>OGON01002516.1_pt1 | contig 11035 bp, 9 predicted proteins | sample 1552671 | NCBI WGS metagenome assembly OGON01 (sample SAMEA2580136, study PRJEB22360) | human gut metagenome | biome: human gut; feature: human-associated habitat; material: faeces | place: Denmark | collected 2008/2010 | reverse complement strand
ACGACTCATAATCGTAAGGTCAAGAGTTCGAGTCTCTTTCTCGCTACAAAGGCCGACGGAATGTCGGTATAGCAACGAACCACAAGAGGTGAACTAAATGGCAAGCAAGAGCGCCGACATTCGTCCGGGCATCACGCTGGCATGCACCGAGTGCAAGGAGCGTAACTACATCACGACGAAGAACCGCCGTAACACGCCGGATCGTCTTGAGCTCAAGAAGTTCTGCTCCCGCTGCGGCAAGCAGACCGTGCATCGCGAGACCCGCTGAGCGGAATCAAGCTTTCGAAACCCGACCAATTTGGTCGGGTTTTTTGTTACTCTGGAGCGTTATGACAAGTTTTGCAGATCTCACCACCATCGGTGTGGGCGGTCCTATCGCCACTTTCCTGGAACCGACCACGCGCGTCGGCGTCATCGAGGCCGTTGAGGAAGCCGATTCCCAAGGACTGCCATTGTGCGTGATCGGCGGCGGATCCAACATGCTCGTATCCGACACGCCGTTCGAAGGCGTGGTGGTCCGCGATGCGAGACGCTCCATCGGCGTGTTGGATGAGGCGGCTCCGGTCGAGGATGATGGGCGTGTCGTCCACGTGAACGCCGAAGCCGGCTGCAACTGGGATGATTTCGTCGATTACTGCGTCCGACTTGGACTGGAAGGCGTCGAAGGCTTGTCCGGCATTCCCGGCACCGTCGGCGCGTCGGTCGTGCAGAACATCGGCGCGTACGGTCAGGAGGTCGCCACCAGCGTCGACAGCGTCGAGGTTTGGGATCGCAAGGAACGTGCGGTAAAGGCGTTGCGCAACGATCAGCTCGCCTTCGGCTACCGCATGAGCGCGCTGAAAGCCAGCATGTACAGCGCTCCGGCGACTCCGGCCGCGGAATTTTTCCCGACGCCGCGATACGTGGTGCTGTCCGTCACGTTCGCGTTGCGGCACAGCGATACGGGCGTGGTCGGTTACGGTCAGCTCGCCAAGGCGTTGGACGTCGCCGTGGGCGATCGCATGAACACCGTGGACATCCGCAACGCGGTGCTGAAGGTGCGTGCGGCTAAAGGCATGCTGGAAGACGCGCATCGCTATGCGTCGCCGGCCATGCAGGGCACCAAGAAGACGAATCTGGTCGATGTCGCTCTTGAATCGCAATCCAAGCAGAACGGCGATGACGGTCCGGACTTCAACCGCCATAGCTGCGGCAGCTTCTTCATGAACCCGATTCTCACGCCACAGCAGGCCGAGACGCTTCCCGAAGACACGCCGCGCTTCGACGCGGCATTGCCGGGCGGCGGGCAGGGCGTCAAGACTTCCGCGGCCTGGCTCATCGACCATGCCGGCTTCCATAAGGGGTTCAAAATCAACGAAAACGCTCCGGCTGGCCTGTCCACGCTGCATACGTTGGCGTTGACCAATCGTGGGGGAGCATCAGCCGAAGATATCGCCCGCCTCGCCAAAACCGTGCAGGACGGCGTCGAGGCCGCGTTCGGCATCCGACTGGTGCCCGAGCCGGTCGTCATCGGTATGAATCTTAAATAGCGTCACGCACGCCGTCAATGTGACGAAAACGACTTATACTTGCGCCTTGTGCTCTAGAAGGTGGAGCGTGAAACCGCGCGGGCGGAAAGAAGAGAAGGACGAGACATGAACGTATTTCGCAAGAAATCCGTCGAACAGACGCTGGCTGAAACAGGTGAGTCCGGCCATGCGCTCAAACGCGATCTGACCTGGTGGGATCTTGCCATCATGGGTGTGGCCGTTGCCGTGGGCGCAGGCATCTTCTCCATCGGCGCGCAGGCGGCTGCCTTCCATGCCGGTCCGGCGGTGGTGCTGAGCTTCCTGATCGCAGGCGTCGTGTGCGGCGCCGCCGTGATGTGCTACGCCGAATTCGCCTCCATGATTCCAGTGGCGGGTTCCGCCTACACCTTCACCTACACCACCGTCGGCGAGATCGTGGCATGGGTGATTGGCTGGGATCTGATCCTTGAAATGCTCATGGCCGGTTCGGTCGTCTCCAAATACTGGGGCGTGTACCTCAACCAGTTCTTCGAGCTGATCGGCTGGAACATCAACACCAACATCGCCATCGGCTCGTTCAACTTCGACCTGGCTCCGGTCATCATCGTCGCCTTCTTCACCGCGCTGCTGGTGATGGGTACCAAGATCGGCGCCCGCGTGGACGGCGCGCTCACCATTTTGAAGATCGCCATCGTCGTGTTCATCGTGGTCGTCGGCTTCTTCTACATCAAGGCCGAAAACTTCACCCCGTTCATTCCGCCGAGCGAACCCGCAGCATCCACCGACGGCTCCGGCGTCTCCGCGGTCATGGAACAGCCGCTGTGGCAGTGGGCCACAGGCATGGCCCCCAGCATTTATGGCGTGACCGGCATCATCTCCGGCGCGGCACTCGTGTTCTTCGCTTTCCTCGGCTTCGACGTCGTGGCCACCGCTTCCGAAGAGACCATCAACCCCAAGAAGAACGTGCCGCTGGGCATCGGCGTGGGCCTCGGCCTGATCATCGTGCTGTACACCCTCGTGGCCATCGTCACCACGGGCATGGTCTCCTATAAGGACCTTGCCAAACAGTCCGATCCGTCACTGGCCGTCGCGTTCAAGATGGTCGGCGCCGACTGGGCTGCGAAGATCATCAGCCTCGGCATCGTCATCGGCATGGCCACCGTGGTCATGGTGCTGCTGCTCGGCCTGACACGCGTGGTGTTCGCCATGAGCCGAGACGGACTGCTGCCGCGTGGCCTGAGCCATACCGGCAAGCATGGCACTCCGGTGCGTCTGCAAATCATCGTCGGCGTGGTCATGGCGCTGATCGCTGCCTGCTGCAATGTCGGCATCCTGTCCGACATGGTGAACATCGGCACGCTGTCGGCGTTCACGCTGGTGGCGATTTCCATTCCGATCATGCGCAAGAAGCGCCCCGACCTGGAACGTTCCTTCAAGATTCCTGGCAATCCGTGGGTGCCGATTCTGATTGCGCTCGCCAACCTGTGGCTGATGGTCAACCTGAGCGTGCTCACTTGGATCCGTTTCGTGGTCTGGCTCATCGTCGGCTTCGCCATCTACTTCGGCTATGGCTACCGTCATGCCCGGCTCGGTGCCGGCGAACTCGAAGTTGCCGCGCAAGAGTAATCTGGAACAGTACACGTTGTTGTTGAGGAGGTAAGCATGCCGTACGTTGTTGCCCAGCCGTGTGTGGACGTCAAAGACAAGGCCTGCGTGGACGAATGCCCGGTCGATTGCATCTACGAGGGCTCCCGTTCCCTGTACATCAATCCGAACGAATGCGTGGATTGCGGCGCATGCGAACCGGTGTGCCCGACTGAAGCCATCTTCTATGAAGATGATCTGCCAGACGAGTGGGCCTGGTACAAGGATGCCGCAGTCAGCTTCTTCGCTGAAGTCGGCGATATGGGCGGCGCTTCCGCAGCCGGCCCGATCGGTAAGGATCCGGAGCAGGTAGCTGCTCTGCCGCCGCAAAATCAGTGATCGGCATTTGAAAGCGGCCTTTTCCCGTTGGAAGAGGCCGCATATTTTTTGTTTATAGAGGATTATAAGGAGTTTTCACGATGGGCTTTCATGAGTTTTCTTCGCCATACGATTGGTCGCGTATCGCAGCATACAAGCGCACGGCAAAAGCCGCGTTCGGAGGCATGATCGACCTGTCCGTGGGATCTCCCGTCGATCCCGTGCCCGACTCGGTGCGCAAGGCGCTCGCAGTGGCGGCGAATGATCCGAATGCGTATGGATATCCGGCTACTGCAGGTACTGCCGATTTACGTGCCGCGATTGCTGAATGGTTTTCGGCGGCTCGCAATGTTGATTTGCAGGCGATCCATGCTGATGTGGTGCCTACCGTCGGCTCCAAAGAGGGTGTTGCGTTGATGGCGTCGCTACTGCATTTCGGTGAGTATGATGTTGTGGTGCAGCCGAAGGTTTCGTACCCGACGTATGAGATCGGCACGCAGTTGGCTGGAGCGCAGGTGCTTAAGGTCGACGATGTGGCTGATGTTGCGTCGTGGCGCAATGTGCCTGGCATCAAAGCGGTGTGGGTGAATTCCCCTTGCAATCCGACGGGCGAGGTGTATTCGGCCGAGCGGATGGCTGGCATTGTCGCAGCTGCGCGTGAGATCGGCGCGGTGGTGCTTTCCGACGAATGCTATGCGCTGATGCAGTGGAGGGGTGCTACGAATGGCACTGAAGGTGAAGCTGATTCACTTGCGTCGACGCCGTGCGCGCTTTGTGACGATGTGTGTTTGGGCTCCGCCGAGGGCGTGCTGGTGCTGTATTCGTTGAGCAAGCAGAGCAATATGGCTGGGTATCGTACCGCGTTCATTGCCGGAGATGAGTCTTTGATTGCATCGATGAGTGCATATCGCAAGCAGATTGGTCAGATTATTCCCGGTCCGGTGCAGGCTGCGATGGCTGCCGGACTGCGTGATCTGGAATCCGTCAAGGTTCAGCATGCGCGCTATCGGGAACGTCTCGGCGTGTTGGTGAGCGCGTTGCGTGCTTACGGATACTGCACCGACATGCCGGATGGTGCATTGTATGTGTGGGTGAGAGCCAAGTCGGGCGATTGCTGGACCGATATGGAGCAGCTTGCCAAGATCGGCATCATCGCCAGCCCCGGCGAGTTCTATGGTGCGCCGGAATGTCTGCGTTTCTCCGCCACCGCCAGCGACGAGGCGATCGCTTCCGCAGCTGAACGTTTGGCGCGCTAAGCCGATATGCAAAAGGGCTTCCGGCAATCGCTGGAAGCCCTTTATCTGCGGAGTCAGAGGGAGTCCAACGCCCATGCGTCTTATGGCTATGCGCAGCTGTTGATGTCGCTGATGGCAAAGTGAACGGCGTAGGCTAGGCCGCAGGGCGTCGTCCCTGGTTTATGGGTACGTGTACAGGTGAGGATGGTGGCGGTTCGTCTGTTGAGAATATGTTCCATAACGGAATCCTCTCGGTGGGGTGAAAGCTGTGTCGTTGATCCTAAGACACATGGCTTATGTGATTCGGAATGGGCGCAACGATGCATCGCTTCTGAATTATGATATCGGGCTTCTTGCCATCTATGATGTTTTGCTGACACTTGTCACAGTAGTTTGAGGTCTTGTTTTGAAGATATGTTTGCGCTGTTGTTCGGCGTGTTCGGTTGGCAGGGACAGCGTAAATAGTTTTCGCAGTTAATCGTGTTTGGGCGGAAGTCCGTAATTTCCTGCTTTTGGAATACTTAAATTTATTCGAAAGTTTCGTAAATATTTGCATATAGAACTTTCGTGACAAAAATTTTAAGTATTTAGTTAAGTGACTTGACTTTCTTGAAAATCAAGTCATATAATCAAGCAGTGCTTTAACCGAAATGCTAAAGCATCTATGAAACATGACGATGTGTGTTCATGCATGTCACCAAAGGAGAAAGACATGACGAGGTCAAGAACTTGGAAACGAGTGCTTGCTGCTGTTTGCGCTGGTGTAGCGGCCGTTTCAATGGCTGCTTGCGGCGGAGGTACTAATAACACCGCGAAGGACGGAGTCATTATCAACAGTGTTATGAATTCAACTTCGCAGGCGTCGTTGAATTATAATCCGTTCTCTTCTACAGCTTTGACCGGTGTGGTCGGTGCTCTGTACGAGCCATTGTTCTATATGAACAACCTTAAGGACGACCCTACTAAGCTGGAACCGCTAATGGGTAAATCCTACACTATCAGTGACGATGCGAAAACTATTGATGTAACGATTCGTGACGGTGAAAAGTGGTCTGATGGCGAACCTTACACTACCGAAGATGTTGCATACACATTCAACCTCCTTAATTCCAACAAGGCTTTGAATACCAGTGGCTTTGCTGGCTCTGCCAAGGTCCTTAGCGATACGGAAGTTCGTATCACTTTGGACAAGCCTGAATCGGTGAATGCTCTGTCGTATCTGTCCGGCACGATGATTGTTCCGAAGCATGTGTGGGAAAAGATCGATGATCCGGTGACCTATACCAATAAAGACGCTGTTGGCTCTGGGCCTTTCACAGTTAAGGGCGGGAACTTTTCCCCAACCGCTTACACGTTTAAGAAGAATCCGTACTACTGGGATGAAGGTAAGCCTGAAATTGATGGCGTCCGTTATGTTCTGATCACCGGTGGCACCCAAGCTTCTCAAAATGCCTTGACCGCTGGCGATGTGGACTGGATGTCTGCGATCTTCCCGAATATGGATGATGTGCTGTCGGGATATCCTGATATTAAGACGGTTAACGTTCCTTCTAGTCAGATGGCATTCATGACCTGTTCGAACAAAGAACTCGGCTGCAGTGGTCCTACCACTGATCCGGCAGTGCGCAAGGCTATCTATTATGCTCTTGATCGTAATCAGATTAATAAACTCGCTCTGAATGGCCAGTACAGTGAGCTGGCTGGTTCTCTGTATCCGTATGGACAGTTCACTAAGTACGCTTCGGATGACGTCCCGGATTCACCTATTCCGGGTAAAGGACGTACGGATGAAGCCGTCAAGATACTGGAGGACGCCGGCTATACGAAGGGTGATGACGGCATCTATCAGAAGGACGGAGTTAAGCTGAGCATCAAAGTCGCTGTTATGAGTGATAGCTCTGACTGGATCAACACGATTAACGTCGCCTCGCAGCAGCTGAAAAAAATCGGTATTGATCTGCATGCGGACCAAATGTCTTCTAATGAATGGACTCAGGCGATGCAGCAGGGCCAGTTTGAAATGTCCATTTATGGTCTGTGGGTCGCAGGTGCCGAACCATGGATGTTCTACAACCAGTTCTATGCCACTGCCAATACGGCTGCAGTGGGTAAAAGCGCTTGGCCTAATTACGCTCGCTACAGCAATAAGACCGTGGATGATGCTCTTAATGTCATCAATACCACCACTGATGTGGCGACCAAGAAGTCTGAATATGAGAAGATTCAGACTCAGGTGTTTGAGGACATGCCGTATATCCCGATTCTGCGTCAATCCGGTCTGACCGAAGTGTGGAGCGATAAGGTTACCGGTTGGCCGACGAACGATAACGTCTATGCTAATCCGCAGACTTGGGCAAATCCTGATTTGGGCATTGTCCTGAAGAACCTGAAGGTTAAGAAGTAACCTGACGGATTTTATAAATCAACGGTGCACAAGGCGTTTTAGCTGTGCGTTTTGTGCACCATTTTTCCATGTAGAAATGAGGTAACATGAGGTTCTACCTGAAAAAGATAGGATTTTACCTTGTTGCATTGTTTGCGGCTTTGACATTGAACTTTGCCATCCCGCGACTGATGCCAGGTGATCCGGTTTCAGCTGTTCTTACCAGGCTTGCATCGCGAGGTGGTACTGTTGCGCCCGAAACAAGGGAAGCGATTACTGCAATGCTGGGACAAGGTGGAGGCAACATCTTCCAGCAGTATATTGATTATCTGAAGAATATCTTCACCGGCAACTGGGGCGTATCTGTAACGTATTTCCCCAACCAAGTTACAACGTCCATTGCTTCTGCACTGCCTTGGACCATTTGTCTTGTCGGCACAACCACGATTATATCGTTCTTTGTTCAACAGGCTCTTGGTATCTGGGCTGGTTGGCGTCGTGGTGGCGCTTTTGATAACATCATTTCCCCTGTGTCCACCATTTTCCAAGCTGTTCCTTACTTCTGGCTTGCACTCATCTTCATTTGGGTGTTTGCCCGTACGCTGCATTGGTTCCCTCAGTCAGGCGGATACAATTATCGTGAGGTTGTGCCCGGCTTCACTTGGGAATTCTTCTCGAGCGCAGTGCAGTATGCAATCTTGCCGGCCTTGACGATTCTTGTCAGCTCTCTGGGCATGGGTGTTGTCGGTATGCGTAATATGATGGTCTCCACGTTGTCTGAGGACTACATTGTTACTGCTGAGGCCAAGGGTTTAAGTCCTAAACGCGTTATGATGTGCTACGCAGCTCGTAATGCAGTGTTGCCATCCATTTCTGGCTTTGGCACGTCTATCGGTGCAGTGGTGGGTGGATCGCTGCTTACTGAACAGGTGTTCTCCTATCCAGGTGTTGGTCAGATGCTTTTGCAAGCGGTGACCAGTAACGATTACGCGCTGATGCAAGGCATCTTCCTGATTATTACCATTACTGTTCTAGTCGTGAACTTTATCATTGATTTGCTTTACGGCATTATCGATCCACGTACGCGGCAACAGGATTGAGGTTAAATATGTCTGCAACAAATTCTTCTGCTGCTGTGGCTCGTAGCCAAGCTAAACGTCGTCGCTCCGCTTTGGATTCTCTCAAGCGAGTTCTTCCTGAGCGTTCTGCAAAATTGACGGCTGGATTAACCATTGTGATCGCAATGGTTTTGTTCGCCATTATTGTTCCTATCTTCACGAAGGATCCTAATAAGATCAATGACATTGGCTTGTCTGCGCCATCTGCCCAGCATTGGTTGGGCACTACGCAGTCTGGCCAGGATGTTTTCACTCAGCTTGGCTATTCTGTCCGTGGCTCTCTGATTATTGGCTTTGCTGTTGGCTTGATTGCAACTGCGATGTCGTTCATTTTCGGTGTTTTGGGCACATATATTGGCGGAATTTGGGATGATTTGTTCTCTCTGATTACCAATATCATGCTGGTGATTCCGGGGTTGCCTCTGACCATCGTGATTTCTGCATTGATGCCTTCCAAGGGCACGATGATGTTGGTCATTGTTATTTCGATCACCGCATGGGCTGGCGGTGCCCGTGTACTGCGGGCGCAAACATTGTCTATGCGTGGGCGTGATTATGTTCTTGCCGCAAAAATTGCAGGTGAACGTCCGTGGCGCGTGATTACCGTTGAAATTCTGCCTAATCTGTTGCCTGTGATGGGATCGCAGTTTGTGTTCTCCGTTATTATGGCAATCCTGAGTGAGTCTTCGTTGTCCTTCATTGGCCTGGGGTCGACCCAATCCTTCTCGCTGGGAACCATGCTGTATTACGCGCAGAACGGTTCTGCTCTGAACACGGGCGCATGGTGGTGGTTCCTGCCACCGGGACTGATGATCGCTATCATCGGCGCCGGATTGTCCTTCATTAATTTCTCCATCGATGAAGTCATCAATCCGCGACTACGTAAGCCTACCAAGAAAAGCAAGGGAAAGAAAGGGTGAACACGATGGCGACTCAGAATTCTGATATCCTGCTTTCGGTCGATAACCTCGACGTTATCTACGATACGGATAATCCGGTGCACGCCGTGCAGAACGCTACATTCGAATTGCGTCGCGGTGAGATGCTTGGTTTGGCTGGTGAATCCGGTTGCGGCAAGAGTACATTGGCGTATAGCATCAATCAAATGCTGAAAGCTCCGGGTAAGATTAACTCTGGCTCTGTGATTTTCCATGATAAGTCAGGGAAAGATATCGATATCCGTGCTTTGTCGGGGCGTTCATTGCGTGAATACCGTTGGGAGAAAACCTCCATGGTGTTTCAGGGCGCCATGAATTCATTAAGTCCTGTAACTAAGATTGGTAAGCAACTTGCCGATATTTATAAAACTCATCGTCCTCATATGGCGAAGAGCGAACGACAAGACCGTTGCGCACATTTGCTTGAGATGGTGCATGTTGATCCGAATCGTCTAGCTGCTTACCCGTTTGAACTTTCCGGCGGCATGCGTCAGCGTGTGATGATTGCCATGGCTTTGGCTCTTGAGCCGCAGCTGATTATTATGGATGAACCGACCACGGCGTTGGACGTTGTTGTACAGCGTGAAATCATCGAGGAAATTTCGGAATTGCGCCGTGACAAGGGCTTCTCTGTTATTTTTATCACGCATGATTTGCCGATGCTCTTGGAGATCACGGACAAAATTGCTGTGATGAAAGATGGTGTCATCGTAGAACAAGGCGTTTCTGAAGACGTGTATTTCAATCCGAAGCATCCGTATACACAACGGTTGCTGAGCTCGTTCCCATCTTTGACAGGAGATCGTGGCTCATTCGTTCGTGTTCCACGCCATGCGTGAAAGGAATAATCATGTCAGTATTGAAGCTTGAGCATGTGAAAAAAGATTTTACCCTGCGTAATGGCTTGAAAACCACGACGATTCATGCGGTGAAGGATGCATCATTCGAGTTAGCTTCGGATAAGACCATTGCTCTTGTTGGTGAGTCTGGTTCCGGTAAATCGACAATCGCCCGAATGATTACATGTTTGGAGACGCCGACTTCTGGAAGCATCACGTTGGACGGCAAGCCTGTCCCTACGCATGGTAAGGATTTGTACGAATACCGTCATAATGTGCAAATGGTATTTCAGGATCCGTTCGCTTCCTTGAATCCATATCATACGATTTTCCACCATATTCTTCGTCCTCTTATGATTAATCACATGGCAAATAGCCAAGAGGAATATGAGCAGAAGGTTATCGAACTGCTGGAACGCGTTGAATTAACGCCTGCCGTCAATTTCATGTATCGACGTCCTCATGAGCTGTCTGGCGGACAGCGTCAGCGCGTCGCAATTGCACGTGCATTGGCTCCTAAGCCAAAGGTTCTAATTGCGGATGAGCCTGTTTCGATGTTGGATGTTTCTTTGCGGTTAGGCGTGCTTAACCTGCTGTCTAGAATTCAGCAGGAAGAACACATCGGCATGCTGTACATTACCCATGATCTGGCGACTGCTCGCCATTTTTCGGATGAGATTATGGTGATGTGTCATGGAGACATTATTGAACATGGTCCTTCTGATGATGTGATTTTGAATCCGCAGCAAGACTACACGAAAGTGTTGCTTAATGCCGCGCCTGATCCGGAGAAGCATTTCGCGAAGATTCGTGACGAGCGTAGCCGTCAGTAATGCCGCATGGAATACGTCTGATCATCATCTGATTGCTTGCAACTCCCTCGGCCTATGGCCGAGGGTTTCATATAAAGGAGTACTTTATGCAAATCGCAAACCCCGTTCTCCCGGGATTCAATGCCGATCCCTCGATGATTCGGGTCGGGGATACCTACTACATCGCCAATTCCACGTTCGAATGGTTCCCAGGTGTCCGTCTGCACGAGTCCAAGGACA
>OGON01002513.1_pt1 | contig 11038 bp, 9 predicted proteins | sample 1552671 | NCBI WGS metagenome assembly OGON01 (sample SAMEA2580136, study PRJEB22360) | human gut metagenome | biome: human gut; feature: human-associated habitat; material: faeces | place: Denmark | collected 2008/2010 | reverse complement strand
GCCAAAGGGGACAATCCGGCGTACCCAAAAGGGGCAAAGTCGCGTGGCTTTTCCAACCAGCGACAAGTCGCAACTTGTAGAGCTTTGCAGATGGCTGCATGAAAACCCTTTGCTTTCAGACCCGTTCAAAGATGCGGAGATAAGACGAAAGACAAACCATTTGAACTATCAGGTGAAGTTTGAGGATATAATGCTCGTGAAGCGATGAAGCAGAATGTTCAGACGATAAAGAAACAGCGTTTAATTACCCTTTGAAAGGCGATTAAACGCTGTTTTTATGTGATGCAGAAAAAACGTGAAAAATGTACGTTTCGTTTTCAAAAGTTGTACGTTTCGTTTTTGCGATTATACTTATAACTGAATCCCGTTTACATTTACACAAAATTTTGGACAGTGTCTTCTCAAAGGAAATCCGGCAAATCGTAAAGTCTCGTACTATGACTGCCTTTAATCAATATATAATACCCTTTGGGTTTCTTGATTTCCAAAGCCTTCTTTACCTGTTCCACACTATCAAACGTACGGAAAGGATGACGCGCCGCCTTGAACTTCGGCCCCACCAACCACACATGCTCGAAACCGGATTCTACCAATAAATCGGCAATGGCCTGATGGGCTTTCCAGCTACTCTCTCCCAATTCCCCCATATCACCGAGTATAACCATCCTGCGTTCCACTTTCATATCCCGGAAATTTTCTATAGCAGCTCTCATACTGGTAGGGTTGGCATTATAAGCATCCACCAAGAGCTTATTATCATCCGTCTCCATGAGTTGGGAACGATTGTTTTTAGGTTCGTATGCTGCCAATGCCCGGTTAATCGAATCCACCTCGACCCCGAACGTACGTCCTATCGTTGCTGCAGCCAACATATTCTGCATGTTATAGGCACCTATCAATCCGGTCTGCACCTCCTGCCACTCACCTCCGGCAGGCCGCCAACGGAACTTCAAGAAAGGAGCGCATTCAAGCACCTCTCCTTCCACACTCAAGACCTCGTCACATGGACTTCCGTAACAAATCTGGTGTAATCCCCCAGCTATACGCTTCAAGTCTTCACTATCATGGTCAATGAAAACCGTACCATGTTTGGCACGCAAATAGTCATAAAGTTCTCCTTTCGTACGAACAACCCCCTCGAAAGATCCGAATCCCTCCAAATGCGCCATGCCCACATTGGTAATCAATCCGAAATCCGGATCCACAATTTCGGCCAAAGCCTTAATTTCCCCGGGATGGTTTGCCCCGGTTTCAATGACAGCGATGGTATGCTCCGGACTTAACTCCAGCAAAGTCTTCGGCACCCCGATATGATTATTCAGATTTCCCTGCGTGTACAATACGTTATGCTTTTGGGAAAGCACTGCCGCCGTGAGTTCTTTTGTCGTGGTCTTCCCGTTGGTTCCCGTCACCTGAATCACCGGAATCTTAAATTGTTTCCGGTGGTAGTGAGCCAGTTGTTGCAATGTCGTCAGTACATCTTCCACTAAAATGTAACGCTCGTCGCCCCCTGCCGCATACTCAGCTTCATCCACTATCGCGTAAGCGCACCCTTGCTCCAAAGCTTGAGCTGCAAAAGCATTTCCATCAAAAGAGTCCCCTTTCAATGCAAAGAACAAAGCCCCTTGCGGGCACTTGCGGCTATCGGTGCTCACCACCGGATGCTGCTTATAAAGTCCATAAAGTTCTGCTATCTTCATAATTCTGTATTTTACCCCACAAATATAATGTAAATCGAGAGCAAAATATCAAACTTGCTTGAAATATTTTACCGAGATGCCACCTATATTATATAAATATAATCCAAGAAGCACGAAAAACCGGATTATTCTGCGTACATTTGCATGTAAATACTGCAAAAACAATGGAAGGACATATAGAACGTACCATAAGAGTCAACGGACAACTGATGGACCTTTCTACACCGAAAGTCATGGGAATCCTGAACGTCACGCCCGACTCCTTTTATGCCGGAAGCCGCAAGGAAACTACATCCGACATCGTAAACCGAGTGGAACAGATTATTACGGAGGGAGCCGACATGATCGACATCGGTGCCTATTCCTCGCGTCCCAATGCGGAACACGTCAGCACAAAGGAAGAAATGGCACGCCTTCGGAAAGGTCTCGAAGCCATCCGCGAAGTCGCCCCCGAGGCCATCGTTTCCGTCGATACATTCCGGGCAGACGTGGCCTCTATGTGTGTGGAAGAATACGGCGTAGCTCTCATCAATGACATTTCGGGCGGACAAATGGACGAACGGATGTTCGACACCGTAGCTCGTCTGGACGTCCCCTATATCATGATGCACATGCAAGGCACTCCCCAAGACATGCAGCAGCATATACATTATGACCATCTCCGCATGGAAATCATGCAATACTTTGCTCTCAAGGTGCAAGACCTGCACTCCCGAGGTGTCAAAGACATCATTATAGACCCGGGATTCGGATTCGGAAAAACTTTGGCCCACAACTACGAGTTGTTTAAGCATTTGGAAGACTTCAAGCTATTCGAACTGCCTTTATTAGTAGGCATCTCGCGCAAATCAATGATATACAAACTGCTCGACAGCAGCCCCGAAGAAGCGCTGAACGGAACTACCGTATTGAACACTATCGCCTTGACCAAAGGGGTAGACATTTTGCGTGTGCATGACGTAAAAGCTTGTGTGGAAGCCGTGAGAATATTCAATCAAATGAACGAACAGAAATAAAAAAACATTTCCATGCCATTAGAATTCGGACTGAAAGACTTTATCGACATCTTCCTTGTCGCACTGATGCTGTTCTACTGCTACAAGGTCATGAAAGAGTCGCGTTCACTGAACGTATTCTTCGGCGTGCTGATTTTCGTCGTATTCTGGTTGTTTGTCTCCCAAATACTGGAAATGAAACTTTTGGGTTCCATTCTCGACAAACTGGTCAGCGTCGGTACACTGGCACTGATTATCCTGTTCCAAGAAGAAATCCGCAACTTCTTTTTCACGATCGGTACACACCGGCAAGTGGAAAGTCTCCTCAAACTCATCCGGCGCAACAAGAAAGACAATAAAAAAACAAACAAGGACGACATCATGCCTATCGTCATGGCCTGCATGAGCATGAGCAAACAAAAGGTCGGGGCATTGATTGTCATCGAACGCAACTTGCCCCTCAACGATATCATACGTTCCGGCGAACTCATCGATGCCAACATCAATCAACGGCTTATCGAGAACATCTTTTTCAAAAACAGTCCGCTGCATGACGGTGCCATGATTATCAGCAAAAAGCGCATCAAAGCAGCAGGCTGCATCCTGCCTGTATCCCACAGCATGGACATCCCGAAAGAATTAGGCCTGCGCCACCGTGCCGCCAAAGGCATATCGCAGGAAACCGATGCCCTGGCCGTCATCGTTTCCGAAGAAACCGGCAATATCTCCGTAGCCTACAAAGACACATTCCATCTCCGCCTGTCTGCAGAAGAGCTGGAACGTTTTCTCACGGAAGACCGACTATAATCAATTCATCATCAAACTCAGATAAGGGGCGCCCCCTTCCAAGAACATATCCGGCAACTCCCGAATATGTACGCTACGACAAGTCCCACCGCTCTCCGAGCAACAACATTCATTTCGTCCTTCTTTCCGGCACAATCCTTTTTCCCACACGTAAACTCCGTTATTCTCCGTGATATCCTCATCTCCTACAACACGTACCCGACCGGCCGTATCCGCATGTTGCCGCGCATACAACTGCAAGACCTCATACGCATGTATCACACGCAACTGCACCCGGTTTTTCTGACGAATCATTGCGACATTCCCGGCAAAGCCGAATGCCTCCCGCACCTGCTTATACAGAATATTTTCAACGACTGCCGAAACGGAAAAACACTCCAAAACCCATAGTTTATCTTCACGCGGAACGGCCCAAATCAGCCCGACACACCGTTCGTCTTCACGCGCCACCACGACACAACCGTTCCCAAGGAACAAATCTGCACATACAGTATACAAGTCTGCCTCATCATGCAACACAGCATAAGGAACACGACGTAAAAAAGCATCCAAATAAGACTGCAAATCCCCCAACACTGGTTCAACTTCATGCATAGTGGTATAAACTTCACATACCACTTTATCGGTATCGTATGATACTTCCCACTCCGACAATGCCACCTCAGGGCAAGTATAATAACCAAAACGATGGTAAAAAGCAAACAAACCTTCATCAGCCGGAATCAAAAGACTGAATAAACACCCGTCGGCATACATTTTACGGTGAGCCTGCCCCATCAGTTCCGTCATCAGCCCCTTGCCTCGGCATTCCGGCTGCGTGCAAACCCCTGAAACATAAGCCACAGGAACGACGCCGCCTCCAAACATCATCCGGTATGGCAAACGTTGTAGAGCCGCGACCACACGCCCGTCCCTTACGAGACAACTGTTTCTTTCAGGCGTATATTTCCGGGTAAAATAAAGTTTCATAAACTCTTCCGTATCGCCGAAACACAAGCTCCACAATGCACGGGTCTGCCATTTTATCAAATGCAGCTCCGGTGTCAGCCCGCACTCTTCAATCTCCGCCTTCACCGTACAAGACGACCACACACTGTATTTCATCAGCAACATCTCCGGTTGATAAGACAGTTTAGCCTTACGCAAACCCTCCACTCCCAAGTCTTCTTCCCGATTCACATATTTATATTGTTCCGGCAACCGTGAAACGAACTCCTTATTGATGACCGTATAAGCCCCCTCAAACTCCACATCGGCTTTTTCCACGCACACGTCAAAGGTATCACGACAAATCGGAGCCCCGTAAGTAAATGCCGCGATCTGTTCCCCAACCAGCAATACACCTCCCCTCAGATCCAGTTCTTCCCGATGCGCCAATGCACGTTGAATGGCTTCCGACTCCGCAGCCACCGCCCTTTTCTCCGCTTCGTCCTGACGCGACTCCACCCAACGGCGAGTCAAATCCAGGCAGGCCGGGACCCATTCGTCCGTCAATTCCTCATAACGATAATCCGGATACAAGGCTTTAAAACGATTCACATGATTACGTTTGGCCTGTAACTTTTTACCGGACAACGCAGCCAACGACTCGCGCAAATAGATATAATCCGCATGGTCCCGGTTGGCATTCACACGGCAGTCTTCCCCCATGCACTCTTCCACCTGCGGCATCAAATCCTCACAAACGCCTAACAGCAAAAGAGGATGAGACAACCGACACGCATCTTCTTTCAAAGCCTGCAGAATGGCACACCAATCTCCCTCACCCACAGGCATAAGATAAGCCAAATGTCCATCCGCGTAAAAACGAAACACCAGAAAACCGCCCCACTCCGCCACCTCCGTGCGATAAAGCATTCTCCAGGCATAAAGATTGGCAAAAGACAAATCACAGTTGCGACGACCTGCGTTTTCAGTATATTTCCACACAAGCGAACGGTCTGCTAAAGATAAAGGATGAAAATCAAGGGACATAAAATATTTTTTTGATACCAAAGTAACATAAAAATTATGAGAGGAACACCATCCCGGAATATAAAAAAATAAAATAGGAATCATACGGTTATTCGGTCAAAAAGCAGTAATTTTGCACAATCCTACTAATTGCAATGTAGAGTTATCAATTTAAAGATTTTAAATATGGACTTAATCAAAGAGATTGTCTCACGCGCTCAAGCTAACAAACAGCGCATTGTTCTTCCTGAAGGTACGGAAGAGCGCACATTAAAGGCTGCCAACCAGATTCTTACCGATGAGGTGGCCGACTTGATTTTATTAGGAAACCGTTCAGAAATAGAAGAAGCGGCAAAAAAATGGGGATTGGGAAACATATCCAAGGCTACTATCATAGACCCGGCTACCAGCCCGAAAAAAGAAGAATATGCCCAATTGCTTTTCGAATTGCGTAAGAAAAAAGGCATGACGATAGAAGAAGCCCACCAAAAAGTGCAGGATCCCTTGTTCTACGGTTGCCTGATGATTAAGGCCGGCGATGCCGACGGACAGTTGGCCGGCGCACGTAACACGACCGGCAACGTATTGCGTCCTGCCCTGCAAATCATCAAGACAGCCCCGGGCATCACCTGCGTTTCCGGAGCAATGTTGCTGCTCACTAAAGCTCCCAACTACGGAAAGAACGGCATTTTGGTTATGGGCGACGTAGCCGTCACCCCTGTACCCGATGCAGGACAGTTGGCTCAGATTGCCGTTTGTACCGCCCGCACAGCCAAAGCCGTGGCCGGAATCGACCCGAAGGTAGCTATGCTGAGCTTCTCCACCAAAGGTTCTGCGAAACACGAAGTCGTAGACAAAGTAGTGGAAGCTACCAAGCTGGCACGCGAAATGGCTCCGGGTCTCAGCATCGACGGCGAACTCCAGGCTGATGCCGCACTTGTACCGAGCGTAGGCGAAAGCAAAGCTCCGGGTTCCGAAATCGCCGGACATGCCAACGTTCTGATTGTTCCCAATCTTGAAGTCGGCAACATCTCCTATAAATTGGTACAACGTCTGGGACATGCCGAAGCCATCGGCCCTATCCTCCAAGGCATAGCACGTCCGGTCAACGACCTTTCCCGAGGATGCTCCATTGAGGACGTTTACACCATGGTAGCCGTCACGGCCAACCAAGCTATTGCGGCAAAAGAACAAAAATAAACGAAAGCTTTAAAATTACACCTATTATATAATATGAAGATTTTAGTATTAAACTGCGGAAGTTCCTCCATCAAATATAAATTATACGACATGACCGACCATTCCGTCATGGCACAGGGCGGTATAGAAAAAATAGGTCTGCCCGGTTCTTTCCTGAAAATGACTTTGCCGGACGGGACGAAGAAAATCATCGAGGAAGACATCCCCGAACATACCAAAGGCGTACAATTCATCTTCCACATCCTGACCGACCCGGAACTCGGTGCATTGAAATCGCTGGAAGAGCTTGGCGCCGTAGGACACCGTATGGTACACGGCGGGGAAAAGTTCAACCAAAGCGTGTTGCTCACTCCCGAAGTGTTGGAAGCCTTCACAGCCTGCAACGACTTGGCCCCGCTACATAATCCCGCCAACCTGAAAGGCGTAAATGCCGTATCGGCCCTTCTGCCTTCGATTCCCCAGGTGGGCGTATTCGACACAGCCTTCCATCAGACGATGCCCGACTATGCCTATATGTATGCCCTGCCCTACGAGATGTATGAAAAATACGGCATCCGCCGTTACGGCTTCCATGGCCCGTCCCACCGTTATGTATCCCAACGTGTCTGCGAATACCTTGGCGTAGATCCTGCCGGCAAACGCATCATCACTTGCCATGTGGGTAATGGCGGTTCCATTTCGGCCGTAAAAGACGGCAAATGTATCGACACCTCCATGGGACTGACTCCGCTGGAAGGCCTGATGATGGGTACCCGTTCCGGTGATGTAGACGGCGGCGCGGTAACCTTTATCATGGACAAGGAAGGGCTTGCTCCTTCTGAGATGTCCAACCTCCTGAACAAAAAATCCGGCGTGGCCGGTGTCACGGGAGTTTCTTCGGACATGCGTGAGGTGATTGCCGCAGCCCACGAAGGCAACCCACGCTGCCGCTTGGCTCTCGACATGTACGCCTACCGCGTGAAAAAATATATCGGTGCTTACGCTGCGGCCATGAACGGGGTGGACATCATCCTCTTCACCGGAGGCGTGGGAGAAAACCAGGCCGACATGCGCGAAGCTTTCTGCAACGGTCTGGACTATCTGGGCGTATCGCTCGACAAAGCCAAAAACAATACCGTACGTGGCGACGAAGCCATCATCTCCACACCGGACAGCAAAGTGACGGTATGCGTCATCCCGACCGATGAGGAACTGATGATAGCCAAAGACACCATGGCACTGGTATGAACTTCGCCTTCTTCCTTCACTATCTGAAGGAAAAATACCCATGCAATGAAAATGTTTCTAACTCTATACAGGGTGCGGGATTGTTTCCGCACCCTTTTTATATCGGTCTGCCGGAAAGATTCTGCGTCAAGGAGACGGCACAATATAATTTTTTCCCGAAAACACTTGCAAGTCACTTAATTTTCAAATACTTTTGGTGATGAACTTCGGGAAGGTAAGCCTTACAAAGGACAACACGTCCAATAACCGAAAACATAACGAATATGAAAAAAAGAACATTCTTCATATCTTTATTCAGTACGACAATACTTGGCATTGCGGGATACATTGGATATAAAACTTCCCAAACGGACACGCCCACAAACGAAAGTCACCTATCCTTAAATGTAATCAACAAAGACAAACCCGTTAATGTGGAATTGCGTGACATAGTCGACAGCATCCAATATACGGTATTAGAATCATCCGCTTCTTGCATGTTAGGAGAAATAACGAGGGTCAAGAAAACGGATGGGTACTATTTTGTAAGAGACGATTTCGGACTATACGCATTTGATGAAGAGGGACACTTTATAAACGAAATAAGCCAAAAAGGGAATGGAAACAAGGAGTACGTCCACTTGGAAAATTTCTATATCGACGAACAACAAAAGGCAATCGGACTTATCTGCAACCCATCCCCAAAAATCATGTTTTTCAGCTATGACGGCGAATATCTATCCACCGTACGATTGCCGGAAGAAGACGGCGGAATACATTCCATAATGAAAAGCCCCGACCAGGATTTACTGGCATACTATCCTATGCCTAATGATTATATTAAAATCGAACATGAATATAAAAAAGTGGAAATCAAAGGCAACAGACTAAAAACGTTTCCCCTGCTTACCATGAAAGACCTGACGACAAAAGATATCCATTACGCGTTTTCAGCCTGCCCCATGGCCATCTATAAAGACACCTGTTATCTGTTATCCGTCCTCTCGCACAATCTGTACGCTTACAAAAATGGAGAAATAAAACATGCCTACCAATTTGATTGGGCCAAGCAACTTCCAAGCACAAAGTTCCTAAAAGAATGCAGGAATGAAAACTTTTATGACTTAAAAGAAAAAATACAGGAATCGGGCATGAGCATCGGATTCACTGGCATACAGGCAAACAAAGACTATATGTTTATCTCCGTCAACAATGAAAACACACTGATATGGGATGGCAGGCAAAGTGTCTTGATACATAACACTTATGACAGCGAGAGAAATTTCCACTTTCCCAATATCGCATTGACCGGAGGATGCTCAGATGAAAACATCGGCTTTTATAATGCTGATATTTTATGCCAACAGAAAAAGCAATTACCCACACGAAGCCAAACTTTCAACCGGATAGTCCAATCCATTAAAGAAGAGGACAACCCGGTTCTCTACCGGTTCATATTCAAAAAGGACCTAATAAACCATATAAGCATGAAATATAAACTGAAATAGCCATCGTCCCATGAAAATCAGCTTGAACCAACGAACGGGATTCTTCTTGCTGAATCCCATATAATCCCACCAGACCATGGCAAAATACCTCAGCACTTTATTATATATAGGCGTATTTCTCTCTTCTTGCCAAAAAGAAGCACCTATACGGCAAATCACCGGATTCGACTCGCCGCCCGCCATAAACGGGCAAGGGCTTGCCGCTGATTCATTTTACGTCGTGCCTTTAGAGAGTAAAAACAACGTCATCATAAGCGACATCCGTAAAATAGATTTCGTAGACTCATCAATGGTCATCCTTTCTTCCGAAGGCGTTTTTTCTTTCAATAGGCAAGGACAATATTTATGTCAATATGGGGAAAAGGGTAACGGCTCAGGAGAATACCATACATTGACTTCCATGTGGGTTGACGAGCAAAAACATATTCGTATCATAGACGGAGCCAGAAACAGAATACTGACCTTTAATACTGATGGACAGTTGTTGGACACACAAACTTATTCCTCGTCGACTTTCGACCTGCTAAACGATTGCGAACCCATTGACAACAATCATCTTTTTTGTTCAAACCATATCTATAATGACTTAAACACCATCTATTCGACTTTCGACTTGCAGAGAAAAGAAAGTCGCCCCCTTCACAAGTTTGCAGGAAAAACGGCAAACATGCAAGAATATACAGGGCGACATGCCTTTACACTGCAAAAAGACACCGTCTTCTGTGTTTCCCCTTTCAGCCCGGACATATATTATTGGACTGAAGGAAAAAACGACATACGCCCTTATCTTTCGATTATGACAGAACAAGAAATATTGTCTGAAAAAGAACAAACCTCCATCGAAAATTTTGGCATAACGCGTTACGCCGAATTACTCAATCAGGACGTATTCACAGGATTTACAGACTTGTTCATAACCCCTCAATACTACTTCTTAGGTTTTTATAACCTCTCTTATTTCTTAGTGAACAAAAGTACCCACAAGGGAGTCAGGTATGAATATCCGCTACAAACAGATAAAATATCATCCCTTCCGCTGATTAATATAAGAGCCGTAAGTCCCCAAGGCTTTTTGGTGGGCTTTGAAGAGGCTTATAAACTCAAGCAGTGGAAAATCAACACAGAAACACAAGATGATAACTTAAGAAAGGTTCAGGCCGTGGTCCAAAAGATTTCTGCTGAAGACAATCCTTGCTTGTTCTTTTATAGGCTGAAATAAATCGACATAAAAAACATGTAGAGAAAAAGAAACAAGGCATGGCGGTGACAAAACATCTTACTTTGCTGCATCCCAAAGCAATCCGCTAATTTACAACCGGATACGAAACAAAAATCAATCTCCGCAGAACGGAAAATCGTTCGGCTGAGATTGATTTTTCAATCGGCTGAGAAACGTTTTCCGTTCTGCGGAGATTGATTTTCCGAGCGGCACAGAGCGGATTCTGTTATGTATTTTCACAGAACTTTCATTTCCGCGAACCGTCCGGCGGAAACAGCGACAGACACACAGCAAAGGTTACAGGCAAGTGTCGCCCTCTACATAATTCTCCATAAACAGGTTCTCCCCGTCGAATACGGCATAAGTGAACTGCGTAATCCAATCACCCAGAATCAGGACACGGCTCGAACGGGGCAGCATCCAGACCAGCTCGATGTGACTTCCGTTTCC
>OGON01002512.1_pt1 | contig 11039 bp, 9 predicted proteins | sample 1552671 | NCBI WGS metagenome assembly OGON01 (sample SAMEA2580136, study PRJEB22360) | human gut metagenome | biome: human gut; feature: human-associated habitat; material: faeces | place: Denmark | collected 2008/2010 | reverse complement strand
TTCTTTATTTCTGATGCTGAAGCATTACGATCAATGCCTAGCACTTCATAGTAATCTCTTTTTTCCGCCATTTTTAGTCTACCTTCTCTTTAAAATTATACTTCTTTGTAGTCACCATCTACAACATCATCGTTTGCTGCTCCCTGGTTTGCTCCTGCATCTGCTGCTCCCTGAGCTCCCTGCTGAGCCTGTGCTGCTGCTTCATACATCTTTGTAAATAAATTCTGAGCACTTGTCATCAGTTTGTCTTTCTTAGCTTTCAGATCTTCAACCTGAGCATCTGTCATATTCTCAGCATCTGTTGATTCAACAAGTGACTTAAGTGCGTTAAGGTCTGCCTCAACATTTGCCTTGTCGTTAGCATCAAGCTTGTCGCCAGCTTCATCAAGAGCCTTCTGTGTCTGGAATACCATAGAGTCAGCTTCGTTACGAACTTCGATAGCTTCCTTACGCTTCTTATCCTGAGCTTCGAACTCAGCAGCTTCCTTAACAGCCTTATCGATATCTTCATCAGACATATTAGAACCAGCTGTTATTGTAATATGCTGCTCCTTGCCTGTTCCAAGATCCTTAGCAGATACATTAACGATACCATTAGCATCGATATCAAATGTAACTTCAATCTGTGGAACACCTCTTCTTGCTGGAGGTATACCATCAAGTCTGAACTGTCCAAGTGACTTGTTATCCTTGGCAAACTGTCTTTCACCCTGTACTACGTTGATATCAACGGCTGTCTGGTTATCAGCAGCTGTGGAGAATATCTGGCTCTTCTTTGTAGGAATAGTTGTATTTCTCTCGATAAGTCTTGTAGCAACACCACCCATTGTCTCGATTGAAAGAGAAAGTGGAGTAACATCAAGGAGAAGTACTTCGCCGGCACCGGCATCTCCTGCAAGCTTACCACCCTGGATAGAAGCACCGATTGCTACGCACTCATCAGGGTTAAGAGACTTGCTTGGCTCTTTTCCTGTCATCTGCTTTACCTTGTCCTGTACGGCCGGAATACGTGTAGAACCACCTACAAGTAATACCTGTCCAAGGTCTGCATTTGTAACGCCTGCATCCTTCATAGCGTTCTGTACTGGGATTGCTGTTCTCTCTACAAGGTCATGTGTCAGCTCATCGAATTTAGCTCTTGTAAGAGTCATATCGAAATGCTTTGGTCCCTCTGCTGTAGCTGTGATGAATGGAAGGTTGATGTTTGTAGTAGTAGCTGAAGACAGCTCCTTCTTTGCCTTCTCAGCAGCTTCCTTTAATCTCTGGAGTGCCATCTTGTCTGTAGAAAGATCAACACCCTCTGCCTTCTTGAACTCGTCAATCATCCACTGTGTTACCTTGTTATCGAAATCATCACCACCAAGGTGTGTATCACCGTTTGTAGATAATACTTCGATGACTCCGTCACCAATCTCGATGATAGATACATCAAATGTACCACCACCAAGGTCATAAACCATAATCTTCTGCTCTTTCTCATTGTCAAGACCATAAGCAAGTGCTGCTGCTGTAGGCTCGTTGATGATACGCTTTACATCAAGACCTGCAATCTTACCGGCATCCTTTGTAGCCTGACGCTGAGCATCATTGAAGTAAGCAGGTACTGTGATAACTGCCTCTGTAACCTTCTCACCAAGGTATCCCTCTGCATCAGCCTTTAACTTCTGAAGTACCATAGCTGAAATCTGCTGTGGGCTGTAGCTCTTGTCATCAATCTGCACCTTGTAATCTGTACCCATATGTCTCTTGATAGAAGAAATTGTCTTCTCAGCATTTGTAACTGCCTGACGCTTTGCAGGCTCACCGATAAGTCTCTCTCCTGTCTTTGTGAAAGCAACTACTGAAGGTGTGGTTCTTGCACCCTCCTGGTTTGCTATAACTGTAGGTTTTCCACCTTCCATAACTGCTACGCAGCTGTTTGTTGTTCCTAAATCAATACCAATGATTTTGCCCATTTTATTTTCCTCCTATTAAATATAGTGTTTTTACATGTTTCATTTATTTGTAACCATCCGTTGTCCCACATGAATCCCTTAAATGCTGTCTGCATTCATATAAATCTGATTCACTGTCATGCCGGATAGATGTACACATCATTACTGTACTACCGATACCATGCTGTGACGTACCACTGAATCCTTGTACATATAGCCCTTCTGAAGCTCCTGTGCTACGGTGCCTGACTCAAGTTCATCATTTTCAACCTGCATCACTGCATTGTGGAAATCAGGGTCGAACTCCTGTCCTACGCACTCTATTGGCTTTACACCTGCAGCATCAAGCTCTGTGAGCATCTGCTTGTAGACCTTATCCATACCTGTGATAAAAGGATCATCCTTCTTATCATCCGGTACTGCTGCAAGACCTCTCTCAAAATTGTCTATTACAGGAAGGATTTTCTCAACTATTGTCTTTGCTCCCATGTCAAACATCTGGGTTTTTTCCTTCTCACTTCTCTTGCGGAAGTTCTCGAACTCTGCCATCTGTCTTTTCAGACGGTCGTTAAGTTCTTCAATCTGCTCGTCCTTCTTGTCTTTTTTCTTTTTCTTGAAGAGACCTTTCTTTTCATCTGACTTATCATCTGCTTTTGCATCTGCATCAGCTAAAGCATCATCATCTGATTCAGTTTCATTCATATCTGTATCTTTTGCTTCTTCTGCTGCCTGAGTGCTTTCCTCATCAGCTCCTTCAATCTCTATCTCTTCTGCTTTGTTTTCTGCAGTCTCATTGTCGATTGCTTCTTTTTTAATATCCTCTGGCATTTTTGACCACCTTCCTATGTTTCATCCTCAGACTTCTTATAAATTCCATCTAACTGGGATTTAAGAGTCTTTAGATTATCCATTACTTTTTCATAATCCATGCGCTTTGGTCCGACAATTCCTATCGTACCCTTTACGCCCTCCCCCAGATCATATGTCGCAGTGACAACACTGCAGTCCTTCATGGTCTGGATTGGAGATTCATTTCCTATATAAACCTGAATACCTGTTCCATTGTCCTTCTTCTCGGAATCGGATAGGGATTCAGTAACAAGGCTTGCTAGCTCTTCCTTTTCCTCAAATGCTGACAAAAGTGTCGCTGCATTATTGGAATCCGAAAGCTCAGGATACTTCAGAATATTTGTCGCTCCGCTGGTGTAAATCTTAAGATCCTCACTCTCCGCGAAGGTCTGTGCCAATGCATCAATCACATCAGAGACAATTCCTGAATGAATACCGGCTCTCTCCTTTATGCTTGCAATGTTTCCAAGATTAATCTCGTTCATTGCGAGTCCGTTTAATGAGGTGTTAAGCAGAATGTTGAGCTTAAGTATCGTCTCATTGTCAAGCGGCTCATATAAATCAAGCATCTTGTTTCTGACCATATTATTGTTCATAACAATTACTGCAAGCAGGTGCTGGTCGTCAACCTGTGAAAGCTGGATGAATTTCACCTTGTTGTGATTGACATCCGGTGCAGAAACAAGTGTGGCATAATTGGTATTGTTTGCAAGTACCTTTGCCGCCTGCTTTAACACCTGCTCCATCTTCTCGGTATTTTCAATGACCAGCTCCTTCATATCAGAAAGCTCTTTTTCCTTCTTATCATTAGTCTCTATAAGATGGTCTACATATAATCTGTAACCTTTATCCGAAGGAATTCTTCCTGCTGAGGTATGTGGCTGTACTATATAGCCCATCTCCTCTAAGTCGCTCATCTCATTTCTGATTGTTGCCGAGCTCAGATTAAGATCTGTATATTTTGAAATTGTACGTGAGCCAACCGGCTCTCCTGTGGCGAGATAATTGCGGATGATTGCATCCAGTATGGTAAGCTGTCTCTCGCTCAATTCTAGTTCTTTGTTTTCATTTTCCATTGGTCACACGCTCCATCTGAAGTATGCTTTTTAATTTGTTAGCACTCTGCATTTTGGAGTGCTAATTTTTTATCTGTACATAACATACCACCACCTATTAGCAATGTCAACCCTTGAGTGCTAATTTTTTGAGATTTTTTTTGCAAACCCTTTAAAATCAATGGTTTGCAGTATCTTATTTCTTTTGAAATTGTGATTTTTTCTGTTTTGACACCAATTTGACACCAATTTCTCTTTTTGTGGTGTCAAGCATTTAACACCATACTATCTAGTCTTGCAATCTCATTTTCAATCCTTGTCAGCTCTCCAATATGGTTATACACTTCCATTGTTACATCTATATGAGCGTGTCCCATAATATATTGAAGAACTTTTACATCCATACGGCACTCTGCCATTCTGGTACAAGCTGTGTGACGCATTACATGAGCTGAAAACTTTGGTAACAGCTCTGCTTTCCTATGCTCTTTTTTTGCTCTCTCTACTTCGGTTTTGTTATATGCGTCTACAATGTTGTATAAAACACTATTTACGCCATTCGGCATAAGCGGTCTGCCCGATTTTGCTGTAAAGACAAACCCCGAATACCCGTCCACCTCAATGCTCTTATCCTTTGCAAGCATGAAATTGATTTTCCTTTGTTCCTCAAAGGCTTTTGCAACTTCTTGTGTCATAGGTATAATACGAATACCCGACTCCGTTTTTGGTGTAGAGATATGGAACTTGCAACCGTCGCCTAAATTCTTATAAATGAGCTGGTGGTCTACATTAACCGTTTTTGCCTTGATGTTTATATCTTTCCATGTAAGACCAATAAGCTCCCCACACCTTAACCCCGTACCAATCATTATGGTAAACATAGGATAATATGTGTTATAGACATTGCTCTGTTTTACAAACTCCATAAACTTTTCTTGTTGAGAAACTGTTAAGGCTTCTTTTTCCTCTGCTGTTTTTCCATAATCACTAATGGAACTTTTTGCAGGGTTCTTTCGGATAATATCATCATCAACAGCCATTTCTAATGCAGGATAAAGCAGGTTGTGAATATACTTGATTGTAGAATAAGCATATCCAGCTTTGGAAAGTTTCGCATAATACGCTTTAATATGTGAGGGTAAAAGCTGAACAACTTTAATATTTCCAATCTCGTCTTTTACTCTGTTTTCCCAAGCACGAACATAACTAACTCTTGTAGTATCAGCCAGCTCACGAGTTTCCATATAACGCTCAAATAACGTGTTGAGCGTCATTTTTTTGATTGCTCCGTCTGTCAATATGTTATCTTCCATATCTTTTGCAATCTGCTTCTCTTTTTCTCGAAGCTCTGGTAAATCTTGTGCATAGACTGTCAATCTCTTGCCTGTTCTTACATCTGTATAACGATAACTGTATCTTCCATCATTACGCCAGTTTTCGCCCTCTCTTAATTTTCTTCCTTTTGGGTCTTTTCTACTAATTGCCATGAGAACCATTCCTTTCTGAAAAAGCCTCTTTTCTTGTTCTCACAGCGTGCTTTGTCCTTTCTTATTATACTACACACGCCAGAGAACATAAATAGAAAATCGCTCTATTCTTCCAAATATAACAAGTATTTCTTGACTTTTTCTATGGAATAAAGAACCCTGCGACCTATCACAATTTTTGCTCCTGCCTGCTCGCCAATCTTTCTTGCAGTAGCACGACCACAAGATAACATAGCAGACAGTCCCTCTATATCAACAGCAATCGGCTGTTCCGTTGCTCTTATCTTCGTTTTATTCATATTCCAACACCTTACCTCGCTGGAACATCACATCATTTAACACATCAGTATTTAACATAATGTAACACCCCCTTTACTGTGTGTCTATTTATAAGTTACATAAGCAGACAGACGGCTTTGGAAAGCTCCATTAGTATCTCAACTATTCCCATTCTTGTGGGCAGAACCGCACCATGCGGACGTATCATTATTCTGTGAGGATAGGTCATGGCAAAACGACTTTTCCAACAGTCGCTCTCGGATCACTGCGTGGGTCGCTCGCTTTCTTTTGGAAAGGTCGTGGCGTACAGTCCCCGTGGCTCGCTATCTCACAAACGTATCTGTCTGCTTTATTCAGTTGTCAAAGAGCTGTGGCGAAAGCGTGTTGCTTTCATGTAAAAGCAGGGCAGAGCAGGAAAGAGGGGGACATTAAACCATGGTCTGCTAAAAACTGCTTATTCTTCTTCGATTTCTAAGGCAATATCAAACCCTAAAATCATTTTGATAAGTGCTTCTCGGATAAGTCCCTTTAACTCCATATCTACAACAATATAGACATTGCCGTATTCATCATAGAGTGGACGCAAACAGCACTTTGATATGTACGGGTCATAAAATGCCAGTATTTTTTCAATCGCTTTTTCGTCCCCGTCCATTGCTTGCGAAAGCAAATAGTAGGACGGCTTCTTAAATGTTTGCTTCATTTTACTGCTTCTCCTTTAGTATTTTTTTCATAGTTTCCAAAGCATGATGTCGGTTTCTAAATACACCGCTTTGCGTAATCTTTTGTAAGTTGGCAATTTCACTTTCTGTCATTTCCAAGAAGTAATACATTAACAGAGTATTTCTCTTTCTTTCTGGAAGTTTTTTCAAGGCTTCTGCCAGCTCATCATCAAGGACACGAATATCAATGCCACATACTGAAAAGATTGTATAATCTGTTTCGTAGTCGTCCCTCACAGCAAAATTTTCAACGAAAATTTCTGGAAGTTCACAGAATGGAATTTCTTTATCTTTTCGTCGTTTCAATCCTTGTTGGTAGTCCTTTACAACATGACGGACAACTTTCTTCAAACAACTTTCAAAGCGACATTGAACTGTTTTCTGGAAGTCAGACGGTTTCATCAATCTCACCCCCTTTCCACTATGATTTGAAAAGTGTTTATCCCTCTTTCCGCACCATATAGGGAATGAAAGGTGTGATTTAATGACCTCTTTTGAAAAATTTTTAAATTTTTTTCGGGTATGAAAAAAGCCCGCACAAAACATATAGTCTGTACGAGCCTTTAAAGCTAAAACATATTCAATTTTTAATAGTGTGCTATTAGGTGGAATTTGATTGCAAATAATTGTACTTAAAGTTTTCCATAATGCAAGCCCCCTTAAAGCACCGTATCAATGTTGGCATGGTTTTCAAATTACTCTGAAAAATTATGAACTGTTCCTTTTGGAAATGTAATGGTCAGTCTTGTATATTCTTTTTCCGTAGAAGCAATATCCAATTTCAAGCCCAACCTATCGCATAATTTTTTCGATAGATACAGTCCCATACCCGTTGCATTTGCCTTGTTTCTATTTGAACCCGTAAAACCTTTTTCAAATACACGGGATAATTCAGACGCTTTTATTCCACAACCATTATCTTCAATCACAAACAATATATTTGTACCATTGTCTTGACTGTATATCGTCAGTTTATTTTCTTGCTTATCAAAATACTTAATCGCATTTTGCACGATTTGAGATAGAATGAATGTCAGCCATTTTTCATCAGTATAAATGACATTTTCTATGTCATGGATATTGATAATTGCTTTTCTTTCCATAAGCGAATGACGGAATTTCAGAATGACATTATGTATCACTTCGTCTAACTGCAACTGTTTTACAAAATAGTCCTTTTCCGTATTTTCGCTTCTTGCATAGTAGAGCATTTGTTCCACTAACTGAAATATTTTGTCTGTTTCTTTTTTTAATGTGTAATTTTTTGTATTGTCAAACGTCAAAGACAATGCTCCTATCGGTATTTTAATTTCATGGACAAAACTTTCCACATATTCTTGATAGTCCTGCTTTTCCTCTGTGATTTTGCCGATTTCATCATTCATAGATTTACAGGCTTTTTTTATTGCGTAGTAATAGGCTTCATTTTGAAATTCTTTTGGCTTTGGTAAAACGTCTGCAATATAATAGGTTTCTTCCAGTCCGTCTACTAAATCAATAATATGTTGTGAAACGTTACGTTTCTTCCGATACAAACACCATTGAAAAAGCCCTTGTATGCTGATGAACAGAATTACCAACGATACAACAAACAGCGTATCTACACCGTAGAAAATCAAGAGAAATGCTACTACGGCAAGAAAGAAAAGCTGAAACAATATCTCTGTTATTTTTTCTTCTAAGAATGTAAAAAAACTCACAGTTTCCAACCCTTTCCTCGTATATTTTCCAATAAATGAACAATACCGATTTCTTTCATTTTCTTTTTTAGACGGGTCATATTAACCAATAATACATTTTCGTCTATATAATATTTGTCATTCCACAGCTTTTCCAATAGTTCTTCTTTGCTAATAACTTTATCTTCGTTCATAAAGAAGTAGTACAAAATACGAAATTCATTTCTTGTCAGTTCAATGCTTTGCTCTTGATACTTCAAAATGGATAAATGTAAATCAAGGGTACAATCTTTTTTGACAAGCTCACGGAAATTACTCGGGTTTGACAACTGCAATGCACGCTTGATCTTCTCAAGAAGAATAAGCGTGTCATACGGCTTTGTTATGAAGTCAATCCCACCCACTTGAATACTTTTCAATTCGTCAGCATTTGTATCTCTGCTTGTTACAAAGATAATCGGTACTGGCATGACTTGTTTTATTTTCCTGCATACTTCATAGCCATTCTCATACGGCAGGTTAATATCAAGCAGAACCAGTTCTATGGAATATTGCTTTAATTCATCTGTCAGGTTTCCAAAGTCAGTCAATAAAACTGTTTCATATCCTTGTGTGTTCAATAATTTAGAAAGCTCCAAACGAGTGATTTCATCATCTTCGATAATTGCTATTCTCATTTCAACACCCCCTTGATTTATCATTATAATAATTTCACAGTAGGAGAGCTAGAAAAGTCTAACTCTCCTCGTTGATATTTCGTTTAAAACCAATATACGTTGCAATCCAGTAAATACTATAAATTAGGAAGAAGATAATTAAATTCAAGCCAAAGTAGATTAGATAAAGGTGTTTATCTCCCAAAATTTGTTGATACACATTATTCAATGACGACATCATCACAAAAGAACATAATATTGCTGATATTGCAGGGACACAAAATAATATCAATAATTGTTTTCTGATTGTCTTAAATAGCGACTTATCATTTATTCCTAATCTTCGCAAGGTCAAGTAGCGATATTTGTATTTAGTAGAGTCGCTCAATGATTGAACTGCCAAAATTGTTCCTACTGCGGAAATCAAAATAAATGCAATGTACATAAACAGACTGGCTACTATTGCAACCATTGCTTTTTGTTGTTCTATTTCTGCACCTCTTACATTTACTCTATACGACTCATCATTTATTTCTCCATTTTCATCAACCTTTACTAATTGATGTTGCATATCTTCTTTTATCTTGTTTTCTAATTCTGCATCTGTTTCTTCTTTTGTATCTATAATCAAATGATTTTCTGATACTTCAAGTCCTTGAACATATTTATCTGGAAGTACAACAACAAATCTGCCAGTATTAGTTATAGAGTTCCAATAAGACTTAGTGTCATATCCTTTTAATTTCAAATTTTTATTTGCTACTGTTATAGTTTCAATGTCTTTGTTATCTTCAACCTCATATGCAAACTTGCTATTTGTAACTATATAGTATTCGTTATCATTTAAAGAAAGCAACGGCATCTTTCTTAATTCTAGTAACCTATTATAATCACTTAACTTCAAGACTGGGTCAAAATCATAATATTCTGATTGGAAGAAATTTTGTACCTGATGATTCGGCTCTTTATAAATGTCGTACTCAATGGTATTATCAATCGTATATTCTTCTTCAATTACTCGAATATATTCATCAAATACCTGCTTATCATCAAAGAGTTGTACATCATATGGTGCATTTAAATTCACGCTGATATCATACGAAGCTTTGTTGATACTAGAATAATTCAGAGCCAGCAGTGAAGTTAAAATCAACATAGACAATGTACCAAATGTGAAGCTCATTGTTCTTGCTTTAGAAGCAAATGTTCTTGCTACAAACAGATTGTCATTTTGATATTTCATTTTTTTATTCTTTAACAAAACAGTCAAGAACATATCTGCACAAGTTGTAGATATACCATAAATGCTGATAATCAACATGATTACGCTCACCATCAAATAGGTAAGTGTTTCTTGCTTATTAAAATTATCCATAGTACAACGTGAATTCCAGAGAAAAAGAGAAATCGCACCAAGAATAATACTTAAAACAAAAATGACATTTCTTTTTTTACTGTCACGGAACATTTTCTTTTCATTTTGTTTATCAAAATAAAGAAAATCACGTATCGTCATTTTACTTATTCTTCTTAATAGATTAAGTAAAACCAAAACATAAATAGTTAAAAAACAAATTATCAATAGTCCAATAGAAACAAAATTCAAAGAAATAAAGAGAGTTTTTGGAATACCCAGTAAGTTTACAATTACTAACGACACAAACTGGCTGAATAAAAAGCCAATAGGAATAGCTAATACAAATGCTAAAATTCCCAACAGTATATTTTCAATTACAACTAAGTGGGCAATTTCTTTTTTCTTAATGCCAAGAAGCATATATGTTCCTAATTCTTTACTTCTTTTTTCAAACATAAATTTCGTTGTATAGTTGATCAAAAAGCATATCACAAAAGTAATAAGGATATTTACAGCGAACAATGAATTCTTAAATGCATCCATACTGGAACATAACTTTACAATTTCATCAGAACTTGCCACCAAATTAAAAGCAAATATAAGAGAAAAGGATGCAGTAACGGTTATCAGATAAATCATATAATCTTTAATATTTCTTTTTGTATTTCTATACGCTAACTTACCTAACATTTCCCACTTCACCTCCAAGCAAGGTTAATATATCCAGTATTTCATTGAAGAAATCTTTTCTGCTTTTTTCCCCTCTGAAAATTTCATTGAATATTTTACCGTCTTTCAAGAACAAAATACGTTCACAGAAAGACGCACTAAACGGGTCATGTGTTACCATTAAAATAGTAGCCTGCATTTTCTTGTTGATTTCAGACATTGTTTCCAGTAATAATCTGGAAGCTTTTGAGTCCAAAGCTCCCGTCGGTTCATCAGCTAATATCAGTTTCGGTTCATTGATTAAGGCTCTTGCACAAGCACAACGCTGTTTTTGTCCGCCAGAAACTTCATA
>OGON01002511.1_pt1 | contig 11041 bp, 4 predicted proteins | sample 1552671 | NCBI WGS metagenome assembly OGON01 (sample SAMEA2580136, study PRJEB22360) | human gut metagenome | biome: human gut; feature: human-associated habitat; material: faeces | place: Denmark | collected 2008/2010 | reverse complement strand
GGACGGTATCGCCGCCGATGAAGGGATAGAGCGTGGACTCGACGAAGCGCAGGCGCAGGTTGGGCAGGTAGTAGATGGCGTCCACGTCGTAGCCCAGCTGCTCCATGAGATCGCGGCCCATGCCGGTGAGGTAGCCCACCAGCACCTGATCCACGGGGGTGTTCGTCTCGGCGAGCAGCGGGGCCAGGCGGCGGATGCGCTTGCCGTCGTGGAGCATATCGTCCACGAGAATGACGGGGCGGGCAAAGGCGTGGATGGTGCGGACCTGGTCGGGCAGGGGCGAGTAGTCCGGGTAGGCCTCGATGGAATAGGTGCTGAGGTCCGGCTCGTAGACCTTGTCGGTACGCAGGGTCTTGGTGACGGTGTTGGGCACGGCCACGCCGCGGAGGATCTTGCCGTAGGGGACGCAGATATCCGGGCCGAGGACGCGGGGCGTGGTGGGCTCCGCGGGGACGCCGTTGCGGCCGGTGATACGCTGGAGCAGCCGGTGGTAAATGACGCCGGCGGACAGGCTGAGCACCAGAGATCCGGGCTGCAGCTTTGTCAGCGCCGCCTGCAGGCGGCGGTGGGCGGCGGCGATGGCGGCAAGCACACGGGGCGAGGAGCTGAAGGGCGCCTTCACCGCGGTGTCCACGTTGCGGCTGAGGACGATGGGGCAGCGCATATCCACGGCCAGGGCGTCCGTGCTGTCACCAGCCGGGACGAAGCCCTGGAGCGTCAGCAGCTGGCGGCCGTAGCCGGAGACGGCGCCCTCCAGGGGAAGGTAGAGGGCATAGGTGAACTCACGGCTGAGGGCCAGGGTCAGCACCTCGGTGATGAGCAGCTGGCAGAGGTCGCTCTGGCGCTCGCCCCGGGGCACGAACAGCCCGCTGATGAGCAGGGTGCGGCCGCCGGCGTTCTGGCGGACCAGACCGGAGAGGGCCGGGTCGCCCAGGCGGGCGAAGAGGCGGGCGGAGTCCAGGCAGGCGTAGCTGGCCGCGCCCAGAATGGTGCCGTCGGTGTCCCGGCAGACCATCACGTCGTCGCCGCGGCTCTCGATCTGCGTCCGCAGCGCCGCGGCGGTGGGCACGGAGAGCATGGTGCGGAGGAATTTCTCCGCCGTCTCCGGCGAGGCGGGCAGGAAGCTCAGGTCCTCGGTGCGGAGAACGGGCTTGTCCTGGGGCTCGCGGAGGTACAGGCCGCGGCGATAGATGAACTCCTGCACCGTGGGATCGATGAGGTTGGAGATGTCGCGGTTGGCATCCACCGCCTCGCGGATGCGGGTGGAGCTGATCTCCTCCAGCTGGGGCGGGAGCGTCAGCTCCAGCACCTTGCCGGTGATGCAGCTGTAATCCGCCGGCTCGGCGTCCGGCTCGGTGCGGCGGAAGACCACGTGGTCGAAGGTGTGGATGGAGTCCGGCGTGACGGGCTTTTTGTAGGACGAGGCGTGGAGCACCACGTCGCTGCCCACCACGATGGACACGCTGCGGCCCGGGAAGGCGGCGCGCAGCTCGTGGAGGTTCTCCGGGTTGGCGATGTTCACCGGGAAGTCCTCGGGAAAGATGTGGACATGGAACTCATCGGCCACGGACATGGCCGCGATGCGGCGGCGGATGCGGTAGGGCTGGGTCCGCTTGGACCAGGGAAATTCGTCGATGGCCAGCAGCACCTCGAACCCCCGGTCCCGGATGGCCCGGACGATGCCCTTGTGGGACAGGGTGAAGGGGTCGAAGGTGCCGGGGAAGAAGGCCACGGGGCGGGGCGCACCGAAGTCAAAGCCCTTGTGGAACAGGCGCTCCTCGGTGATGAAGCGGTAGAGCTTGCCCAGCATGGCGGCCCGGTAGTAGAACGTCAGGCCCTCGCCGGGGAATTCGTCCTGGGCGGAGAGCAGCTTGCGCTGGGTGAGCATAAAGGCGCGGCGCTTTTCGTGGCGGCCCAGCTCTCCGGAGCCGAAGACCCGGCGGCCCAACACGAACAGGGCCTCCTGCCGGGTGGCACCGTCAATGCCGCTGAGGCCCCGCATCAGCAGGCCCAGCAGCCGTTCACGGCGGCGGCGGTAGGCGTCGTCCGTCTCCGGGAAGCGGGAGCGATAGGCATCGTACGCCTCATAGATGACGCCCACGGTGTCCAGCACGGAGGCGGTAACGCGGCTGTCGGAGGAGCTGAGGTTCACGCGAAGGTCGTCCAGCACCTCATCCAGCTCCGCCGGGGGCAGCCACAGGGCAAAACGGCCCAGGTAGTCGGGGATATACTTGGTGAACTCCTGCTGGCCCAGCTCCAGGCCGCGGCACAGCTCCACCGCCACCTCGTTGCGCTGGTCGGCCGTCAGTCGGGGCGCCAGGGCCAGCAGGGCGTTGCCGGCGCTGTGGCGGACGGTGACGCGGTCACTGACCTTGATGAGATTGGACAGGTGGGTGGCGATATGGAGGGCGGGGCTTTTGCCGCTGCGGGCAAAGTCCGTCAGCAGGCGCAGGTTGCCCTGCTTGGTGATCCAGGGGGTGGCGGTCTTCAGGTTGTCCAGGAAGATCTCGGAGACCACGTCCTCCGGCAGAAGAAGGGGCGCGCCCTGAGAGAGCACATCCTGCTTGAGATAGCGCAGGGTGCCGCTGTCGCCGTCGGGGACGGCGGTCACGGCCTCCAGCGCGCGGCCGTCCTCCGGGTACAGGCGGGCGAGACGGTCCAGCAGCAGCACGGCGGCCATGCGGATGGTCAGGTCCTTACGCAGGGACAGGGCGGCGGCGAAGTCCGTCATCTGCCGGGCGCGGCTGGCCGTATAGGCCGTATCCGGCAGAGCGGCGGCGGTATCCAGCAGCTGGAAGGCGGTGTAGTCGTCCAGATCCTCCGGCCTGCGGTAGTAGGCGAACACCGGGGCCAGGAAGCGCTCCTCCCGGCCGGGGCAGTGGCTCAGCAGGGAGCCGACGGCGAATTTCAGGGTATAGCCGATCCAGCGGCGGTGCTGGGGCATGAGCTTATGGTCGGGATACAGTATCTTGTCCAGATAGAGCCTCCACTGGTCCACGTCGGTGATGGCCTTGGGGTCCGGGCGGATGTCGGCGGGGCGCTCCTTGGCGTAGCCGGCGTGGAAGCCGGCGATGATCTCGCCCAGCAGCGCCGCCGCCTGACGGCGGATATCGCCCTCGCGGTGCATCAGCAGCTCGTAGAGGAACGTCAGGGTCTGGACCTTCTGTGGGATATGCAGATAGAGGGAGTAGGACTCCATCACCGCCAGATAAGCGCGGAGACGGCGCCAATCCGTCTCGCCGCGGGCCTCCTCCAGCAGACGGGCGAAGCTGCGCTGATCGGTGAGGCGGTGCATCAGCTCCATATTGTGGCCCACGCAGCGGAGCGTCAGGGCGCGGAGGGCCTCGTCGTCGGTCATAAGGGCGGTGTGCTTCTCCGGCAGCGGGGGCGTATCGCCGCCGGACATGGTGACATCCACGCCGCAGCTGACCATGAACTGCTCGAAGTCCTCCAGCCGGGCGTAGACCCGGGTATAGCGCTTCTGCTTCTCGCCGTCCACGTCATCCAGCTTATCCAGGATCACCTGAAAGGCCTGAGCCAGGGTGGAGATACGTGTGATCTCCCGGCCCTGCGCATCGTGGAGCTGCTTGACGCGGAAGTCGGCGTAGATCAGCAGCAGCGCCTCCACGGAGAGGTAGTCGGGCTCCAGGTCCCAGACGGAGTGGTTGGCGGCCACGTGGCCGATATCGGTCATCCGGCGGCGGCGGAACCACTGGTCGGTGTAGAAATAGTGCAGGTAGGGCACGCGCTCGCCGGGGCGGCAGCCGAACTTGCCCAGATCGTGGCCGGCGGCGGCGCCGGAGACCAGGGCCACGTCCACGGCCACGCCGCTTTTCCGCAGGGCGCGGGCGGCGGTGACGGCGATGTGGTGGACGCCGGCGATATGCTCAAGGGTGCGGTAGGGCGTGACCTCCAGGCCCAAACGCATCAGCTCATAGACGAACTCCCGCCTCCACAGGCGCAGGAAGCGCTGATAGGACGGGGCGCAGGGGCTGCCGCCCAGCTCATCGTCGGTCAGGAAATCAAAGGTCCAGGCCGGGTCGTGGGGCAGCAGCTCCGCCTCGGCGGCAAACAGCACCTGCAGCACCGACAGCAGGAACACCGCACCGGGGGCGAAGGGCTCCGCATCGGTCTTTTCCGGGTAGAGCAGGCGGCGGGCATAGTCGTAGGCATAGGCCAGCCAGCCCTCGGACGGTTCGCCGGGGCACAGCGTCTCCAGCTCCGGGCGGCAGAGGGCCAGCACGTCGGCGCAGCGGAAGCGCGCGCCGTTGAACAGCCCGGTGAAGCGCTGCATATAGCCCTCGCTCTCGATGGTGCGGAGCAGGGCGTCCCCGGGAGCAAAATAGTCCGCGGCGGGACGGTCGGAAAGGCGGCGGCGCAGGGCCAGGTCCATCTGGCGGATACGTTTTTTGTTCATGGCAAAACCTCCTGCCGGTGGTATCGTACCCGGGCCGGAGAAATTGTCCGCGGGCCGTGTCCGCCGAAAGGCGCCCGTACACCGGTAAGATGTCCGGGATGGACACGGCACACCATAATAATAGGACACTCCCCCGCACGCTGTCAATATTCCGCGGGGCGTTTTGCCACCGTTTTGATACGGAACCTTAGTAAGGTCTTAAGCATGTGTTCACGATTTGTTCACATTTTGAGGGCCAGGCGCATGATATGATATTGTCGGGGGCAGCGGCGGAACGGAATGACAATTTCTGCCGTCTAAGTAAATAGGCAAATCATCCCGCGGGCGCGCGGGAAGGAAAAAGGAGAACACGACATGAAAAAAGCGGCTTTTGTACTGGCGCTGGTGATGCTGCTGGGCTGTGTGTCCGGCTGCGGCGCAGCGGAGGGCGAGGCCTCCGTGCAGTCGGTGTCTATGATCTGCGGGCTGGGGTCCGTAGGTCTGGCGGACCGGTTCGCAGGCATCGTCAGCCCGCTGGGCGAGACGACCATCAAGAAAAACGACGCCATGACCATCGACACCATCAAGGTGAAGGTGGGCGACAGCGTGAAAAAGGGCGACGTGCTTCTGACCTATGACCTCAGCCAGATCCGCACCGACCTGGAGATGGCCCAGCTGGAGCTGGAGCAGCTGAACGCCACGCTGGAGGACCAGCAGGCGGAGCTGGAGCGTATACAGAAGCTGATGGACAGCACCTATGACGACGCCACCAAGCGGCAGTACGCCCTGGATCTGCGGGAGCAGAACGTGAAGGTGCTGGAGACGAAGGCCAACATCGCCACCAAGAAAAAGGACATTGAGAAGCTGAAGGCCAACACCGCCGACAGCACCGTCAAGTCCCCGGTGGACGGCGAGGTGCAGTCCCTGAACCCGGACGGCGGCACGGACAACTCCGGCAACGCCATGCCGTTCATGACCATCGTGGAGACGGGCGGCTTCCGCATCAAGGGCTATGTGAATGAAAACAACGCCAGCGTGCTGACCGAGGGCACGGCGGTGGTCATCCGTTCCCGGGTCAGCGACCAGACGTGGAAGGGCAGCATCAGCTCCATCGACTGGAACAACGCCCAGCAGAGCCGCAGCGACTACGGCGACAGCGACACGGCCATGTCCAGCAAGTACCCCTTCTATGTGACGCTGGAGGGCGACGGCGAGGGCCTGCTGATGGGCCAGCACGTGTACATAGAGCCGGACTACGGTCAGGAGGACACCCAGGACGAAAGCCTGATCAACCTGCCCAGCTACTTCATCAACGACGCCGAGGGCAAGCCCTGGGTGTGGGCTCAGAACAGCAATGGCAAGCTGGAGAAGCGGAGCATCACCCTGGGCGAGTACAACACGGAGACGGACACCTATCCCGTGACGGACGGCCTGACGGCGGAGGACTACATCGCCTATCCCGACGACAGCCTGAAGGCGGGCATGACGTGCATCACCTATGACGACGCCACCTTTGACCCCAGCGCCAGCGGCGGCGAGGTATACCCCGAGGGCGGCGGTGAAAAAATCGACGAAAACGTGCCCATGGACGGCATGGACGGCGGCGATATGCCCGCTGAGAACGACACCGTCACGGACGACGGCAGCACCGCAGCCGTGATTCCCGGCGGCGAGGCCGCCTCCGCGCCGGTGATCACACCGCCGATGGAGGGCTGAGCATGATTTTGGAAATGCGCGATATATGCAAGGACTACCCCATGGGAAAGTCCGTGGCACATATCCTGAAAAACGTGAACCTTGACGTGGAGGAGGGGGAATACCTGGCTATCATGGGTCCCTCCGGCAGCGGCAAGACCACGCTGATGAACCTGATCGGGTGTCTGGACGTGCCCACCAGCGGCAGCTATCTGCTGGGCGGACGGGACGTGACCACCTGCAACAACAAGCAGCTGGCGGAGGTGCGGAACAAGGAGCTGGGCTTCGTGTTCCAGAGCTTCAATCTGCTGCCGAAGCTGACGGCGCTGGAAAACGTGGCGCTGCCCCTGCTGTACGGCGGGGTGAAGAAGGCGGAACGGCTGGAACGGGCCCGGGCCGCGCTGGAGACGGTGGGGCTTTCCGACCGGGTGGAGCACCGGCCGGACCAGCTGTCCGGCGGACAGTGCCAGCGCGTCGCCATCGCACGGGCCATCGTGGGCAAGCCGAAGCTGCTGCTGGCCGACGAGCCCACCGGTGCGCTGGACAGCGCCAGTGGCGCGGCGGTGATGGAGCTGTTTCAGCAGCTGCATGACGGCGGCTCCACCATCATCATGATCACCCACGACCATTCCATCGCCAACCACGCCGCCAAGGTCATGACCATACGGGACGGCGTACTGTCGGGAGGTGACGACTATGAGTGAGAAGCTGACGCTGCGGGAAAAGCTGCACATAGGTGAAAAGCGCACCGACGGCGAAAAGCCCCGCATGAGCAAGAAGCTGAAAAAGGGCATTATCGCCGCCGCCTGCGTGGTGGGCGTGTGCGGCGCGGTGTGGGGCGGACTGACCATCGCCCGGAACGCCCAGCGGGGCGATGTGAACGTATACGCCGTCAACGAGTGCGCCATGACCGACTACTGGGGGGACACCTCCAACACCAGCGGCATGGTGACCACGGACAAATTGCAGAAGATCTACATCTCCCAGAGCCAGACGGTGAAGAAGGTGTGGGTCAAGGAGGGCGACAGCGTCAAGAAGGGTACGGTGCTGGTGAGCTATGACTCCACCCTGACACAGGCCACCGTGGAGCGCGCCAAAATCGACTATGACCGGCAGACGGAGAACCTGGAGGTCATGAAAAACGAGCTGGAGCTGCTGAAGAAGGCGAAGAACAAGGAGACGCTGCAGGCGGAGTATGATAAGCTGGAAAAGGAGCTGAACAAGCTTATTGAGGACGCCACCAAGAGCCCGGACGACGAAAAGGACGTTAAGGATCTGACGCACATTGCCATCGACGGCATGAAGCTGGGCACCGGCAGCGGCAACGACAAGGACAACGCCATCTACTACTACCGCACGACGGACAGCGACGGCAGCTTCGCGCTGTCGCAGGCCGACCTGATGGGTATTTTCAGCAGACTGGGCAAGACGGACGGCACGCTGTATCTGGTGTTTGTCACCCGCGCAGGCAACAAACTGGGCGGAGCTGTGATGGGCAACGAGGGCTATATCCTGACGGCGGTGACGGAGGATGTGCCCAGCGGCGGCGAGACCGGCGGCGGTGAAGCCAGCGGCGGCAGCCAAGACCCGCAGCAGCCCCCTGCCGGCGGCGAAGGCGGCGGCACAACGGCCAAAAAGCTGGTATCTGTGACCGTCAAGCCGTGGAACGGCTTCAAGGCGTTCACTGACGGCGCGCCGGACTACGGCAACAAGAAGGCCGAGATCGAGAAGCTGCAGCGGAAGATCGCCCAGGTGCAGGAGCTGCTGGATGCCTCCATGACCCAGCTGGATCTGAACAAGGCCATTCTGGAGAAGGCTCAGGCAGTAAAGGAGCAGGAGGTCAACCTGAAGGTGGCGAAGCTGAAGCTGGACAAGAAGCTGGCAGAGCTGGGCGACGGCAACGTGTACGCGGAGTTCGACGGCACGGTGAAGACCGTCCGCGACCCGGACGAGGCCTATAACAACAGCGAGGCCGTGGTGGAGCTGTCCGGCGGCGGCGGATATTACGTCACCGGCACCCTCAGCGAGATGGATCTGGGCAGCGTGCAGGTGGGCGACAGCGTATCCATCAGCAGCTGGATGACCGGAGCGGCCTGCGAGGGCACCATCGTGTCCATCGACGACTATCCCACCAGCAACGGCAACAACTGGGGCGACGGCAACAGTAACGTGTCCTACTACCCCTTCAAGGTGTTTGTCACCGAGGACGCGAATTTGCAGCCCAATGACTATGTGGATATACAGTACCAGAAGGACACCAGCGCGGAAGAAAGCGGCAGCTCACTGTATTTGCAGAGTATGTTCATCCGGACCGACAACGGCAAAAGCTATGTGATGGCCCGGGGCGAGGACGGCAGACTGGAGCAGCGGTGGGTGCAGACCGGCCGGGATCTGTGGGGCAGCTACACCCAGATACGGGGCGGGCTGACCATCGACGACTATGTGGCGTTCCCCTATGGACGCGACGTGGTGGAGGGTGCCCACACCCAGGAGGCCACGACCGACCAGCTGTACAACTACGGCATATAAAGGAGGCGGGATAACCATATGTTGGAAAATATAAATCTCGCCTTTCAGGGCGTGTGGAGCCACAAGCTGCGGTCGTTTCTGACCATGCTGGGCATTATTATCGGTATCGCCGCGATCATCACCATCGTGTCCACCATTCAGGGCACCAACGAGCAGATCAAGCAGAACCTGATCGGCGCGGGCAACAACGTGGTGCGGGTGACCATCGGCGCCACGGACAGCCAAAACTATTTCGACCTGAACTACTCGGCGCTGCCGGAGGGTATCGACCCAGTGACCCGGGAGATGCGGGATGAGATGGAGAAGCTGGGCAGCGTGTCGCTGGTGAGTATGTACTACTCCCGGGATTGGTGCGACAACGTGTACGTGGGCAATACGGCGTTCAGCGGGTCGCTGTACGGCGTGGACGACCACTATCTGACGGCCGTGGACTACGCGGTGAACTACGGACGCTCCTTCACGGCGGCGGACTATGAGAACCGGCGGAATGTGGCGCTGATCGACGCGAAGTCGGCAAAGTCGCTGTTCCAGGGCGAGAACCCCATCGGCGGCACCATCGAGATCAACGGGATGCCGTTCACCGTGGTGGGTGTGGTCTCCTCCCGCTCCAGCAGCGGACCGGTGATCAACAGCTTTAAGGATTATCAGATGTACGCCGGCAGCACAGCGGGGACCATTTTCATCCCGGACGTGTGCTGGTCGGTGCCGTACCGGTATGATGAACCCCAGTACGCGGCGGTGCGGGCCACCAGCACCAACGACATGACCGCCGCCGGTGACAATGTGGCCAAGTATCTGAACGAGAACGCCATCCGGACCACGAAGTACAAGTACGAGTCCAAGGACCTCCTCCAGCAGGCCAGCGATCTGCAGAGCCTGTCGGAGAGCACCAACAAGCAGTTGATCTGGATCGCGGCTATCTCGCTGGTAGTGGGCGGCATCGGCGTGATGAACATCATGCTGGTGTCCGTCACCGAGCGCACCCGCGAGATCGGATTGAAGATCGCCATCGGCGCGCAGCAGAGCCGCATCCTCTGGCAGTTCCTGACGGAGGCGGCGGTGCTGACCAGCATGGGCGGCATACTGGGCGTGGCCACGGGAATCGGCCTGGCGGAGATGATGTCCCACATCATGGGGACACCGGTGGCCATCAGCGTACCGGCGTGCATCATCGCCGTGGCCTTCTCCATGGTCATCGGCGTGGTGTTCGGCCTGGTGCCGGCCATGAAGGCATCGAAGCTGAACCCCATCGAAGCCCTGCGGAGAGAATGATACGCAGAAAGAAAAGACCGGCTTTCGCCGGTCTTTTTCTCTGTCTGCTCCCGGCGAAGACACAGCGAAAGCAGAAAACAGCCCCCGGCAGGGGGCTGTTTCTTTATTTACTGCGGCAGCTCGCCGGGGGCGACCAGGATGATCTTGTCGGCCCGGTCATAGTCGCTGTACGCCTCCTTGGTGCTGCGGAGGAGCGTACCGTCGCCGGCGTAGACGTTGCGGTAGGTCTGGACGGCGTAGCCGTTGTGGCCGTACTGCTCCACCTCGGTGGTGCCGGGGGCGATGCGCTCGGACTCCTGATAGACCGTCTTGCGCTCGGAGTAGGAGAGGAACTGGTTGGTCATCTCCACATAGTGGTCGTCGGTCTTGGTGCCCAGCAGGGTGATGGTCAGCTGGTTCGTCTCGTCGTTGTAGCTGGTGGTGATCTTGATGGGGTAGTTGGTGCTGTTGCGGAAGGCAAAGTCCGGGCCGCCCCAGCTGACCGTGGCATCACAGCCCGTGACGGGCATATAGCCGGGGTCGAACATATGGGCGTAGCGCAGGACGATCTGCAGGTCCGCCATGAGGGCGGAATAGTACAGCGTGGAGGATACCTGGCAGATACCGCCGCCGATGGAGGTGACGGTCTTGCCGCCGGAGTAGGCGGCGGCGGGCTGGAAGCCCCGGGCCTCGGTGCGCTGGCCCACGGTGGCGTTGTACCAGAACTCCTCGCCGGGGTTATAGATACGGCCGTTGATGGCGGCGGAGGCCAGCTTGATGTTCTGGCGGCGGCCCCAGGGGCCGGCACAGGTGGTGGTGCAGGTGCCGATCACGTCCCGGAACATGGCCTGCTCCAACTCCTCGGTAGCGGCGGGCGGGAACTGCACCTGGGCGTCAGCCAGGAATTCCTCGCCCGGCTGGGCGGCGTCCAGTTGCTTTTGCACCGTCTCCACATCGAACTGTACGCCCACGCGGGACTGGGTGGGCTTGCCGGTGGATTTGTCGCAGATGGCGGCGGCCATGGTGCCGGCGATCTCGTCGTGGAGCGCCTGCACGTCCATGGGCGCGGCGGTGTGGGCCGCGAACACACATTCCACGGACCGGGCTGCCGCGGACAGGTCGCGGCTCTCGAAGCGCTGCGCCAACTCGGCGCGCAGCGCCGCCGCGTCC
>OGON01002502.1_pt1 | contig 11055 bp, 10 predicted proteins | sample 1552671 | NCBI WGS metagenome assembly OGON01 (sample SAMEA2580136, study PRJEB22360) | human gut metagenome | biome: human gut; feature: human-associated habitat; material: faeces | place: Denmark | collected 2008/2010 | reverse complement strand
CCTTCTTCATAATGTTTTCCTCCTTTAATGGTTTTTTATAAAACATTTTTTAAACTGCTGTTTTCAAATACTGCCATTTTCCTTATTTACGCACTTCCAGATATTCCTGATAAACCTCGCCCCAGATATACGTCTTTAAATCCAGGAATGGAAGCTCCATCTTCATCTCCTGCGTACGCGGATATGGAAGATTGATATCCACAATTTTCTTGATACGGCCCGGTCTCGCGCTCATGATAATGACCTTGGTGGCCAGAATGACGGCCTCCTCCACATCATGGGTGATAAAGAAACAGGTCTTCTTCTCTTCCTGCCACGTCTTTGTCAGTTCTGACTGAAGCTGGGTTCTGGTCTGTGCATCCAGCGCTCCGTAGGGTTCATCCATGAGAAGCACTTCCGGCTGTACCGCATACGCTCTGGCGATCGCCACCCTCTGCTTCATGCCGCCTGACAGCTCCTTCGGATATGCGTCCACGAATTCTTCCAGTTCTACCATCTTTATGTACTTCATGGCAGTCTCTTCCGCTTCCTTCCCCCTGATTCCTTTCAGGTTCAGACCAAACATAACGTTCTTTTTTACAGTAAGCCACGGGAAGAGCGCATACTGCTGAAATACGACGCCCCTTTCCGTCCCGGTTCCTGTCACCTCCCTGCCATCGCAGTACACCTTTCCCGATGAGGGTTCCAAAAGGCCCGCAATGATATTCAGCAGAGTGGATTTTCCGCAGCCGGAAGGTCCTACCACACAGATGAATTCATTTTCCATAATATCCAGATCAATACCGTTCAGTGCGATCATCTCACCGTTCCTCGTATCGTATACTTTTCTGACCTGCTCGATCTTCACCTTTACACTTCTCGTTTCTCCTGCCATCCCGTGAACCTCCTTTCCAGGAATTTTACAATTTTTTCAAAAAGCATGCCGATGATCCCGATGATAATGATATACAGCAGCATTGGCGCCGTTTCAAAACTGTTGTTTAACGAACGGATCCGCATGCCAAGACCGGCTACTGCACCGGTAGATTCTGCTGCGATCAATGTCGTCAGGGCAGTGGAGCTTCCGAGACGGACCGCCGTAATGATAAAGGGAAGGGTAGCCGGAGCAATGACTTTCAGGAAAATATCCCTGTCCCCTGCTCCAAGAACTCTTGCCGCCTTTACCAGCGTCTCATCTACATTGATTACACCCTGGTAAATAGTAACTGTCATGATCAGAAAAGTAGCAATTGTGATAACAATAATCTGGGGTCTGCGCCCCACACCTGCGGAAATAACGATCAGCGGCACGTAGGCAAGAGGCGGAATATTACGGATAAATTGTATCCATGGTTCTATTATATTCCGGATAGGCGCATACCATGCCATCAAAATTGCGGCAGGCAGAGAGAAAAGAAATCCCAGGCCGAATCCCGCACCTACAGAAATCAGACTGCTGGACAGATCTGACCAGAAAACACCCCTGGCGATCATATCTCTGACAGATCCCAGTGTTTTCACCACATTCGGAAAGCTCCTGGCTGTCTTTGGATTTACTGAGAGAAGATACCATAACCCCATGGCTGACGCGAAGGATATGAGCAGCCATGCCCATCCCGGAATCCTGCTGACTTTCTTTTTCCTGTTCATATGACTCTCCTTTTCATATATTTTTGTTAATTAATATGATGTTGGGGTCAAAAGTATTTGACCCCATGATGCCTTCGGATTTTTCCGCGCTTCGCGCTCCCATTTTACCCTGGCATCTTAATAACTGTTATGTGCAGTTTAGCAGAGGATTTCATCACTGAAAAGGCGGAACTTTTTTCATACTTTTAGCAGGAACAAATGGAGCATAAATCCCACCGCGCCACACAGTCCCATAACAAGGATGGGATTCCATTTCTTTCTTCTTAACAGGAAAAGAGCTGCCACAAAGAGTACAGGAGCACTCCAGCTGACGTTTTCAAATTCCACAGCTTTCTCACCGAAGACAGCCATTTTCAGAATCGAGAACCCCGCTGCTGCGATCAGGGCAACCACAGCAGGACGCAGGCTGGACAGAATACTCTGTAACACAGATATGTTCTTATAGCGATAATAGACAAACCCAAGTATAGAAACGATCAGACAGGAAGGCAGGATACAGCCGAAGAGCGCCGCCAGAGCCCCCGGAAATCCGGCAATGCGGATTCCGACAAAGATTGCAGAATTTACCCCGATGGATCCGGGCGCCATCCCGGCTATGGTGATCAGATCTGTAAATTCTTTCATGTTCAGCCAGGCAAGCTCTCCCACCATTTTGTTCTGGATCAGGGGAATCGCCGCATATCCGCCCCCGACACTGAAAACTCCTACCTGAAAAAAACTCAGAAACAGCAAAAGATAACTCATACCCTCACCCCTCTCTTCCATTTCCACAGTTCGGACAGAATCCCGGTTGCTGCTGCGGCAAGGATAATAAGCATTACATTAATTTTAAGGAAAAAAGTCGCTGCGAATGCACTTGTCATAACCATTATGTACAGAGGGCTGCGCTGCTTTACGACATTGGTTCCCAGGCTCAATACCGCATCGAAGATCACTGCTGCCACCCCGGCCTGCATACTCTGCAGCACGATTTCCACACAGGGATTGGCGGCAAACGCATCATAGCAAAGGGATATGGCCGTCAGAAGAATCATCGGCGGAAGGATCGTACCAAAGACCGCCGTAACCATTCCGGCAAATCCCGCCATACGCCATCCCACAAGAATCGCGGCATTGACTGCAATGGCTCCGGGAGCCGACTGGGCGATCGCTGCCAGATCCAGCATTTCTTCCTCATCAAGCCATTTCAGCTGATCTACAAACTTTCTCTTCATAAAGGTTATGATCACGAACCCTCCCCCGAATGTAAAAGCACTGATATACATGGTACTCGAAAACAGCTTCAGCAGGCGGGTTCGTGCAGGGGTATCTGATGACATGGGAAACCTCCTTATGATATGTGAGTAAATTCAATATTGCACTACTGTGGATATCACTATTTGTTACTGTTCACTTCGTGACCAGTACACACTTTGCAATACCACTCACTTCATAGGATAGCACTTGATAAAATATATGTATAATGCTATAATTTTATTATTTTAATACCATTATTGATATGATGACCTTGGGTTCAAAAGCATTTGACCCCAACGTCATTGATAAAAGAAAGGTGGCAAAAATGACAATTAAGCATCTGCGGGTTTTTGCCGCAGTATATCAGGAAATGAATGTTACCCGTGCCGCGAACCGGCTGCATATGACACAGCCTGCAGTTTCGCGTTCGATTCAGGAGCTGGAAACACACTACGGGATTTGTCTGTTTGAACGGATCAATCACAGACTTTATCAGACAGAAAGCGGCAAAGCCCTTTATGCCAGGGCTTTGCATATCCTTGATTCTTTTGATCAGTTAGAGAAAGAAATGAAAGACTGGGATGAATTTGGCATTCTTCGCATAGGCGGAAGTATTACGATCGGAAATTTCACTCTTCCTTCGGTCGTGAGCAGATTTCAGAAAATCCATCCGCATCTGCGTCTTAAGGTCACTGTGTCCAATGCTTCCAACATCCAGCAGGCCATCCTGGATAATCAGCTGGATCTGGCTCTGATCGAAGGGACGGTTTCATCAGAATATATCGAATCTCGACTGCTGGCAGAGGACCGTATGTGTCTGATCCTGCCGCCGGGACATCCTCTCGCTGCAAAACCGCATGTCCGGCTGAAGGATCTGATCGCATACCCGCTCCTCCTTCGGGAACCCGGCAGCGCCGGCCGCTCTTTTTTAGATCACGTCTTTGCTGTTCACCAGATCGAGCCGGAGCCCCTCTGGGAAAGTGCCAGCAGCCAGGCTCTGGTAAAGGCCGTAGCATCCGGACTGGGAATTTCCATTCTGCCGGAACAGCTCGTGACGCAGGATCTTCGTTCCGGTACCGTAGTGACGCGAGTGGTCGAAGATGAGAGTTTCATCCGAAAAAACCATATCATATGGCATAAACAGAAATACCTGACACCCACAGCCAGAGAGTTCATTGATTTCTGCCAGTCAGAAGAAATCTAGCCCTCTGCCATCTTCCTCAGCATGGCAATCTCTGCTGCCCAGCCGGCATCATCATTCGGTGTTTCCAGGATAAACGGCAGATCCTGAAGCGCCGGATGCCTGACGATCCTTCCGAATGCCTCCAGCCCGATGGTTCCCTCACCGATCTTTGCATGGCGGTCCTTGTGACTCCCTCTGGGATTCATACTGTCATTGATATGGACTGCTTTCAGTCTCTCAAGACCGATCACACGGTCGAATTCCGTAAGCACTCCATCCAGATCATTGACAATATCATACCCTCCATCCCACACATGGCAGGTATCCAGACAGACACCCAGCCTGTCCTTAAGCTCTACTCTGTCAATAATCGCACGCAGCTCCTCAAAGGTTCTTCCCACCTCACTTCCTTTTCCGGCCATGGTTTCCAGAAGTACCGTGGTTGTCTGGGATGGTTTCAGATTTTCATTTAACATCACTGCGATCCATTCGATTCCCTTCTCCACCCCCTGCCCCACATGGCTGCCCGGATGAAAATTGTAATACTGTCCCGGTGTGTATTCCATGCGCTTCAGGTCATCTGCAAAGGTTTCTCTGGCAAAGGTACGGATTTCCTCCTTCGCAGCACAGGCGTTCAGCGTGTACGGTGCATGTGCGACGATCTTTGCAAATCCACACTCCCCTGCAATTTCCAGATACTTATCCACATCCGGCTGTGAGATTGCCTTCGCACTGCCGCCTCTTGGATTTCTTGTAAAAAAGGCAAACGTATCTGCCCCCAGCTTCACTGCCTGCCGCCCCATGGCTGCATAGCCTTTTGATGATGAGATATGACTTCCTATATGAAACATTTTGATTCTCCTCTTCTTGACATTTTTCCCATATTGCGTGAAAATTGATAACTGTTCAGAACGGTTTTGCAAACTTGCTCACCGAAGGCACACAGGAGGTTTCCGATGAAAACATTTTTATTTCTTGGTGACAGTATCACCGATTCCCACAGACTCTGGCTGCCCCGGAACAATGGTCTGGGTGACGGCTTCGTAAAAATACTCTCCGACACTGCTGCCGAAGAGCACTTTTCTGCTGTTTTCATAAATAAAGGGCATGATGGCTTTACCCTGCCTTCTCTGATACGAAATCTTCCCACGGACTGCTTTCCCTGTCAGCCGGACTTTATCACTGTCCTGATCGGTATCAATGATATTGCGGTTGCGAAAAACTGCCAAAGCAGCTTCTCTAAGGAGGATTTTTCAAAGCAGTATGAAATGCTCCTCGAGCAGATCCTGTCTCATACACATGCCAAAATCCTCTGCATGGGACCTTTCCTGTTTCCCTGTCCACAGGAGTATGCCCTGTGGATCGGCGAAATCCGTCTGGCGGAACAGGCCATTTCGTCTGCTGCCGCCAGATATGGACTGCCCTTTCTGCCTCTCCACGATTTTCTGAATGATGCCGCAGAACATCGTGGCTACGATGCAATCACCACAGACGGCATACATCTTACAGTGGAGGGACACCGTCTGCTCGCAGGACGCTGGATGAAAGCAATTTCCCGGATTCTCACCCATTCTGAGATTATTTCATGATCACTGCCTTTTTGACTTTGCTGTAACCACTGTAGACATGCGTTCCGGAACCATTTATTACCGTTCATCACCTTCTTGCACTTCTGTCAACTCCTCTTTGTTGATAAAACAACTGCTTTGCTTCATACATGCGTTTTTCCGCAGTGCTTATCAACAAAGATATGTCCGTTTCTGAGGTATTTCCTGCAGAATATCCAATGGAAACATGATAAGATTCCTCCTCAATAAGAACCTGGACACGGTCAATTTTCGCCTGTATCACTTCTTCTTTTTCGCCAGTGACTAACGCAACAAATTCGTCTCCACCAATTCGGAAAGAATTTCTTTCTCCGAACTCTCTCTGTAATATTTTTCCAACAAACTGAAGCATTTTATCTCCGGCTGTGTGCCCCCTCATGTTATTCATCTCATGGAGTCCATTGACATCTACATAAACGCAAGATAACACCTGATTGCACATTGAAGAAAATGTTTCCAACTTCTGTTGATAGGAATTTCGATTGCAAAGACCCGTGAGCAGGTCCGTTTCACTTAATCTTATCTGTGTACAGCTTTGCCTTTCTGGTTTAAGGTTACAGCGTACACCCGTATATGCTGTTCTCATTATAACTCAGATTAGGCTGACTGTATATAAGAATATACAAATCATTAAAAATAATCCCCTCATTCAATGCCCTTTTTTTCAAAATAAAACAAAAAAGCCGAAAAAACCTGAATATACAAGGCTTTTCGACTTATTGAAACAGGGGATGAGAGAATCGAACTCCCGCTAAGAGTTTTGGAGACTCCTGTCATACCATTTGACCAATCCCCTGTACAAAAGTACTTAGTATTTATAACACAGGATCTCCAAAAAGTCAATCTGTTTTTCAGCAAAAATCACAGTGAGAGGGCTCCCCAAGACAAATATTTATAAATCTGCATGACTCTGTACAGTTACTCTATTGCTGCATAATATATGCTTCCAGAAGCTCTCCCTGGCTGTCCACTCCATACAGCGACGTATGCCGGTTCCCGTCTCCGTCTGTCCAGTTCACATAAAGATTCGGCTTCTCCTCCCGGCTGACGCCACACTGGATCAAGACCCTGGTATTCGGAGAAAGGGAACTGATAGAAATCAGTGGTTTGCCCGCAGACGCATAGGTTAATTCTGCATTTATGCTTTCTGTTTCATAAAAATCCACATCATAGATAATTTCATCCGAGGTAAATCCCACCTGCCGGGAGCAGTCACCCGGGCCGTCACAGCAGATCACATTCCGTGCTTCTGTAATGTCAATCCTTTCCGATGCTTCCGCTGTGATAAAGACCCCTTTCTCAGAGCGTGGCTCCATCTGCAGATACTCGTCTTTCACGATCCCCTTCAGCTGGCTGTAGGGAATCACCGGCTCTATGAAACCTGCCGCATAGGATGCGATCTGATAGGGACTGTAGGAGATACACAACCCTTCTGTCGTAAAGTACCAGTATTTATAGCAGTCTGTCAATCCATACTCCTGCAGTTCACTTCTTGCATTGTTCCCTACGACATTCTCATTTGCCGTATCCATTCCCTCTGATAATTTTTCATATACCAGATCACAAAGACTCTGATATGCCGTTTGATCGATGATAACATCTGCAAGTGTAATCTGTTCACCTGTCTTCGTATCAAAATTATAGCACATGGAACCGTGTAAAGGATGAGCTGCGCCTGCATAGTATGTAGTCACGTAATACGCAATGCTGATAACATTTTCATCCATTCTCGTTTCCGGGATACGATTCATTTCTGCAAAATTATACGAATCGAACATCGGAGGATCGGCATTTGGATCTGTCCAATAGGTATCTGTCCTGTAATACTCCATATGTTCCCTTGCCGCTGCCTCCAGCACTTCCTCCATCTTCTCAGTGGCCTTATCACCGCCCGGATAACTGACAGATGGATACAGGCCGCGGATATCACTTTGCAGCTCGCCGCTGCTCCGATCATACGTTTCTTTTATCTCATGCCACATCAGCGTCACGGTAAAATCATCTACAATTAAAATTTCCTGAATCTGTTGATACTCTTTCTGCAGAAACTCCAATGCCTTCTGATAATAAGCATCCAGCTCTTCCTTATTGTCAGCCAGTATTTTCAGAAAGGTATGTTCCCCTTTTGCCATCATGTTCGCGCAGTATTCTCCCCGTACCCGCACACCGCAGAGAGCGCACAGCAGCGGAACCTGCGCTTCAATAGCCTCATACCTGGAGTCTTTGCTGATCTCCCGGTCCGGACTGCTCTTATCGATTGCTTTCTGAAGTGCCGACGCCATCTTATCCATCATCATGACCTCTTTCAGATAGCGGTATTCATTCCCCACTGAAAGATCACCCACAAAAACTGCAATATCAGCCGCCAGTTTGATACGTTTATAAAGCTGATATCCTTTCTGTGCCACACCCTGCAGCTTCCCGAGCTTTTTGGCAGCCTCTGAAGACATCCCCTTCTTCTTCTCATTCATCCATTCAAGGAAGCTCTCGCTGATCAGATCCTCCTCCATATCCAGCAACATCTTTCCTGCAATCTTCTCTTCTTTATAAACCATCTCCAGGTTGTATGCCAGCTGGTAATCGATCAGTTCCAGAAGCGTGTACGCAGCTGCTTTGAGCTCTTTTTCATCTGTATACTCCGCTATGGCCTCCAGAAAATATTGCTGACTGGAATACTCAGCTGCCACACGCTGATACTGTATCGCAACCTCCTTCGTATCCACCAGTGCCTTCAGCAGATTCGCATTGATGCCTATGGCAGTCTGAACCTTCTTCGCCCGATCCGCCACCTTCTGCCCAACGATAAAATCTGCTGCAATTCCTTCGGCATCCGTCACATAATCCTGCCATTTCTTCGTCGCATCATACTCCGACTGAGAAAGCAGACCGTCATGGATCCCCGACTTTGTGATCTGCATCACCACCATCAGGTATCCCTGGCAGTCCTCCTCGGTCAGATTTTCACCCAGGGCAAAATAGGCAGTCTTCATCCCGGCCTGGACCAGTACGGAAGAATTCTCTATCGAATCTGCCAGACGTTCATAATGATAATCTTTGTCCGTCACCAGCCAGGACAGGCCAGGTACAGCTTCACGGTAGTCCTCATAATTTTCCAGCACTTCATCCCGATAGCGAGTGTCCTCACCCTCCGCGGCCTGCATACTGGCCGGATATATGATTGAAAACAGTAACGCGACTACCAGAACCCACACAACTCTTTTGTATTTTTTCACCTTGGCACCTCTCTACGGTTCCGGACTGGATTCCGGAAGAAGATCATCGAACTCCCACTCTTCCTTCTCCAGCAGCTCACTCAAAAATTCCGTCATTTCCACGCGGAGTGCCTCTCTCATGATTGTCTCCTTATCGTCAGAATCAGTCGTAACCTCCACAAGGACAGAATCTCCCTCTTCTTTTTTTAAAATCTTCATCAGTTCTTTATAAAACAGCCTGTTCTGTTTCTCCTCAGATTGATCCTTACCGCCAGCTCTTTCATATGCCTCCATCAGACATCTGCTATAGTCCGGCATCCTCACAGCTGCATAAACTGTCCCGCTGTCGCCATTCTTACTGACTGTAAGCTCTGTGATCTCCATTCTCTCTTCCGATATCAGCACATCCTCCAACCCCTCCGGGTTTTCCGGGTCAATACTGACTCCGCTGCCAAAGAATAAGTCAAAAGGCTTCAGCACCAGCAGCAGCACAGCGATCAGTATATATAGAAGAACCACTGCGAGCACCCATAACCTGTTCCTGCTCTTCATTCCTTCTCCTCCTGTTCATTCGGTATTCTTTTAGGGATTACTTTTAGCATATGGCAAAAACCACATACTCAAAGTAATCTCTCGCGGTGCTGTCAGGAACATCATCCGATCAGTACATGTTTCCCCTGAAATGCAAACCCGTAGCTTCGGATATTCTCTCCGGGAATTCCCCGGCTCACCAGCTGTGCCGCATACTGTTTTCTTTCAATCTGTCCCAGGGCTTCCTCCACGGTATCTTTCAACGTTTCCTCACCATCCGGATCATACACCTTAAATTCCAGTATGATTGCGTCGTCCGTCTGAGGATCCTTTGGTTCCAGCATAACATCATATCTTCCGAATCCGCTTTCCCTGTTGGATGTAATCACATACCGATTCTGCAGATCCACAATCAGACCCAGTACAAACCCATGATAGAAACGCTCCGGTTCTTCTCCGGAGGGACGTTTCCCGGTATCAAAATAGCTGAAGGTATTTAATGCAACACGGTTCATGTATGCATTCATCGCTTTCTTATCACCAACCAGCAGGGCCTTCACAAAATCATTATAATCTGCCCTGGAATCCTGAAACCATCCGCGCACCATATTGTAAAACATACGCTTCACCTCATAGTTGGTAAGCGTAAGTTCATATTCCGCTTCTTCCCCGTATTCCAGAAATTCTTCCCGTTCATAAGACAGAACCTTCAGATAACCACTTGCCAGGAGAAGGCTCCAGACCGCAGTCTCATCATTATCAAGCTGATTGTATACGATCTGCTCGTCAATAGATGTTCGCACAACTTTTCCCTGAAGCAAAGCTTCAAATTTTTCTTTGATCCCACGGTTTCCTTCCCGTAGAAGTTTTCCCACCAGGCTATTGGAACTGGTATTGGCCCAATAGGTGGAAAGTTTTCTTTTATCTAAAAAATTTAGAATGGACCATGGATTATAAATATCCTTATAATGGCCAAATACAAAACCATCATACCATTGTTTTACCCTCTCTCTTTGTCCCCCCAACTCATATTCATCCAGAGATCTAAACACTTCTTCTTCGGTAAAACCAAAACAAGTCTCATATTTATCTGATGTAGTGGTCACCACCTCCAGATTATTCAGATCATAAAAGATAGACTCCTTGCTTACTCTTGTAATCCCCGTCATAATAGCCCGTTCCAGCCAGGGATTCGTCTTAAATGCAGAATTAAACATACTTCTGGTAAATCCCACCAGTTCATCCCAGAAGCCATCCACATATGCCTCCTGCATCGGCGTGTCATATTCGTCCAGCAGGATGATTACTTTTTTTCCACAATAGCGGTACAGATATCCGGAAATCTGATAAATTGCAGCCGTCAGATCAGTATTGCTGACTTTATCTGCCAGAATTCGCTCATAGTAGGCTTTGTCTGCCTCTTCCAGTACTCCACTATCTTTCAAAAAAGAAAACTTGATATAGAGATTCCTTATAATCTGGCATAATCTTTCTCTGGTATCCGCATAATTTGTCTCTTTCACTCGTGCAAAAGACAGGCTGATCACCGGATATGTCCCCTGCAGCTTCCGATACTTTTCTTCCTCCCAGATAGAAAGGCCCTCGAAAAGATCTCTCCGCCCCGCATAATCAACTGAGAAAAACTCCTCTACCATAC
>OGON01002501.1_pt1 | contig 11061 bp, 11 predicted proteins | sample 1552671 | NCBI WGS metagenome assembly OGON01 (sample SAMEA2580136, study PRJEB22360) | human gut metagenome | biome: human gut; feature: human-associated habitat; material: faeces | place: Denmark | collected 2008/2010 | reverse complement strand
AGCCATGCATCTTCCATCAGTATTCCATCAGATAATTGTTGATATAAAAAGGGGACTATAATATGTAATAATGTTTCATGAAATAAAATAAGATTCTTCCCATAGTCATATTCTTTATTAAATGTCATAAAAATCCCATGCCCTGGCATATAGCAGTTTCTCTCGGCCATTTCTGTTTCAGAATAATACCTGTCATACATAATCTCAATACGTGTGTAAATTTCTTTTTGATATTGCCGCATAAGAAGCTCTTTCTTATCCTCATCTGATTTCTTATCTTCATCTTCCTCGTAACAGCAGCCCAAATCTTCATCTTTCCCAAAATGTTCTGCATCTGCTCTAATTCTATACTGATAAAATCTTCGCATCCACGCATAATCCAACTTTTCCTTACCAATTATATCATTCATCGTTGCAATAATGTATAGATTATCCGGAAGTGTTATCCCATGTACTGTGTTTCCAAAATCTCCTGATTCAACTGCCAAAAGCAAATCACCTAATGTCTGCGAAACATCTGCACGATTTATATCGTCAATAATCAATATAATCTTATTTGAAGTATCTTCTGCTTTTCTACATAAACCTAAAAAAATCTGTTCCTGTTCTTGATAATAAATAGCACCATTCCTTGTCTGTAAACTAGAACCATAAACAAAATTGTCATAGCAATAGCCTCGATGAAACGAACAGATTTTGATTTCTTCAGCTTTCATCTTTTTCGCAATACATTTTGCATACATAGTTTTTCCAACACCTGTTCCTCCGGTAAGTAACAGGAATCGATGTGTTTCTAATACACTGGTAAGTTTCTCTATTTCTTTATCTGTATATTCGCTTAAATTTTCGCACATATTGTATCCTCAGCATCTTATCTCCAGATTTCAGCCTATTATATATTTTATAAGCAAACTTTTTACTATATTTTATCATCGATTCAATTATGTAGCAAGCCTTTAAGCATCATATTGTGAATTAAGCAGCACTCCGTTACTTATCACACGTCAACCAGTTCAAGGTATTTTGTGAGTGCAGCGAAGCGAAAGTCACAAAACATCCGAGAGTAGCAGCGCGATATGATTCATTCTCTTTTTATCACAGCTGCCCTTCCATCCCCACCTCCACCATAATATTCCTCGTCAATGCCATAAATTCCACCTCATCGAATACATCATCCTCGATATCTCCCAGGATATCCTCTTCCGCCATGAACTGTATGAACGGTAAAAAACATCTTTCTATGACATTGCCTCAGTAGCTTTTAAAATCTCTTTCCAACGTATATCATGTTCAGTTCCAAATCATAACCGAAGTGACCGGTTACGATTCATCCCCCTCCATTGCACTTCTCCCTCAGTTCCCGGGTCTGCAGATCAATCATAGGTATGAATGGTTTCTGCATATAAAGCATGAAACCGTTCAACTGCTTTTTTCTTTTCATGAATCGTAATGCTTTTTCCCTCCATATCTACCTCGATCCCCATGATTGTTTCTTTCGGATAATCCTTTATCAGACACAATTCATCTCCATTCAGAACCAGGACAAACCACATTTCATATTCCGAATGGAAATAGCAATATTCCTGCTCCATGCCTTCCGTTGAGAGATAACCTCCATTCAATACATCATAAAAGAGTAACTCTAAGAACTTCGGGTATTTTACACTATTTATTTTTCGACATTCTAAACCGCACACTCTCTTACCACATACATAAAGCGGATGCCGCCTGAAAGGTAATTCTTCAGGTATATAATTACAGTAATTGATTACTCTGAAATCTTTAAAATCATGTGTTTCCTCATTTTCGCTATACATTACATACTTGTAATTCGGAAATCTCTTAATAAAATCTATTAACATCAATTCCTCTTTCAGATTACAAGCAATAGCAAAACGGTGTTTATCGTAATACTTATATGCTCTTTTTTCAGCCTCTTTTGTCATCGTATAAGGGGCATATTCACAGGCATGAGCCATGTGCCAGAATTCCTCCCTGTTACTCTCTCCGTATATTTTGCCCTCATGAAAAACCATAGTATTATTTAACAGCGCAAAGCCATAGTGCATATTCTCCTTAAAAATATAAAGTCTCAGATCCACATTGTCTGCAAGCCATTCCCATACATTTCTTCCTGCTGCACCCATTTTGACAAATACTTTTGTACTCGGGAATCTTTTTTGAAAATATAAAACCAACAGGCCAAATTTGCATCCTGTGGATAAGCAGCTGATACAACTGGGTCCCATATCTGTGATTACACCATAATCGCCCTTTCTCTTTGCTGTATCAATCGTCTCCATAAAATCTAATGAATTTTTATCCCAAAACGCCTTTTTATGCCAATTCACAATATTTATAAATTCTCTTTCCACCTCTATTGTATCTGTTAAAAAAATGGCTGGCTGATAATGAAATGCATTTTTATCAACGGTCACGATTTTCAGCATTTTTTCTCCTCCCTCATCAATAACTATTTCCATAACACCGATTCTAATATTCTGTCCGGTACTGCTTATCTCTTGAATGTACAGTCATTGTACACCGTATCTTTCAAAACTTCATCCGGGATAACGGTACTTCTACGGATATCTGCGGAATACACGAAAAAAGGAACGCTCTTATTGAAACGCTCCTTTGTGCTTTACGTTATGCACTGATCTTTCTTTGCATCTCATCTTCCAGGGCAAGAATATCATCCACCTTCACCCCCAGGAGTTTCGAAAACACCACCAGATTATCCACCGTGGGCAGTGCCATGCCGCTCTGCCATTTATAGATGGCCTGGGGTGTACTGAATCCAAAGCATTCCTGCAGATCCTTCACTGTCAATCCCGCATCCTTCCTCAGCCTTTCGATTCTTTTTCCCGTTTCTCTCATATCAATCTTCGGTGTAATAAATAGAATCTCCTCCTCTCTCTTTACTCGTCATATTTCAGAAGAAACAGCGGATCGACAGCTTTAAAGCTTTCCACACCATCCTTACTCCGAAATACGATTCCCTCACGGAGCGTATCTCCGATCATGCTTTTACCATGTGCATACTCCAGAAGTTCCTGCACACTGTCCGGGAGAATGTAACCTGTATCAATGATCGGCACAAATTTCAGTCCCTGCTCCCGGCACCATCTGGCTGCCGACTCCGAATCCATTCTCCCCTCCGGTGTCAGAACATTAAACACATATAGATCTGGTGCATTCACCTGATATTTGTTTTTCTGCACCTTCGGACCGATACATTCGCCCTGTATGGCGAGGAAACGGTCATTCCTTATATTTTTCTTCAGAATATCCTTGATCCTGTATTTTTGTGCTACATACCAGTAAGTTGAACTGTCCGGTTTCATAATCCGCAGATTTCTGGAGCACACCCCGAAATCATATCTCTTCCGCTGCCAGAAATACTTCCCTTTCTCCATGGTCAGAAAAAAGGTGCCGCTCTGACCATCCACTTTTTCTGTGGCAACCCATGGCTCTTTGTTCTTCAGATACTTGGGTGCATTCTGTATCCGGACTTCGTCCGTCTTGTTGATAAAGTCAGGAAATTTACCTCTTTCCATATCTGGCTGTCCGACCAGCTTCCGGAACCATGAAAACTTCATCAGAAGCGCAGGATATCTGCACTTTTCCTCTTCTTTTTCCATATCCATCGTTCCTCCGTACTGTGTAACACCCAGGATCTCCGTCACATCCTGCTCCAGACGATAGTTCCCTTTGGGCAGAATGGACAGTGGGAACACGATTCCCTGACTGATGACGCCTGCCATTTTCATGGTTTTGATCCGGTAATTTTTGCTCTTCAGAAATTCAAACTGTTTAGTCGGCGGAAGTACGGAATCAATCTCAATATAAACACAAAGATCACCTGTATGAAATTCCTCCTTCTTTACAATGACCGACCATCCATCTACAGTTGCCAGTACGATTCGATCCTTTCCTTTGATTGGCTGAAGCTTTGATATCTTTTTAATACTTGCCAGCTTTCTGCTCATTCTCCTCTCTCCTCTCTCAATATCTTTTTCTCCTCATGATCCTTAGACTCTTAATGATCTTTATAATCTTCAGGATACTCATAATACTCATGATTTTTAATAATCTTCACATATCCATTTTATCCTGATGATCTGATGATATCCCGCCCCCTGTTCATGCATTCTTTCAGCGTAACCGCATCATACTATATACACCCCTGTCTGTATAGACGTGCACACTGCTTTCTACGGATATATGCGGATGAAACGGAAAATGGAGCATTCTATGAAATGCTCCACCTTCTTCTTATTCCAAATTCCGCATGACCCGTTCAAAAATCCTGAAGTTTCTGTCATCTTCCGGCGGATTTTACTTCATCCTTCTCCAATACAAGCTTCTGATTCTCCACAGAATTCCTGATTGCACTGACTAATCCTTCGGCCCAGACGCTCCAGCATCTCTTTACGATAACAGTTCTCATCCTGAAGAAACTCTTTTCGGTATTTCGTGGCACGTTTTCCGGCTTCCTCCCTGGATATCATATACTGTGATAATTCCATAAACCCATCCTCCAGTGTATTGTGATAGAATTCCTCCAGTGTTTCCAGGCAGATCGCACACAGCATACAAGGTAATGAAACACCAGCTGCAAAAACACAGCCTCCATCCAGGTTAATCGCATTTTTCCGATAATTGATCAACCCCGGTCTCGGAGTACTCTTATCTCCACGCAGAAAATCTAAATCAAAGGTGGGCGTATGTCCGTGTACTATAATATCCTCCGTCACCAGATTACCTTCATAGCACCGCATCCATATATTTTTAAACTGCTGTGCTTTTCTGGACGTTTCGTGAAAATCATACCAGGCATGAACGATTTTATAAGTAACCTGACTGCTTCCGTTTGTCACAGTCAACGTTCTGGCATAGGGCAGGCTGCGAAAGAACTTCATGATCGGCTCCAGCTTTTCCACTTCCATACACTTATGCCGCTCCAGCCACCGCGAAAAATCATAATTCGTTTCCGGCATTTCTTCTCCCGTCCCCGCATATCCCCCGCGTTTTTTCCATTCCGTCCATTCCTCATACCATTCCAGAACCATCTGCTCATGATTCCCCCGGACACTCTGATACTTACCATCAAGTGTGATATGCTGCATTGCCCACTCCAGCACATCCCATACCTTTTTTCCTCTGTCAATCAAATCTCCCACAAAGATATACCGGGCATCCTTATCCTGCGCTTCTATTATCTGAAGCAAGTCCATCAATTCATCGTAACAGCCATGAACATCTCCAATCACATAGTGCATATTCTACCACCTGCTTCTCATCCGACATATTATGCCATACGATCTGCCTTGCCAATCAAGACTATCGGCTATGCAATCTGATAACCAATTTTCTTTTCTCCTGTCGTTTCCTGGCAAATCGCCTTCTATTCCATCATTTTCCAGTTCTGTCCAAAAGCAATGCAAGTCGCAGAGACAGGATTCGAACCTGCGTTGCAGGGCGTATGAAGCCCGGCTGGAACCATCTCCAGTCCACTCTGCGAATTTGTTTAAAATTGTAAAAGTTAGAAAATTGCCTGCAGTACAGCCATGAGGATGACTTCCTGCCAACCGGTTTAACGCAAAACCTGATTCATGGATTTCGGCACATCTCTATGCCTGTACAAAAGTTTTCCAGTGCCACATCACCATTCACCGTCATAACAATTCACTGTTAAGGAATCACAAAGGAACAAAGATGAAAAAGTGTTTATCAGTTCTCCAAAGGTATCATGCACTACCTCTCTCACTTATCTTGTTAGAAACAGGATTCGAACCTGTGACAGCATGGTTTTCAGCCTTGCGCTCTATCCCCTGAGCTATTCTTATAAGTGTCGTTCCAATTATAATACCAGAACATCATTGTAACTTAACCCTGTTACAGGGAAACCGGGTTTGAAATTTTCGTACTGCAGGCAAACATTCATCAGATCTCAATAAATGTTGTTGCGTTTGATACCTTGATCTGTGTGTCCAGTTCGGCAAGGAGCTTATTCTTCTTTTCCTGAAGCTGTTCGATCTTTTTTGTAATATCCAGCGGGTCTACTAATTCTGTTGTATTCTCTCTTACATATGCATCGACCACATCAAGAGGCTTTGCATCCCTGTTCTTCGAATCTTTACCAAGAATACTCAGGCGCATGCCCTCTGCTGTAGATTCCAGCTGTCTGTTCTTTGCAGCGATCAAAGCAATGCGGTTGTTCAATTCTGACGTCATTTTTTCGCATAATCTGGTTTCAAAATCAGCTTTTTCATTGTAACTTCCGTTACATCTCATCCGGCTTCGGAGTGAAATCGCTCCGGCTACTGAAAAAGTTCCATAAGAAGTCTCGATGGTAGTAGCTGCGTTGGAAGCCACGATGGCTGCATCAATTTTCTGAAACCTGTCAATCAGGTCCATGATCTGCTGGTAAGAAGCTCCCGCTTCTTTTGAAAACTCATCCCTTGTCACCCGTTTTTCAAAGACCTTCTCCTCATTTTTCTTAACAGTGTCTACAAAATTCGCCTTAGCGATTTTATCTGAAATCTTTTTAACAAGAAGATCTCTTTCATCAAGCGCCTGTGTTACTAACATTTTTTCTGACATTGTAAAATCCTCCCTTCCGATCAGCTTTTATCTAGGTCTGATTATAAGAGAGGATTTTACTTTTGTCATTCAACCTGTAGTATAAACATCTTTCTTGTTACTGTTTTCCGCCAGCTTTATCTGCTTCCCCCGGTCGATAAAATCCCCCACAAAAATATAGCGTGCATCCTTATCCTTAGCCTCGATTTTCTGAAGCAGCAACATCAGTTCATCGTAACATCCATGGACATCTCCAATTACATAATGCATATTTTGCCCCCTTGTCTGATAGATCATACCATCTGCCTTGCCGGCTAAGACTATCGGCTATGCAATCTGGTATAATTTCCACGTTCGTCTATACCACCACATTTTAAATCACGTTCATATTTCTCACGCTCTTTCGCAAGCTTACGCTCGTATTCTGCTTTCTCTTCTTCTGATAAAACTATTTTTTTACTGCTGTACACTTTCACTTTATTCTTCTTAGCCATGTTTACACAACTTTTGTACTCAAATCAGTATCGGAAACGGGATTCGAACCTGTGTCACTAATATTTTCTGCCAAAAGTAAAATCCTCCCTTCTAATCAGCTGTTATATATGTCTGATTATAACGGAGGATTTTACTTTTTACATTATACTCATAGTATAACAACGTTCCTAACTGCCCCACTCTCTTCTTAACACGATAAATATACGATATCAAAATCAAAGTTTTCCTGGTACTCTGACATCTTCACTTCCTGCCGGCGCTTCCTTTCTTTTCTCCTTCCAGTATCTTATTGAACTGTGACAGGAACGCGAGCGTGGTGACCAGGGCGGCCAGGATGTCGCTGACCGGTTCCGCCAGAAATACAGCAAACACTTTATTTTCTATAAACTGCGGCAGCAGGAAGATCAGCGGGATCAGAAGCACGATTTTCCTCAGACATGCCAGCAGCAGTGTGATCTTCGCCTGTCCAAGTGCCATGAAGGTCTGCTGGCAGCTGATCTGGAAGCCCAGGGAGAAGATGCCGGCCATATAGATACGCAGTACCCGGGTGGTATAGGACACCAAGGATGCGTCACCGGTAAACATACCGGAAAACAACTGCGGCAGAAGCATGATCAGACCCCATCCGGAGCAGGAAAAGATGACACAGACTGCCAGCTGTGTATAGAATGCTTTCTTCACACGCCCTCTGTTGTCTGCGCCAAAATTGTAGCTGATGATCGGCTGTCCGCCCTGACAGATGCCTTGCAGCGGCAGGAGCACCAGCTGGCTCACACTTGTGATGATCGTCATGGCTCCCACTGCGAGATCTCCGCCGTAGCGGGATAAGCTGGATGTAAAGCTGATGGACAGCAGGCTTTCCGTAGACAGCATGACAAAGCTGGAAATCCCCAGGGCAAGGCATGGAAGAATGATTTTTCTTTCCAGCTTCAGATTGCATGCTCTCAGATGCAGGATCGTGCGTTTTCCGGTCAGGAACCGCAGGATCCACAGAGCTCCCACTGCCTGGCTGAGCACGGTTGCCAGTGCCGCACCACGGACACCCATCTGAAATACAAAAATAAAGATCGGGTCCAGCAGAATGTTGATGACTGCGCCGATGACCGTCGTGAGCATACTGATCTTCGCAAAGCCCTGGGTCGTGATGAAGGGGTTCATGCCCATGACCAGCAGCACGAACACCGAGCCGAGGATGTAGATGCGGCCATAGGCCACCGCATAGGGGAGAGTGGCGTCGCTGGCACCGAAGAGCCGCAGCAGGGCGGGCGCACCGGCATAGAAGCCCGCCGTCAGCATCACAGCGAAAAACAGCAGCATGGTAAAGCTGTTGCCGATGATTTTTTCGGCCTCGTCTTTATTGCCCTGTCCCAGCGCGATGGCCGTGCGGGGCGCACCGCCCGCGCCGATGAGCATGGCGAAGGCGTTCAGGAGCATAAGGATCGGCGCAAACAGGCCCACGCCCGTCAGCGCCGCCGCGCCAATGCCCTCGATGTGGCCGATGTAAATGCGGTCTACGATGTTATAGAGCAGATTGACCACCTGCGCCACCACGGCGGGTATCATCAGCTGCAAAAGCAGGGGCTTGACCGGCCCGCTGCCCATATCCTGTCGATTCTGTGCCATAGGTTCTCCTTTGAGTGCATACTTCAAATTTGAAATAAATATAGCACGCCCCGCTCTGCCTGTCAAGCACAAGAGGAAGGGCTTTTTGTATTTCCAGTTGACGGAAAGGCGGGATTTTGCTATAATAATTAAGCTGTATTGTGAATATGGAGCATTACTCAAGTGGTCGTAAGAGGTCGCACTCGAAATCCAAGTGGATGCTTCGCCGAATGTCTCCATATCACACGAGGGAACGTCAATTTTGATGTCTTGACAGGCTTCAAAGCCTGTCTGAACGATGCGTTTTCTAACAATATTCTAACAGCAACTGTTCCAAGTTTCAAGGCCGATTTGCAATATACAAATCGTAAGTTTGCCATGAAAATATACTTGGAGATGTATCGAAGCGGTCGTAACGAGAACGACTCGAAATCTAACTGGCTTTTTGGAAGTGGTTTTCCGGTTTTGCTAGGTTTCATGCGGGTTTTCCGACTTCGTGAGGGAACGATTTTCTGGCGTTCTCTCCTGCAATTCTCTCCAAAGTTTTCCCAGAATGCACGGCGCATTCTAAAATTTAATATCTGGAGCATTACTCAAGTGGTCGTAAGAGGTCGCACTCGAAATGCGATAGGCCGGGAGACCGGTGCCAGGGTTCGACTCCCTGATGCTCCGCCAAATCGAATGGACAGATGAATTTTATTCGTCTGTCCATTCTTTTTTGCCGGAACATCGCCCGTCCACCCTGTCTTGTGGGCGTATGGCATCATGCTGACGCATTGCCATAGCCCAGCCCCTCCAGCATCGCCTGTGCAGACGAGAGCTTGGAAGCGTAATCGAGGTGGGCGTAAATATTGGCGGTGGTGGAGAAGTCGCTGTGACCCAGCCATTCCTGAATCTGCTTCATGGGAACGCCGTTTGCCAGAAGAAGGCTGGCGCAGCTATGACGCAGGTCATGAAAGCGGATAGGACGCAGACCGTTTTTCTCCAACAGCTTCGGGAACTGCTCGGAAACGTAGTTGGGGCGGATGATGTTCCCGATCTCGTCCACACACAGATAGCCCAGATAATCCCGGTTGTAGCTTTTACCGCACAGGCGGCGGTAGGTTTCCTGCTGACCTTTCAGCATCAGCAGGCGGTCACGGATGGGCGGCACAAGAGGCAGCGTCCGCAGGCTGGACTTCGTTTTTGCACGGTCTGCCTGTACCAGAACCTTTTTGCCGTCGATGGATGCCTGCGTAACGATGTGCTTGATCTCCAGAGTGTTTTCCTCAAAGTCGATCGCATCCCACTTCAGCCCCAGCACCTCGCTGCGGCGCAGGCCGTAGAAGGATGCCAGCAGAACCGGGATCTCCAGCTTGGTGCCCTCTGCGACCTCCGTCAAAGCATGGATCTCTTCGGCACTGTAATAGCTGCCCTTGAACGCATTCTTCTTCGGACGCTCGACCTTATCTGCCGGATTGGTGGGGATCAGGTCGATCTTGACCGCATACTTCAATGCCTTGTGGATGTTTGCATGGTAATGGATCACCGAATTTGCCTTGACCCGTTCAAGCTGTTTGGTATAGAAATCCTGCAAATCGGTGGCTTTCAGGTCTACCAGCTTGATGCCGCGCTTGCGGAAATAGGGAGCGATGATGCGCTCCACCATTCCTTGATAGCTGGCATAGGTCGTGATTTGGACAGAGCTTTTCGTGACTTCCAGCCATTTCAGCATGAAGTCCGAAAAGAGAATGTCATCGTCCAAGCGGATCTCCGCAGGTGCGGTGGGAACCATGAAGTTCCTCCGACGTTCCAGCAAAAGAGCTTCGGCTTTCTTCTTGTTCCTCTTGACGGACAGACCGGTGGCTTCCCACTTGGTCTTTCGCTTTCCGTCTGCGTCCTTGTAACTCAGAACGATGTAGTAGAAGTCGTTTTTTTCTTGCAGATGCCCTGCTACCATAATGTTTCCTCCTGTCTTTGCATCCACCTGAATATGTAACTTCTGCCGCTGACACCATCAGTGTACCCAACGGCAGGAGAGAATGCAAGGATGTCACGCCCGGATGGTGTGACCGGGTGCGAATCCGATAAGATAAGTCAAAAGATGTGCCTTGGGGATGCGGTAGGAGCGTCCGACCTTCAAATGCTGGATGCTCCCCTTTTTCAAAAGCGCATACCCGGTTTTTGTGCTGACGCTCAATATCTCGCACATCTGGTCGATGTTCAGCACATCCGGGTAATCCCGGAGCATCACACGGTACGCATCACGGGGATTCAAAGTTTCTTCGCCCAAACAGATCCCCCCTTTCTATAATGGAGTGTACCGCTCCGTCTTGCGGTCAGGCTCTTCCTGAATCAAAGTGCAGGCTGCGATCTCGCTCATTCCTGTCCTCTCCT
>OGON01002490.1_pt1 | contig 11097 bp, 8 predicted proteins | sample 1552671 | NCBI WGS metagenome assembly OGON01 (sample SAMEA2580136, study PRJEB22360) | human gut metagenome | biome: human gut; feature: human-associated habitat; material: faeces | place: Denmark | collected 2008/2010 | reverse complement strand
AATGCCAGCCGGAGCCGGCGCCGGAATGGGCATGATGTAATCGTAGACAATGAGGAAAATAAAAAATCAGAGGCAAGCTCGCTTGCCTCTGATTTTTTATTTGACGAATGTCCGGATATGAGCAAGAAGCACCTACTGTGCGGACCACGAATATACGGAGGCTGGTGTAAGCCAGCTGTGTCTACTATGTAGGTAAAATAACGCCACTGTCCATCAAAAACTTCTTTTCAAACAATTACACCTATGGTATAATGAGCGGTGTTGGAAAAAATACGACAACGAATATTTATATCGGAGTGAGAATTAATGAGTAAGGTTATAGTAGTTACCGATTCAAACAGCGGTATCACACCTGACGAGGCAAAGAAGCTTGGAGTTGAGGTGATTCCAATGCCTTTTTACATCGATGAGCAGATGTATTATGAGAATATCGATCTGACGCAGGAGCAGTTCTATGAGAAGCTTACGGCAGGCGGCGATATCAAGACATCTATGCCTTTGGTTGGTGATGTAACAGATAAATGGGATGAGTTTTTAAAGGAAAATGATGAGATTGTATACATTCCAATGTCATCAGGTCTTTCAAGCTCATGTGAGACAGCATATATGCTCTCGCAGGATTATGACGGCAAAGTGCAGGTAGTCAATAATCAGAGAATATCAGTTACAATGCGCCAGTCGGTTATAGATGCGAAGAACCTGGCAGAAGCAGGAAAAAATGCAGCTGAGATAAAGCAGATATTAGAGGATGCAAAGTTTGAGTCTTCCATATATATCATGGTAGATACTCTTAACTACCTCAAAAAGGGTGGTAGAATCACGCCAGCAGCGGCAGCTCTTGGCACACTTTTAAAGCTTAAACCGGTGCTTCAGATTCAGGGTGAGAAGCTTGATGCATTTGCAAAGGCACGTACCGTAAAGCAGGCAAAGAGCATCATGATAGATGCCATGAAGTCTGATTTTGAGAAGCGCTTCAATAATCCTGATGGCAGCCAGATAAATCTTGAAATGGCATACACGCATGATATTGCAGCAGCGGAGACATTTAAGGAAGAGGTTCAGGCAGCATTTCCAAATAACGAGATAGTCATGAATCCGCTTTCACTTTCGGTCTCATGCCATATAGGACCCGGAGCGCTTGCAATAGCCTGCTCTAAGAAGATAGAGTATTGTAATAAATAATTATTAATAGTTACAAAGCATAATAAATATACCACTAAAATCAAGCAGTAACATGGCACAATGTGTCGTGTCAGAAAATACAAGGGAGGCATGTAAAATGTCAAAGGTAGATGTAGTAATAGGATGTTTCTATGGTGATGAAGGAAAAGGTAAGGTAATTGATTACCTTGCAGCAGACGCTGATGTAGCAGTAAGATGTACAGGCGGAGACAACGCCGGTCACACAATCAAAGCAAACGGTGTTAAATATGCAATGCACCTTATTCCGTCAGGTCTCTTATCAGGACATACAATCGGAGTGATCGGAAACGGAGTAGTTTTAAATCCGCAGGTTCTTTTAGAGGAAATCAACAACCTGAAGGAGCACGGATATGATGTAGATAAATATTTAAAAATCAGTGACAAAACGCATGTTATTTTCCCATATCATAGTAAGCTTGATGTGGCGCTTGAGAAGGTGAGAAAGGCAAAGAAAATCGGTACTACAGGAAAGGGTATCGGACCTTCATACTGCGATAAGTATGAGAGAAGCGGAATCAGAATGGAGGATTTATACGCACCTGATTTCAAGGAGCGCCTTAAGGAGCAGACAGAGCTTAAGCTTGCACTTCTTAAGGTATATGATCCTGAGACTGATTATACAAAGGAGCTTGATTTCGACAAGATGTTTGCAGAGTACAGTGACTATGCAGCACAGCTTGAGCCATATGTATGTGATACAATCACACTCTTACACAAGGCACTTGAGGATGACAAAAAGGTGGTTGTTGAGGGAGCACAGGCTACACTCCTTGACATCGACTTTGGTTCATATCCATATGTTACATCATCAAATCCTACAATCGGTGGCATCCTTACAGGAACAGGTCTTTCTGCTTCAGATATCGGAAATGTATACGGTGTCATCAAGGCATACTCAAGCCGTGTAGGTGAGGGACCATATGTGACAGAGCTTCTTGACGCAACCGGAGACAGAATCCGTGAGCTTGGACATGAGTACGGCACCACAACAGGCCGACCGAGAAGATGCGGATGGTTAGACCTTGTCACATTAAAATATGCCAAGCGTCTTAACGGACTTACAGCACTTTCTGTAAACCATCTCGACACAATCGGCAAGTTTGATACAATAAAAGTCTGCACCGGCTACGATGTAAACGGTGAGGTAACAGAGGACTTTACCACAAATCTCAAGGTTTTAAACAACGCAAAGCCTGTATATGAGGAGCTTGAAGGAGGCTGGGGAGATGAAATTGCAAGCTGTAAGACTTTCGAGGAGCTTCCTGAGAATGCACAGAAATACATCAGCTTCATAGAGAAATACATCGGAGTACCTGTTAAGTTCATCGGAACAGGTGCTGAAAGAGAAGCTATGATTGTGCGCGCAGACAATTAGTACAGCTAAAATATCATAGTATTAAAATTATAAATAATGTACAAAAGAGTGTTCAGAATTCACAAATTGAACACTCTTTTTTTATACTCTGATGTCATAATAATTTAGGAAGGAGCATTACTGTGATAGAAATTAGTAATCTCGTAAAGAAATATGGCGACCATATGGCCGTAGATCATCTTTCGCTGACTGTTGAGCCGGGAAAGATATACGGACTTTTGGGACCAAACGGCGCCGGAAAGTCAACCACAATGAATATTGTTACCGGATATATTGGTGCTGATGGTGGAACAGTAAAGATAAACGGCTATGATATATTTGCACAGCCTGAGGAGGCAAAAAAATGTATAGGATACCTGCCGGAAATACCACCGCTTTATGTGGATATGACGGTATATGAGTATCTCAAATTTGTGGCAGAGCTCAAAAAGCTCGACAGGAAAAAGAGAAAAGAAATGATAGCAGATGCCATGGACATGACCGGCATCACGGAGGTGAAAAACCGTCTCATAAAGAACCTTTCCAAGGGCTACAGACAAAGAGTGGGTTTCGCCCAGGCACTGCTTGGCTACCCGGAAATCATCATACTGGATGAGCCTACAGTTGGACTTGATCCAAAGCAGATAATAGAGATTCGTGAGCTTATTAAAAAGCTTGGAGAAAATCATACGGTGATACTGAGCTCACATATTTTAAGTGAGATAAGTGCGGTGTGTGATCATGTGTTTATCATATCAAAGGGTAAGCTTGTAGCAAGTGATGCCACAGAGAACCTGATTAATCTCATGTCAAAGAACCAGGAAATTAACCTTGTCCTCAAATCAGACGAGATTGGTGCAAGAGGAATGCTTGAGAAGATAGTAAATGTTGATAAGGTCACATTTGAAAAGTCTGAGGAAGAGAAAACAGTGAAGGCTAAGGTTATAGCAAAAGCAAACTGCGATATACGTGAGGAAATATTTGAGCTTGCAAGTGCAATGCATATGCCAATCCTTGAGATGCATACTGTTGTGAAGTCACTCGAGGACGTATTCCTTGAGCTTACAGGGGAAGGAGATGAGAAATAATGCTTGCAATATTTAAAAGAGAATTCAAATCATATTTCCAAAACGTTATAGGATGGCTGTTTGTTGCAGCACTTCTTGCAGTGTATGGCCTATATTTTTATGTATACAATCTGAAAAACGGTTATCCGTATATCTCATATGATTTAAATGGAATAGGTTTTATTATGATGATTGCAGTGCCAATTCTCACGATGAGATCACTTTCTGATGAGAAAAAGACAAAGACAGATCAGCTTATGCTGACATCGCCTGTATCTGTCGGAAAGATTGTAGCAGGAAAATATTTTGCAATGGCAGCAGTATACACCATAGACATAGCACTTTTTGCACTTTCACCGCTCGTGTTGTCAATTTACGGCAAGGTTGCGCTCAGTGAAGCGTATGTGGCTTTGTTTGGCTACTGGCTTTACGGTTTATCATGCATCGCTGTGGGACTTTTTATATCGTCCATATCTGAGAGTGTGATAATATCTGCAATACTTACATTTGCGGCATTATTCCTTTCATACATGATGCAGTCCATCACAGGGCTCATCTCGTCAAGTGGGAATCTGCTCACAAAGGTGCTTAATTGCTTTGATTTGTACACACCATTTGAGAATTTTGTGAGTGGCTGCTTTAGTGTCACATCGGCAGCTTATTATGTGACGGTTATTTTGCTTTTATGCTTTCTTACGACGCAGTCTATCCAGAAGAGAAGATGGGCATTTTCAAAGAAGATGATAGGCACAGGGGCGTTTTCAGCAGGAATGATTGTCGTAATGTGTGCAATCTGTGTGGTTGTAAATCTTGTACTGACAGCGCTTCCTGCCAAGTACACATCAATTGACTGTTCGGCTACAAAGCTGTACTCGCTCACAAACGATACAAAGGACAGGGTAAGTAAGCTCGATGAGGATATCACAATCTATGTTTTGAATTCCAAGAAATCAAAGGATGCAAAGATGGATGAGACAATCAACAGATACAAGGATCTTTCGAGTCATATAAGGGTAAAATATGTAGACCCGGCGACAAGCCCGAAGTTTTATCAGGATTACACAGACACGACACCTACCACAAACAGCCTTATCATCGAGAGCAAAAACCGTTCAAAGGTGATTGATTACAATGATATATATGAATATGACAGCTCATCATATTATTACGGATACCAGTCGCAGTCTAGCATCACAGGCTATGATGCCGAGGGACAGATTACAAGTGCTATAGAGTATGTCACAATGGATGCAGATGAGCTCCCGGTAATTTATCAGATAACCGGACACAATGAAACGGAAATAGGAAGCAATTTCCAGAGTGTTGTAAGCAAGGCAAATGCAAATCTTAAGAGTTTAGAGCTCTTTAACGAGGAAAAGGTGCCGGAGGATGCAACAGCCATTATCATTAATTCTCCGACTGTTGATTTCAACGAGGAAGACGCACAGAAGGTGATTGATTATTTAAATGGCGGTGGAAAGGCAATGATTATCGGCTGCTACGCATATAATGACGAGCTTACAAACTTTAACAAGATACTTGCGGCTTACAATGTCAGCTTCAAAACCGGTGTGGTAGCTGAAAATGACAACTCAAAATATTATCAGAATCCTCTCTACCTGCTTCCAACGATTGAGACGACAGATTACACCTCAGATGCAACAGACGGATATGTATTCCTGGCAGGAAGCTGTGCAATCAGTTATCCTGAGGATACAGATGATGTGACATATACAAAGCTGCTTTCTACATCAGACAGCGCAGTTTTAAAGAAGGACTGGAAGAATATCACCACATCGAAGGCAGAGGATGCAGATGAGAACGGACCGTTTACTACAGGTCTTGCTGTAAATGATTCAAGCACCGGCGCATCGATTGTTGTGTTTGGTACGCCTTATGTGGTTGATGATTCATATGACAATGCCGTTTCCGGCAACAATGCAGACATGTTCAAGGATGTTATCTCATCAATGACCGGAAATGTTGAGCTTGCATCAAGTGTGATACCGGTGAAGGATTACACCTTAAGCAATATCACTATAAATACGCTGCAGGCGGTTATTACGGGACTTATCATAATGGTAGCTGTACCAATACTGCTTATTATCATTGGAATCGTTGTATGGGCAATGAGGAGAAAGAAGTAGATTACAGGTAAACGCGTATAAGAAATAGGAGAAAAACGCTATGCTTGGTGAGTACTATATCAAGGTAAATGATGATGTATATCTTTCAGGTACCATAATCCCTGGAACAATTCCGGATTCTATAGATGATATGATTGCAACGGAAGAAAGTGAGAGTACTGAGACGGAAAGTGAGTAGCAATGGATTAATAGTTTAAAAATGATAACTTTAAGAAATAGTTCATCTTTTTTTTATGAAATATGTATTGAAATCGTGCTGATGTTGTACCATTATAATGATTAAAGGGTCAAAGTGTATCATTATTATGATGTAGAATAATGAGGGAAAACGGTGAATAGCATGAATCAGATGAACAAAGACAGCAACAGCATAAATATCACGGGACTTACCGATGAAGAGGTAAGGCAGAGAGTGGAGGAAGGACTTACCAATAGAGCTGATATATCTACAGACAAGACGACAAAGGAAATTGTGATTTCAAACGTTTTCACATATTTTAACCTTATATTTCTTGTCATAACGATACTTCTCATAATGGTAGGTTCTTTCAGAAACCTGACATTTCTGCCTATAATTATTGGAAATACGGTAATCGGAATCGTTCAGGAAATCCGCGCAAAAAAGACTCTTGAAAAAATGAGTTTACTGAATGCTCCGCATGCGGATGTCATCAGAAACGGCAGCGTAAAGCAGATTAGTACGGAGGAACTTGTAAAGGACGATGTGATTTTACTTACCGCAGGAAAGCAGATTTGTGCGGATGCGGTTGTGATATCCGGAAATATACAGGTAAATGAATCACTGCTCACAGGTGAAGCTGATGAGGTAGAAAAGACAGAGGGCAGCACTCTCATGTCGGGAAGCTTTGTTGTATCGGGAGAGTGCTATGCACGGCTTGAAAAGGTCGGTAATGAATCATATATCTCAAAGCTGAGCCTTGAGGCAAAATCAATGGGCGGCAAGGAGCAGTCAGAGATGATACGCTCCATCAATTTGATTGTCAAATGGGTTGGCATAGTTATTATTCCGATTGGGCTTATATTGTTCTGGCAGAGCCATTTTGTGAATGGCGAGTCTATCACAAAGAGCGTTACATCGACAGTTGCAGCAATTATAGGAATGATACCGGAGGGCTTATATCTGCTGACAACAGTGGCGCTTGCCTTAAGCACTATGAAGCTTGCAAGGAAAAAGGTTTTGCTTCATGATATGAAAAGTATTGAGACGCTTGCGCGTGTGGATGTGCTTTGTGTGGATAAAACGGGCACAATTACTGAGCCTGATATGAAGCTTAAGGAAATTTTTCTCTGTAAAAACAGTGGAGCAGATGGCACACAGACAGCTTTGACATTAGATGAGCTTAAGAGTCTTATTTTAGATTATGCAAATGCCTCGGTTGACAACAATGCGACTATGCTCGCACTAAAAGCATATGCAGCGGATGCTTTGACAAATAATACATCTGCACTGCATCGTACAGCGGTTTCACAGCAGGCATTTTCGTCGAGCCTCAAGTATGGCAGCGTTACTTTTTCTGACGGAACTTATCTGCTAGGAGCGCCGGAGTTTATCATGCACGAAGACTTTGCGCGCATTGAGGAAGAAATCATACCATACGCTGACAAAGGAGACAGAGTACTTTTGTTTGCAAGGTATGATGGAGAAAACGTGGAGAATGGCATAAACGGCAAGGTTACTCCGCTTGGATTTGTGGCACTTGCCAATCCTATCAGAGCAAATGCAGTAAAGACCTTTGAGTATTTCAAGAGTCAGGGTGTTGCGATAAAGGTTATTTCAGGTGACAATCCGCGTACTGTTTCAAGGATTGCCATACAGGCAGGGATAGAAAATGCAGAAAGCTTTGTCGATGCGGCAACACTTGATACTGAGGATAAAATAGCTGATGCTGTGAATAAATATACTGTATTCGGACGAGTGACACCAAAGCAGAAGAAACAGCTTGTAAAGGCTTTACAGGCTAAAGGTCATACGGTTGCGATGACCGGAGACGGAGTCAACGATATACTTGCCATGAAGGATGCCGACTGCAGTGTGGCTATGGCATCGGGAAGTGAGGCGGCAGCCCAGGCAGCCCAGGTTGTCCTTTTGGACTCTGACTTTGCACATATGCCGGATGTGGTATATGAGGGACGCAGGGTGGTAAACAATATCCAGCGCTCAGCAAGCCTGTTTCTTGTGAAAAATATATTCTCGCTGTTACTTTCACTGTTTTCGGTTATCCTTATGGTTACGTATCCGCTTGAGCCGGCACAGGTATCGCTCATCAGTATGTTTACCATAGGAGTACCGGGATTCTTATTGGCACTGGAGCAGAATAAGGACAGGATAAAGGGGCACTTTATCACCAATGTCATGCTAAAGGCACTGCCGGGTGGACTTACGGATGTAATAGCTGTCGGAGCGCTTGTCGTATGCGGAGAAGTATTTTGTATATCAGATGCAAGCATAGGAACGATAGCGACGCTTGTACTTTCGGTAGTGGGCTTCATGATTCTCTTTAAAATCAGTGAGCCACTCAATAGAATGAAATATGCTGTTATTATCGGAAATATAGCAGGTCTGGTATTTTCGGGTTTCTTCTTAAAGAAACTGTTTGCACTGACAGATTTGTCAAATATATGTATTCTTCTCATGATAGTGTTTGGCTTTGCGGCTGAGTCACTGTTTAGGAATCTTACACTTCTGGTTGAGAAACTGAGAGGCTCATACGAGAAAAAGAAGGGCTTCAATGTCTGATATTAAAAATCTGCATGGCACCATAGGTGTGTGGCAGCTTAGGACCAGGGGCCTTTCTTGATGGGCACGATAGATTTTTACAGTTCTCGCAGGTATTGCAGAGCTCTTTGATATTTTTCTGCTTTTGTGAGTCAAGCTTTATTATGAGGGCGGCTGTCTTAAGTGGCATGAGCATATTTGAACCGGTGAGATGTATACCATCAGGGCTTACGTGCTCAAAAATCTCAGGCAGCAGCTTAAGCGGATATTCATCGCCTAAAAATGACAGCTCAATGGCATAAAGAGAGCTTTCTTCTTCGACAGCCTTTGCAAACTGCTCATATGCGTTTGACAAAAGCATGAGGCTTAAACAGTCTGCTATGTAGGCCTCCTCAAGCTGCTCATGGTTTAAATACAGCTCTGACAGCTCGTCTGCACCGTTTCCGAGTGTTACGAGACCGTAGGCATAGTGTGCCAGTGATACCCCGGGCAAATCCTGTTTTATGGAATAATATGCAAAGGCATCAACCAATGGAAGCATTGCGGTGTATATTGCCCGGATAAGCGGCAGCTTATCGTTATCAAAATGAAAACGGCTGCAGAATTGCTTCCAGTCTTTAGATGATAATTCAGGTGTGATTTTGCGTTTCATGGTTTTTTGGTTACATCATCAGATTCTTTATCATCAGAACCCTTTAAAAGTCTGTATACAAATGAATACGCCCAGATAAGCACCGGGATAATGATAGTTGCGGCAACGGCAGCCTTCCAGTAGCGCATGTCACTCGTGTGATCGAGCACAGTGGCAACAAATGCCGCAATATATAAAAGTAATAAAAGGATGGCGCCAATCAGTGCCAGAATACGTTTTGTCTTTTTCATGAATTGTTCTCCGTGGTTTTAGTAATGTAACGATTCAGAACCATCCCACGCACATTCGCAAAAACGCACGATACTCGTGCTTTCCCGCTGCTTTGCAGCTAATTTTGCTCATATGTGTGGGGGTGGCTCTATTCGAGCCACCTTGAGAACAAGAAAACCTGCTGCTTACATGCGAGCATGACGCATCAGCTTTTTTGTTCTCAGTGGTTCTGAATAGTTACTATTGATTATATAATAACAATTAAATGTCTCAAAATCAAGGTTGATATAAGGCACAAAAACCATTATACTAAGCATATGATTGATAATTACGAACACTACATTACAAAAAACATCAAAGCATTTTACAAAAGGCGTCTTTTCTCTCCGATTGTATACATCATTCTGCTTACCGTGCTATGGTTTGCATTTTCACTCGGAGATATTTTATCGCCCATACACATTGACGATTCTGTCAGCTTTGAAGCTGCATACAAGGATTCGGACAGATATGTAAAAACCACCCTTAAAAAGCTTTACTTTACCGGCTACACCATGAAGGACGGCAACGACATCAAGGGCTATTACTACTACTGCATGCGCGATGAGCACTGCTCTATTGTTCTGCTTGCACCATCCACCTGTGAGGAGGGTCTGCCCTCTATCGACAAACTCACGGTGGTCGGTAAAATCGTAAAGGGAAAGGGCACCTACACACAGTTTGTAAATAAACTGTCTAAGGATCTGAGTTGGGATTCCAAAGGACTCTCCGATACCATAACAGGCTGCTATCTTAATGAGCCTGAGTACCATTTGAAAACTACTATTTTTATGTTTGTTTTTTATTTTGGCACTCTTATCTATGCTGTTATCAGCCTGATATTCTACATCCTGTGCATCAGGTTTCCTGTTTTGGCACCGGCGTGTCAGAATCTTGTTGTATTCGGCAATCCGCACAAGCTGCTTGCCGAGGCTGAGGAGGAACTTGCGACACTGCCACAGCTTGCCACCGAGGATATGTTTATCACAGAGCACTATTTTATCATGACCTCGCCTTATGGCAATGCCATCGTGCCTATCAAAGAGATTTTATGGATTTACAAATACTCTACCCTGCACAAGATTCTGTGGTATCATTTCAGCATCTCATATACATTGCATATTTCCGCAAATAAGCATCTGTATATTCATTGTCCGAAGAACACGAAGTCTGATATCGATGGTATCATCGATTATCTGGCTGAGGCTAATCATGATATTCTGGTTGGTTTCAGTGAGGAAAACAGATTGAAGGTGCAGGCTGTTCAGGGGAAACCGCTGCATATTGAGAGGCTTCTTGCGTGGAAGAAGAAATAAAGCGTTTTAAGTTTATTGGATTAAATGACAAAGCCTCGCAGGAGCACTTGCTGCAAAATACGCTCATACTAAGCGGATTTTACAGCAGTGTTCCTGCGAGGCTCCTGTTTGTTGCAGTGTCCAGAGATTTTTGCTATTTTTTAAAATCCCAAATAGATGCCTGTCCGCACCGCATATCTGCCACTAAACGAATACTGAATATTTACCAATTTCATTACCTGCTGCATTAACATTCATGGATTGAACCATAACAAGACCTAATGATAAAATTACTGAAAATATCCTCTTGCACATTTTTTTACTCATATAACTGCCTCCTTTGGTCTATTTTTTGCCTATCCCACACAAAACAAAACTCCTTAATTGAAAAAC
>OGON01002486.1_pt1 | contig 11110 bp, 9 predicted proteins | sample 1552671 | NCBI WGS metagenome assembly OGON01 (sample SAMEA2580136, study PRJEB22360) | human gut metagenome | biome: human gut; feature: human-associated habitat; material: faeces | place: Denmark | collected 2008/2010 | reverse complement strand
CCATCGCCACCTCCATCGGCGCCATCTGCGGCACCTCGAACACCACCACCTACGTGGAGTCCTCCGCGGGTATCGCCGCCGGCGGCCGCACCGGCCTGACCTCCGTGGTCGTGGCGATCTGCTTCGCGCTATCCGCCTTCCTCTCCCCGGTCATCTCCGCCGTGCCGTCCGCCGCGACCGCAGGCGTGCTGGTCGTGGTCGGCTGCATGATGGCTTCCTCCTTGAAGGAAATCGAGTGGGGCGACATCTCCGAAGCCATTCCGGCGTTCTTCGCGTCCGTGTTCATGGCGTTCAGCTACTCCATCTCCTACGGCATCGCCGGCGGCTTCATCACCTACTGCATCGTCAAGACCTGCAAGAAGCAGGCCAAGGATGTGCATCCGGTGATCTGGGTCGTGGCCGTGCTGTTCATTCTGGACTTCATCATCACCGCGGTGCTGTAACAGTCCTTTTCATACGGAAATGGGCGGTTCCTTCAGTGGAATCGCCCATTTTTTATATCGACTTTCGTATCGGTTTGGCGCAGATCCGCATTAGATGGCTTGAGAGAACGCGTCGACGAGCGCGGCCATCCAGTCCGTCAGGGAATCGTACTGCTCCGGCATCTGCTCGGTCAGCTCCACGATCGGAATATTGGACGATTTGGCGACGGTGACGATCTTGCCGGTCAGCTCGGTCTCCTCCTGAATGTTGACCACCAGCAGGCCGACCTTGCCGGCTTCCAGCATGTCGGTGAACTGTTTGATGTCGGTCGGCGTTGGCTCGCTTTCGTTGGCCGTGGCACGCATGTAGCCGGTCGGCGTCGCGTCTTTGAGGCCCAGGTCCCCGGCCAGATATTCGGCGACCGATTCCGTGGCGGCATAGGCTTCGCCATCCGCCTTGCGTTTGGTCTCCGTGATTTTTCGGGCGATCTCGTCTTCCTTGGAACGCCATTGCTGGTTCAGCTTGTCGAAATCGGCCTTGCCGTCGGGCCTTGTGCCCTCGTATGCCCTGGTGATGGCCTGTGCGACCGCTTTGCGCACCGCCGCCGAGAACCAGACGTGCGGGTTGCCGCCATCCTTGACGCCACCGATCTCCGCCGCGTTGATGACTTGCGATTTGGCGGATTGCGCGGCTTTGACGGCCCATGAGTCGTACCCGGCGCCGTTGACGATGACGATTCGTGCCTTCTGCAGTTTGGCGATGTCGGACGTGGTCGGCTCATAGTCGTGCGCGTCCACGTTGGTGGAGTTGACGATGCTGGTCACCTGCACGCCGCTTCCGCCGAGCTGCTCGGCGAGGGTGCCCCATTGGTTGATGGAGGAGACGACGGAAATCGCGCCATGCGCGGAACCGGCACCGTCCTGCGACGTTCCGCAGGCAGACGCGGAAGTGAGAAGGCCGACGGAAGCGAGTACGGCAATCGCAATTCTTGCATAACGGTTCACGATGGTTCCTCCATTTTCATACGCTTCATGCTTCGGTGAATCCATCATAACCGTAACTGAGAATGATTCTCAACAGCGCGTGTCGCTTCCACAAGAAAAACAACAAACCGACGCCGAGAGCAATCTCAACGTCGGTTTGCGGGGAAAAGGAGCTGCCGATCAGCCAAAACGTACAATTACAGAGTTTCGCACAGCGAAGCGCTATTAACTGGCCAGCTGAAGCTGACTCGCACCAACCCACCGGGTTGGCACTACGTTTTGGCGAATCGGCCTTATCGATCAGCCAAAACGTCCGGAGACGTAACGTTCGGCTTCTTCGTTCTGCGGGTTGTTGAACATCGTGGTGGTGTCGGTGAAGTACTCGAGGTGACCCGGCTGGCCGACGGCCTTCAGGTTGAAGAAGGCGGTGTAGTCGGCGATACGGGCGGCCTGCTGCATGTTGTGCGTCACGATCACGATGGTGTACTCGTTCTTCAGCTCGTTGATCAGATCCTCCACGGCCAGGGTGGAGATCGGGTCGAGGGCGGAGCACGGTTCGTCCATGAGCAGCACCTGCGGGTGCACGGCCACGGCGCGTGCGATGCAGAGCCTCTGCTGCTGGCCGCCGGACAGGCCGATGCCCGGATTGTCCAGACGATCCTTGACCTCGTTCCACAGGTTGGCGCCACGCAGGGCCCACTCGACCAGATCATCCGCGTCGGACTTGGAGATCTTGCGGTTGTTGAGCTTCACGCCGGCCAGCACGTTCTCGCGGATGGACATGGTCGGGAACGGGTTCGGACGCTGGAACACCATGCCGACGTCACGACGGACGGCGACCGGATCCACATCCTTGTCGTACAGGTTCTTGCCTTCCAGCAGCACCTCGCCTTCGCAGTGGGCGCCCGGAATGATCTCGTGCATGCGATCGAGGGTGCGCAGCACGGTGGACTTGCCACAGCCGGAAGGGCCGATGAACGCGGTGACCTTGTTGGCTTCGATGTTGATGTTCACGTCTTCCACGGCCAGGAAGTCGCCGTAGAAGATGTTCAGATGGTTGACATCAATACGTTGTCCCATTTGTTTTCCTTATTGTTCTTATGTTTTCGACTATTCGACCGCGCTCAGCGTTCCGACTTGACGGCGAAGATCTTCGCCACGAGACGGCCGATGAGGTTGAGGATCAGCACGATGAGAATCAGCACAAGGGCTGCGGCCCAGGCGCGTTCCATCGGGATGGTGGTGACGCAGGCCGCGGAAGCGTTGGCCGGGCAGTTCGCGTTGAGCTTGGAATACTCCTGGTAGACGTACACCGGAAGCGTGGTCATCTGTCCGGAGAACAGATTGAAGTTCGTCGAAGCGATGTAGCCTGCGGTCATCAGCAACGGAGCGGTTTCACCGATCACGCGGGCGACGGCGAGAATCGCACCCGAAACGATGCCCGGCAGGGCGGTGCGCAGCACGATCTTCGTGATCGTGCGCTGCTTCGTGACGCCCAGGGCGTACGAGGCCTCGCGCAAATCGTGCGGCACGATCTTGAGCATTTCCTCGGACGACTTGACCACGGTCGGCAGCATCAGCAGGGAAAGTGCGACGGAGCCTTCGAAACCGTTGATGGTGCCGGGGCCGATCAGAATCGTGAACATCGAGAAGGCGAACAGGCCTGCGACGATGGACGGGATGCCGCTCATCACGTCGACCAGCAGGGTGATGACCCGTGCCAGCTTGCCACGGTTGGAATATTCCACCAGGTACACGGCGCACATCAGGCCGATCGGGATGGAGATGAGCATGGCGCCGAAGGTGATTTCCAGCGTGCCGATGATGGCGTGCAGGATGCCGCCGTAGCCGCCGGACGGGGTCGGGTTGCCGCCGACCACGCCGGTCATGTTGTAACTCAGGAAGTTGAGGTTCAGCCTCTTGACGCCGTTGATGATGGTGGTGAGCAGCACCGAGAACAGCGGGATCAACGCCACGATGAACGCGCACGAGATGAGCGCCTTCATGGCGAAGTCCTTGCGCTTGCGGGCCGCGGTGAAGGAACGGGTCGGCTTGAACTTGTCGAAGTCGATGACGGGAGCGCCGTCCATCGGCGAAGCGTCGTTATTTGCGGCGGTCATCACACACTCGCTTTCTCGGTGAGCTTACGAGCGATGAAGTTCACCACGAAGGTAATCAGGAACAGGACCAGGCCGGTGCCGATCAGCACGGAAACACCCAGATCGTTGGCTTCCGGATACTGCGCGGCGATGTTCGCGGCGATGGTCTGGTTCTGCGAGGCCTGCAGCAGCTTGACGGAGTAGTTGAGGCCCGGGGACAGGATCATGAGCACGGCCATCGTTTCGCCGAGCGCACGACCGAGGCCGAGCATGGAGGCGGACACGACGCCGGACTTGCCGAACGGCAGGACCGCGAGCTTGACCATTTCCCACTTCGTGGCGCCGAGGGCCAGAGCCGCCTCTTCCTGAAGGCGAGGGGTCTGCAGGAAGATGTCGCGGGACATGGAGGTGATGATCGGCAGGATCATGACGGCCAGCACCACGGACACGGTGGCCACGGTACGGGAGGGATTGGCGGCGGGACCGGCGAAAATCGGAATCCAGCCAAGGTATTTGGCCACCCAATTCCAGAACGGGTAGATGGCGGGCACCAGCACCAGACCGCCCCACAGACCGTAGATAACGGACGGGATGGCGGCGAGCAGATCGACCACATAGCTCAGGGCGGTGGCGAGCTTCTTCGGCGCGTAATGCGAGATGAACAGTGCGATGCCGACCGACACGAAGAAGGAAATCAGCAGTGCCAGGGCGGAAATCAGCACGGTACCGAACAGCAGCGGTCCGACGTAGCCCCAGAAGCTGGAAGCCTTGCCGCCGGTGAAGTTGCTGATGGTCGCGCTGTTGGCCTTCTGGTCACCGCCGATCAACGGCCACGCGCGGAACAGCAGGAACAGCGCGACCGCGGCGAGCACGACGAGGATCAGGATGCCGCAGGCGTAGGCCACGCCCTTGAACACCTTATCCGCGTTCTTGCCGCTCACCGGCTGCTGTGCCGTTTTGCTTTGCGAACTCACGGGTTCTCCTTTTGGTTTGCTTGCGATTGCTTTCGATTTTTCTGGTTTTGCGTATCGTCCGTAGGTATCGTTTCAGGCCGCAGCCGTTTTTTACGCGGCTGCGGCCTGAAACCTACGGTCAGTCACCGATCACCGAAAGCGATCGCCCCACTGTGATGGGCTCACTTGGTTTTGATGGCGTCGATGGACTTGACGACCTTCTGACGCAGGGTGTTGGACATCGGAGCGGAGCCGGCTGCGGAAGCGGCGGTCTGCTGGCCTTCGTCGCTGGTCACGTAGGTGAGCCAGGACTTGACGAACTTGGCGGTGTTGGCGTCCTTGTATGCCGGGCAGGCGACGTCGTAGGAGACCAGCACGATCGGGTAGGCGCCCTTCTCGGTGGTGTTGTGGTCGAGCTTGACGACCACGCGGTTGTCACCCTTGGCGGAATCGTCGAGCGGGGAGGCGTCCACGACCTTGGCGGCGGCTTCAGCGGAGAACGGGACGTAATCGTCGCCGACCTTCACGGCCACGGTGCCCAGATCGCCGGCCTGGGAGGCATCGGCGTAACCGATGGTGCCGTCAGCCTGCTGCACGGTGGAGATCACGCCGGAAGTGCCCTTGGCGCCCTGGCCGACCTCGTTCGGCCAGTTCTCGCCGAGGTCGTAGCTCCATGCGTCGCCAGCGGCGTCCTTGACGTAGCTCAGGAAGTTCTTGGTGGTGCCGGACTTGTCGGAACGGTGCACCACGGTGATGTCGAGGTCAGGCAGATCGACCTTCGGGTTCTGCTTCTTGATGGCGTCATCGTTCCACTTGGTGATCTTGCCGTCGAAGATCTTGGCGATGGTCTCGGCGTCCATGTTCAGGGTCTTGCCCTTGCCGGACACGCCCTGCAGGTTGAAGACGACGGCGATCGGGGAAATGTAGACCGGGATGTCGAAGGCGGTGCCGGAAGCGCACACGCTCTTGGACTGCTCGACCTCGTTATCGGCGAGGGAGGCGTCGGAGCCGGCCCATGCGGTTGCACCGGTCAGGAAGGTGGACACGCCAGCGCCGGAACCGGACGGGTTGTAAGCGACCTTGGCGTCCGGGTTGGTGCCCTGGAAGCCGGCGATCCAAGCTTCGACGGCGGCCTGCTGGGAAGAAGCGCCAGCGCCGGAGAAGTTGCCGGAAACGGTTTCGGTCTTGGTATCGGACTTGGCCGAAGAATCGGTGGAAGCGGTGGTGTTGTCACCGCAAGCCGCGACGGAAGCCAGCATCACAATGCCGGACACAGCGGCGATGGAGCGTACGAGAATGGAGTTACGCATTATTCTTTTCCCTCTGTCAACGTTCAGATGGCGTGTGTTTCTGATTTTTCGATTTTCTGTTGTCGCCATCGTTCTTCATGACAATCTCCAGCCTATTGGGCGTTTCACTCGCCCCAAACCAAAAACGGTGAACGGAAGATGAACAGTCTACGACACCTTCGCCGTTCGACGTTCCTTCCGTTCACCGTTCTTTGCAAGCACGATGCGAATGCGCGCTATACCAAGCCTTTCATCATCATTCGCTTGGCGTATCGATCTTGTATCCGAGGCCGCGCACGGTGGTCAGATACTTGGGATGGCCCGGGTCCTCCTCGATTTTGGCGCGCACGCGCTTGACATGCACGTCCAGCGTCTTGGTGTCGCCGACATAGTCGGAGCCCCAGATGCGGTCGATCAGCTGGTGGCGGGTCATCACGCGGCCCTTGTTCTGCATGAGGTATTCCAGCAGTTCGAATTCCTTCAGCGGGAAGAACACGTTCTCGCCGCGGACCGTCACCTCATGCTGGCCGATTCTCATGGAAATGTCACCGCATACGAGCGGAATATCGTCGTCGGCGGCTTCTCCGGATTCGGCGACCATCTGGTTGCGGCGCAGCACCGCGCGGATGCGTGCCAGCAGCTCACGGAAGGAATACGGTTTGGTGATGTAGTCGTCCGCGCCGATTTCAAGGCCGACGACCTTGTCGATTTCCGCGCTTTTCGCGGTCAGCATGATGATCGGCACACGGCTTTGCTCGCGGATCCGACGGCACAGCGCGGTGCCGTCAAGACCGGGCAGCATCAGATCGAGCAGCACCAGATCGATACCACCCTTGGTGAACAGTTCCAATCCTTCTTCACCGGTGGCCGCGGCGGACACGTCGTACCCTTCACGGGTGAGCTGGTAGACCAGCGGCTCACGGTACGACTCTTCGTCCTCGACGATCAGAATTCGCGTCATCAGTGGTTCTCCTCATTCTCTGTTGTGGTGGAGTGGCCGGACTGTTTCTTTTCACGGGTGTTATCATTCGCCGAATCCGCCGGATGGTCGGGTTCCGCAGCGCCCGAAGCCTGCGGCATCGTGATGGTGAAGGTGGATCCCTCCCCCTCACGCGACCATACGGAGATGGTGCCGCCGCAATCCTCGACGCAATGCTTGGTGATGGCCAATCCCAGGCCGGTGCCGCCGGTTTCACGGGAGCGCGCCGGATCGACGCGGTAGAATCGCTCGAAAATTCTGCTGAGCGACGCCGCGGGGATGCCGATGCCCTGGTCCACGACGCGAATCGCCACCTTGCCGGATTCGATGCCGATGCCGACGGCCACCGTGGTATGTTCCGGCGAATAGTTGATGGCGTTCTCCACCAGGTTCTTCACCGCAGTTTTGATGGTCTCATGGTCAGCGACCACGAACACGTCCAGGTTCTGTTCGGCTTCCTTGGCCAGTTCCTCGGCGTTCGCATGCACCAGCACCTGCCGGCCGTTCACGGACAGGACCAGGCTGATGTGCTTCGATTCGGCCTTGACCTGGTTTTCGGCGAGCGCCTCGCGTGCCACGGACAGCACGGACAGCCGTTCCGCGTTGAGCATCGCTGCCGCGCTTTGCGCTTTCTGCAGGTCGATCAGACGGTGGACCAGTTCCGTCAATCGTTCGGATTCCTTGGAGATTCGGCCGGAGAAGTATTTCACCGCGTCCGGATCGTCGGCCGCGTCGCCGATCGTTTCGGCGAGCAGAGAAATCGCGCCTGCCGGGGTTTTCAGTTCGTGCGAGACGTTGGTGACGAAATCGCGCCGCATGATTTCGAAACGGCGTTGCTCGCTCATGTCGGAAATGAAAATCGCAAATAGGTTGTCGGCGATCTGTCCGACGCGCACGTGCAGGTAGAGCGTGTCTTCGGGCAGCGGCTTGCCGGCTTCGACGCCTTTGCCGTTCGTGTTCACCACGCCCGTTCGCGTGCGGCCGTGCAGGGGGATGGTCAGTTCGCGTTCGCGCACCACGCTGTCTGTGGAGACCAGTTTCACGATGTCGCGGATTTCCGCGAGCGCCATCGCCTGGTCGTGGATGATGCCGAAGCGCCGCGCGGCCGGGGATGCGTATTGGACCGTGGCCAGCGAGTCTACGACCACCAAAGCTTCGGGCATGACGGCCACCAGCTGGCGTTCCGTGGACTGCACGGGAACGCGGGGGCCGAACAGGGACGTGTTCTTCGCAGCTCCGAACAGGCTCGGATCATTGGGGTCGACGCTGTCCTGCACATCCTGGAAGCCTCGTCTGCGGCCAAGCAGGAACGCCACGACGAACACGACCACGGCCACGACCACCAATGCCGCAACCACCGACGGCGTTGCCAGCATCTGCTCCAACGTCATGCGTTCACCTTCCGATAATCCTCAGTTCTTCCTTAAGACTAGCGGTTTCGGAGAGGCTTTCGCGTATGCGATTCTCTCACGCCACCGGAAGTTTTCCTGCCGTTCATCTTCCGAAACGCAGCATATCGGAATATGAGACGTCCCGTTTGCCGATATGACGATGCATGATGACGGGTCATGCGGCAAACGGGATGTGGAAACGGCTTTTCGCAACGTTAGGCGTTTCGCAACGCCACATGAACGCTACATGCGTTTGGCGATGTTCACCGTCAGTTTCGCGGCGGTGTCCGCGTATTCGGAAATGTCGAACGTTTTGAAATCCTCGTAGTCGGTGTCCGCGTTGTCGCTCAGCGCGCGAATCACCAATGCGGGAACGTCGTTGCGGGCGGCGACATGCGCGACGGCGGCGCCTTCCATTTCCACCGCGTCCGCGCCGGTCTCACGGATCACCTGCTCGACCTTCTGCGGATCATCGACGAAATAGTTGCCGGTGGCGATGATGCCGACGATATGGTGAATGTTCAAGTCGTTCAGCGCCTGGTCGGCCAGTTCGAGCAGACGGTCGTCGCTATGGTATTCCTCGATGGGCCGGTCGGCGGTGCCGGGCTTGAACTGTCCCACCAATCGCATGTCGGTGTCGAGATAGCGCAGGGTGCCGCCGAGCACCACGTCGTTGATGTGCAGATTCGTGTTGAGATTGCCCGCGATGCCGGAGAAGATCACGGCGTCCGGCTGGTCAGCGTCGATCAGATGCTGCGTGGTGGCGGCGATGTTGACGGTGCCCATGCCGCCGACGGTCGCGGCAACGTTGACGGCGGTGCCCTTGTTGGTTTCGAGGGTGCCGCGCGTCACCTTGACGCCGGCTTCCTCGGTGACGGTGACGTTGCTCAGTGCCGTTGCGATATTGGCGACTTCCTCATCCATGGCGCCGATGATGGCGATTGCGGTCATTGCACCCTCCCTGTCTTACGTGCTGTCTTGAGTGTTGTTTTACGCGATTGCGATTCGCGTTTCCCGAATTTTCTGCAATCGCGCGGATAGTGAATCGAATCGGTCACTTCCAGCGGCGCACGGCCACCGCATGGGCAAGCTCGCGTAGCAGCTGTTCCGTGGTGTTCCAGCTCAGACATTTGTCGGTGATGGACTTGCCGTAGACGAGCTGGTCGAGCGGCGCGGCCTTCTGGTTGCCGCCTTCGATGAAGCTTTCCATCATGATGCCGGTGATGCCCTGCTCGCCTTTGGCGATACGGCCCGCGATGTCACGCACCACCTGCGCCTGACGATGCTCGTCCTTGCCGGAGTTGCCATGCGAGCAGTCGACGATCAGCCCATGTGCCGCAGCGGAATCGGCCGGCATTTCGGCGCGGATGGTGTCCATGGCCTTGGCCACCGAAGCGGCATCGTAATTCGGGCCGTGCGAGGAACCACGCAACACCACATGACAGTCGGGATTGCCGAGCGTTTTGACCACGGCGGCGCGGCCGAGATGGTCGATGCCGAAGAACGTGTGCTGTTGTGCGGAAGCGAAGCAGGAATCGGCCGGAGCCTTGATGGAACCGTCCGTGGCGTTCTTGAAGCCGATCGGCATGGACAGGCCGGACGCCAACTGCCGGTGCACCTGGCTTTCCGTATTGCGCGCGCCGATCGCACCCCAGCTAATCGCGTCGGAAATATACTGCGGACTGGTCGGCTCCAAAAACTCCGTGGCCGCCGCCAAACCCTCGTCAAGCACGCCAAGCAGCGTGCGGCGGGCCAACAGCAAGCCCTTCCTGATATTGCAGCTGCCGTCGATATCCGGATCGTTGATCAGACCCTTCCAACCGACCGTGGTGCGCGGCTTCTCGAAATACACGCGCATGACGATCAGCAGCTCGCCATCCAACTCGCCTTTCAACGCGGACAGGCGACGCGCGTAATCGAGCGCGGCCTTCGGATCGTGAACGGAACACGGACCGACAACCACCAGCAGGCGATCGTCCTGACCGTACAGGCAGGCACGAATCTCATCACGCGAATAGGCGACGATCTCCTGCGCCTGCTCGCTCAACGGCAGGTCGCCCAACACCTGCGCCGGCGTGGGCAACACTTCGAATTCCAGCACGCGGCGGTTCACGATGCGGCTGATGCCCACCTGGTCCTCCCAGCGCGGCACGTCGGTCTCCACCAGCGGATTCTTGCCCTCATCCATGGCCTGCCTAATGGCACGTAAATCCTCAGGCGTGTTCAGCTGCTGCTGCATGATCTCGCTCTCCTTGTCGCTTCCTTTCCCAAGGATAGCAACGATGGTGCAGAAACATCAGCCAAGCTTGCGACGCGCGTCGACCGCGTCGGCAAGCGTGTGCAGCAGCTGCTCGGTACGATCCCACGGCACGCATGCGTCGGTGATCGACTTGCCGTATTCCAGCTGGTCGAGCGGCGCGGGCTTCTGATTGCCCGCCTTGAGGAAGCTTTCCATCATGATGCCGAGAATGCCCTGTTCGCCGGCCGCGACGCGTGCGGCGATTTCTTCGACCACTTCGGCCTCGCGCACCTCGTTCTTGCCGCAGTTGCCGTGCGCGGCATCGATGATCAGACCATGCTCGCTTGGTCCGGAAGCCTTGGAAGCCTTGAGATCCGCCAACGCTTGGGCCACGGAAGCGGCATCGTAGTTCGGACCATGCGAGGAACCACGCAGCACCAGATGGCAGTCGGGATTGCCCTTGGTCTCCGCGGAAATCACACGACCATCCAGATTGATGGAGAGGAAATGATGCTCGAAAGCGGCCGCGAAACACGAATCGGCCGCCGGCTTGATGGAACCATCCGTAGCGTTCTTGAAACCGATCGGCATGGACATGCCGGACGCCAGCTCGCGGTGCACCTGGCTTTCCGTATTACGCGCGCCAATAGCGCCCCAGCTGATCAGATCGCAAATATACTGCGGGGTAATCGGATCAAGCCATTCCGTAGCGGCGGGGGAGCCGGGCCCCCCCCCGGCCGGAAGCGTCTGCTGG
>OGON01002483.1_pt1 | contig 11121 bp, 6 predicted proteins | sample 1552671 | NCBI WGS metagenome assembly OGON01 (sample SAMEA2580136, study PRJEB22360) | human gut metagenome | biome: human gut; feature: human-associated habitat; material: faeces | place: Denmark | collected 2008/2010 | reverse complement strand
AATCCATCGGAAAAGGGCGTTTTCGCCCCGTTTTTCGATCGGCTGCGACTCGTCGAGGTAGACGGCGACGCTGCCCTGCGGCCCCGGCCCGCCTCCGCAGGCGACCGCCGCCAGGGCGCACAGCCCGGCGAGACTCTTCAACAGAATTTTATTTTTCATGTCTGGAATGGATTAGTGCATATTCACAAACGGAGTGCACAGTCGAGAGGCCGCGCACTCCGTTTGCAAAATTAACGATTATTTCTTAACCAGCGACAAAACGGGGTTGTCTTTTCCCGCCGTCACGTCGAGTGTCAGACGATAGGTCGCGCCCTCCTCAAGGGTGACTCCCGAGGCGATCTCGATGTTGCCGTCCCCGGCGATCGAGAAGAACGCCTCGGCGCCCGGCGCCAGCGTGAAGGCTCCCAGACCGTCCCAGCCGCGGTTCCGGAAGAACTTGCCGCTCCAGCCGCTCACGCGGAAACGCTGTCCGAGGGTCGTGCTGCCTTCCAGACCCGCCTGGGCCGTCATCGTGTAGATGCCGGGAGCGGATTCGGGCACGCAGACGCCCTTTTCGGTGGTCCAGCCCGGTTCGTTCACGGCCGCGGGCGAACCGATGCCGTAGCCGATGAAATAAACCGCCCCGTGGCCGGCGGCGCCAGCTCGACCCGTGGCCGTCGTCGCTCAACGTGGCAAGCCCCGAGCCGTCGGCGTTGAGCACCAGCGCATCAATCACCCGGGTCGCCAGATTGGCCGTGATGCGGTATTTGCCCGTGACGGGGACCAGCTTGACGCTCGTCGCGGAGGCCGCCCCGAAGAAGTCGGGATTGATCCACGCCGGCGTGAAGGCGTCGGCGCCGCCCAGCGTCAGCGTCTGGCCCTGCGTCAGGTCGAGGTCCAGCTGGTAGTTGTCCACGTCGAGCTGGGCCATCGGCGTTCCGTTGACGGTGATGTCGGCGGGCGGAAGCTCCTGCTCGCCCACTTTCTCGACGGTCAGCACCGCGGCCATCGTGCCGCCTGAAACGTCGATCGTGAAGCGGTAGATACCGCCCAAGTCGAGCGTCTTGCCCTCGGCAAGCCCCAAGTTGCCACCGTCGGAAATCTCGATCAAATCGCTGGTAGTGGTCAGGACCCCGTAGGGATTGGCAAACGAGGCATCCGTCTTACCCAGGAATTCGCCCTTGTCCCAGTCCTTCGGCCAGAAGAACTTGAAGTCGAAGTTCGAAGCGTTGATCGAAACGCCGGCCACCAGCGAGATCTGGAATTTCTTGTCCGCAACGCGAGCCAGACACAAGCCCGTGGAGCCCATATCCCAACCGTCGCCGTTCTTGATGACGGGTTTGCCGATACCGGCTCCGACCGTCCAGATCGCATTGCCCGAACCGTCGGCGGCGAGCGACGCATACTCCGTGGCCGACTTCATGGCCTCGATACGCAGGTAGCTGTGTTTGAAATTGGCCGTCACCTTGTACATGCCCGTCATCGGCAGGAAGGTCAGCGTCTCGGGATCGGAAACATCGGCGCGTTCGAAGAAGTCGCGGTCCACATCCCAGTCGGCGAAGTCCGAAACGCCCGTCAGCGTGTAGGTCCGGCCCTCGGTCAGCGTGGTGACGATGCTGTAATTGTCATTGTCGACCATCGTCATCTCCGTCTCGCCGAAGAGCAGCTTGATGAAAGGAGACCCCTCGAAGGTCAGCAGGTTGAAGGTGATCGTGAACTCCCCGGCATTCGAATTGGCGAAGGGAATGGCGTCGGTGGAATCGGAGACGATGGCGCCCGGAGTCGTAGCCGAAGGTCACCACCGAGCCAGCGGCGTCGAGTTCGGGCGTCGCGATGTAGCCCTGCGGCTTCTGCGGGAACTCGTCCGTCACGGCGTATTCGTAGTCGTTACCCGTAGGCTCCATGCGGTACTCCGCGTCATCGAGGAAGAACGTCAGGTAGGCGGGCTTGGGACGCGATACGGCGAGCGGCCGGTCGACGGTCGTCGTTCCGAAGCGCACGTTCTGCCCCACAAAGCGCAGCGTGGCCTCGCCGTCGGGAATGTTCTTGTAGAAGGGAAGCGTCACAGCCCCCGTGTAGGTTCCGTCGCTTTTGGTGCGGATCACCTCCTCGGCGACCATCTCGTCGTCGAAGAATACCTGCGCCTTGAGCGTCGAGAGCGCATAGCGGTCGGTCATCGTCACCTCGAAGTCGACCTTGCCGCCGTAGACGCCCGACGCATCGGCCGAAACGACGGTCATCTCGGGACCGACGTCGGTGGTGAGCAGTTCGGGATCGTCCTTGCACGCCGTCGTCGAGGCAGCGACGAGCAGCGACAGTGCGATGTATTTCAGCGTTTTCATGTTCTGCGAATTTTAAAGGTTAGTTTTCGGCTCCGGCGCCCCAGCGGAACGAGGCGATCGACTTGGCCGGGATGGTGTATTTGAACGAACGGTCGGCGTTTTCATACACGGCGACGGTCTGTTCGCCGGCGCTCCTGTTGAGCGCCACGAAGGCTTTCGATCCGTCGGGATTCCGGAAGGCCAGGTAGGTCAGCCCCGACGCCGTGTAACCCGACGCGCCGATGCGCACGGCACCCGGCCGGATGACCTTGGCGCACTGGGCCAGGTCGTAATAGTGGCTGTTGTACTTGAGCGTCTTGTAATCCGACGAACTGATCTCGATGGCCCCGTAGCAGGTCGTACAGCCTCCAGGACGGTTCGGAGCGCCCTTGTCGTCGAGCATCAGGTTCCACAGCAGAACCCCTTTGCCGTAGCGGCTCAGCGTCCCCAGGAAGATCGACTCGAAGTCGTCGATCACGCAGCTCTCGAAATTGTAGTTCCACGTGCCGATCGAGGCCTCGGTGAAGTAGATCGTCTTGTCGGGCGCGGCGGCGGGGATGTTGTCCCGCTCGCTCACGCTGCCCCCGTAGTTGTGCCAGGCCGAGCCATCGACCCACTGCGCAGCATCGGCGTCGGCGTAGATGTTGAGCGGGTAGTTCTGCTGGCCGGCGACGTTATCGTAGTTGTAGTTGTGGTCGTAGCAGAGGATCTTGGTGTCGATGCCCGCCTTGCGGAATGCCGGGCCGAGCTTCTTGACGAAGGCCAGCTGGTCCTCCCACGGCATGTAGAGCGACATCGAATTGCCCTTGTTCAGCGGCTCGTTCGGCATCGTGATGGCGTAGATCGGGAATCCGTTCTCCTCCATCTCGGTCACCCACTGCACGAAATACTCGGCGTAATCGTCGTAATAGGCGGGATTGAGACGCCCGCCGGTCCACGAATCGTAGGGTTTCGAGGGGTCGGCGACCGTGCCCTTCATCCATTTGGGGCACGACCACGGCGAACCCATGATCTTGATTTCGGGATTGATCTCCAGAATCTCTTTCAGCACCGGAAAGATGCCATCCTTCTCCACGGCGGGAATGGCGAAGAATTCGATGCCCTCCCGGTCGCAGCAGGTGTATTCGTCCATCGAGAAGTCCGAGCCGCCGATATGCACGCGGATAAAGCTGAAACCGGCTCCGGTCTCGGGGTCGAAGCACTTCCGGAGGATCGCCGTGCGGTCGGCCTGCGACATTTGCAGCAGGTTGTAGCACGTGGCGCCGGTGATGGCCGGGCCGAAACCGTCGACGGTCTGGTAGGTCGTCGAGGGGTCGATCGTGACCCGGTAGGGCGACATCGAGACCTTCGAGTAGTCGAGTCCCTCCTCCGTGAACAGGCGGTTGCCGTCGGCCGAGGTGACGTAGGCGAGAACATCGCCCGTCACGGGCGAGGGATCGGGGCCAGGACCGGGAGCCGGCGTGTCGCCATCGTTCCCGCTGGAACAGCATACGGCTCCGGCGAGCAGCAGCGGGCAGGTCAGCAGGCGCAGGTTGTTATTGATCGTAAATTTCATGGCAGAATCGCAATTTTAAGGTTAATAGCCCAGGTTTTGTTCGATGTTGGTGTTATCCTCCAGCACTGAAGTCGGCACCGGCATCAGCACGCGGTTGTCGTTCATCGCGCGGCGGGTCTGGAAGTAGGAGTCGTAGGACGCCGAGCCTTTGATGTTGACGCCGTCGCAGATTTCGAACAGTTTCGAATAGTCGTCGCCGTAACGCATCAGGTCGAACCAGCGGAAGCCCTCCATGGCCAGTTCCAGACGGCGTTCGTGGAGCACGGCTTCGCGCATCAGGTCGGCCGACGCGCGCTGCGCCGCAGTCAGCTTGCCAATGCCGGCGCGGCCGCGGATCTCGTCCACGATGTCGGCGGCGCCTCCCGGATCGTCCGTATTGGCCAGCGCTTCGGCATGCAGGAGCCGGATCTCGGCCAGACGCATCAGGTAAACCGGGGTCACGTTGGTCGGGAACTTGTGCATGAAAGCGTATTCGTCGCTCGGATAGTGGTACGACCAGCCGCATTCGTCGTAGACGACCGACGCATTCTTGCGCTCGGTGTCGCCCTCGGCGTCGTAAGCCTTCGTCAGGTTACGCGACGGCGTGCACCACTTGGCCCACGAGAAACTGTCGCCCGGGACATAGGCGTTGCGGTGGAACATCATCCACATCCACGAACCCGAGGTCTGGCTGGTCCACTGCACCTCGAAAATCGACTCGCGGGTGTTCATCGCAGCCATGCCCGTATCGCCGGTGGTGTAGGCCCACAGGTCGCCGTACTTGTCGCAAAGGCTGTACCCCATCCCTTCGACCGCTTCGCAGGCCGAGACGACCTTCGACCAGTCGCGGAACTCGCGCATGGAGTAGAAACGGGCCATCAGGCCGTAGGCGAAACCCTTGGTGATGCGGAACTTGTTCGAAGCGTCCATGTCGGGGGCGTATTTGCAGGCATACTCCTCGATGTCCTTGACGATCTGCTCGCCGACGGTCTGCTTCGACACGCGGGCCGGGAAATAGAGCGGATAGACCTCCTCGACGTTCCCGGCGTTGATGGCGGGCGGGATTTCGGTCAGCATCGGGATTTCTCCGAAAAGCTGCATCATGTTCATCCAGATATAGGCACGCCAGCAGAGCGCTTCGGAGAGCCACTCCTGATACTCCTTGTCGGTGAGCGACGGATCGTTCTCCTTCACCAGATCGATGTTGCAGATGACCTGGTTGGCATAGTCCACGGCGTTCATCGAGTAGTTCCACAGGTTCGAGGCGAATTCGTTGTCGCTGTCGATGTGGTTCGACTCGACGCTGACGACCTTCGTCTCGGCCATGTTGCCGCCGTAGGCATTGTCGGCGCGCGCCTCGGCGAGCGTGGTCAGCTGATACCAGTAGGTCTGAAGGTCGCCCTTCATGTAGTTGTACATGGCCGTAAGCTGGCCTTCGAGCAGTTCGCGGGTGTTGATGGCCGTCTCGCTGTCGCCCGTGCCGGAGGTGTTGTTCTCGGCATACATCGTCTCGGGGAATTTCTCAAGGCTGCACGACGTGGTGGCAACCCCCAGCGAGAGACCCGCGGCAATTAAAAATATCTTTTTCATAATCGGTTCTTTTTTCAGCGGTTAGAAAGTAAGATTCAGACCCACGACGACCGTGCGCACGTTGGGATAGGTTCCCCAGTCGATGCCCATTTGCGTGGCGCTTTCCGACTGGCTCACCTCGGGATCGTAGCCCGAATAGCCGGTCCAGGTGATGAAGTTCTGGAGCGAAATGTAAGGCTGGATGCGCGTGATGTTGATGCGCTTGAGCTTCGGCGAGGTGATGTCGTACGACAGGGTGATGTTCTTCACCTTGAGGTAGGAGCCATCCTCGACCCAGTAGGACGAATTCTTCACGTTCCAGGCGGGGTTGTCCGAGCGGAACACGTCGGTCTGCTGGCCCGGAATGCGCCAGCGCCGCAGGACCGTGGTGGTCTGGTTGTTGGCCGAAGCCATGCCCTCGGTCTCGATGCGCGAGGCGTTGAAAATGTCGTTGCCGTAGGAGCCCGTGATCAGAATGTTCAGGTTAAGCCCCTTCCACGAGAAGTTGTTGGTCATGCCGAAGGTGAACTTGGGATTGGCGTTGCCGATCCAGGTCTTGTCCAGCGGCGTGATCTCGCCGTCGCCGTTGCGGTCCTCGTAAACCAGGTCGCCCGTCTCGGGATCGACCCCCTTGGAGACATAGCCCCAGAACATCGAAAGCGGGTGGCCCGGAGTCATGCGCACGACGTTGTCGTTGGTCGCGTCGGAGGTCGTGGCGTAGTAGTATACCTGCTTCAGGTTGAGTTTTTCGACCTTGTTGCGGTTGAGCGAAACGTTCAGGTCGGTCGACCAGTTGAAATCCTTCCGGGCGATGTTGACCGACGAAAGGGTGATCTCGAAGCCCTGGTTCGACATCTCGCCGTCGTTGCGGTAGATGCTCGGATAGGGCGACGGCAGCGGCACGTCCATCAGCATGTCCTTGGTGTACTTGTAGTAATAGTCGAGCGACAGGTTCAGGCGGTTGTTCAGCAGCGCGAAATCGAGTCCGACATTGGTCTGCGAAGAGGTCTCCCACGTAAGGTCCTGATTCTTGATGTTCTTGCGACCGCCGACCGTCGGCACGGCCTGCGCGTTCTCGGTCAGCGTCCAGTCGTAGTAGTTGGTGCTGTACTGCTGCATCCAGCCGTACTCCGCCAGGCCCGCCTGGTTACCGGTCTGTCCCCAGCCGGCGCGCAGTTTCAGGTCGTTGATCCACGACACGTCGCGCAGGAACTTCTCTCCCGAGATACGCCACGCGGCCGAGAACGAGGGGAAGTAACCCCAGCGGTGGCCGGGAGCCAGCTTCGAGGAACCGTCGGCGCGGAAATTGGCCGTCACGAGGTACTTGCTGTCGTAGTTGTACGACACGCGCGCCAGATAGGACATGATCGACCACTCCGATTTGCCGTAGCTCTGGCCGCGGACGCCGCCGTTGTTACCGCCGTTCAGGTTGGGAATGGCGTTGTTGTTGGTCGAGGAGAAATAGGAGCGCGAGCCGCTCAACTGCTCCCACACGGAGGTCGTGGCCGACGTGCCGGCCATCACTTCGAGGCTGTGGCGGTCGAACGATTTGTTCCAGGTCAGGATGTTGTCGTAAATCATGCGCATATCGTCGGAACGGGTGTCCGAGGCGGTTCCGTGCTGCGTCCGTCCGTAGGAGGTGCGGATCGGGTCGAGGAACGACGACGAGTGGACCCAGCGGCGGTCCATCGAAACCGTCGACTTGAAGGTCAGATCCTTGGCCAGGTAGAACGTCAGGCCGCCGGAGAGCAGCAGGCGGTCGGTGACATCCTGGTTGTAATCCGTGCGGGCCATGTTCTCACGCGGCGAGGTGAGGTTGGCGCCGTAAAAATTATTGTAGAACTGCTGGGGATTCTCGGGGTCCCAGATCGGCGCGTAGGTCGGGGTCGTGATGGCCGACACCACCACGCCGGCGCGGTTGGCGCCCTGACCCGAGATGATCGTGCCCTTGGTGGTGTAGTGCGAGAAAGTCGTCGAGGCGTTGGCCGAAACCCATTTGAAAATCTTCTTGTCGAAGCTGGCCTTCACGTTGTAACGGTCCGAAGAAGTGGTGTTGATGATGCCCTTTTCGTTGGTGTAGCCGCCGCCGAGGTAATAGGACGAGTTTTCATCGCCGTTGGAGACCGAGAACTGGTAGTTCTGGTTGACGCCCGTCGAGTAGGTTTCGTCGAACCAGTCGGTCCGGTCGGTCAGATCGGCCGGAAGCCCCGACACGGCGCCGTTCTCCTCCATCAGGTCGCGGTACTGCCGGGCATTGAGCACGTCGTAGCTCTTGGTCACCTTCGAAATGCCGACGAAGGTCGAGAACGAAATCTCGGGGCCCCGTTTCCGGCTGCCCTGCTTGGTGGTGATGAGCACCACGCCGTTGGCGGCGCGCGAACCGTAGATGGCGGCCGACGAGGCGTCCTTCAGCACCTGCATCGACTCGATTTCGTTGGGAGAGAGGTAAGCGATGGCGTAGTTTCCTTCGCCCACGGGAACGCCGTCGACCACATAGAGCGGGTCGTTGCTCGACGAGATGGACGAAGCGCCGCGGACGCGGACCACCATGCCCTGTCCGGGCGAGCCGTTGGGCTGGATGACCTGCACGCCGGCGGCTTTGCCCTGAAGGGCGCCCGAGGCCGAGGTGATCGGGCGGCGGGCCAGGTCGTCGGTCTTGACGACCGAAACGGCCGTCGTGAGGTCCTTCTGCTTGACCGTGCCGTAACCGATCGCCACCACGGCGTCGAGGGCCACGGCGTCTTCGGCGAGTTTCACGTCGATCTTCGTGCGGCCGTTCACGGCGACCGTCTGCGAAACGAATCCGAGCGACTGGAAAATCAGGTTAGCAGAATTCCCTCCCCCTCGCAGTTTGAGGGAATAAGAGCCGTCCACGCCCGTCGTAGCGCCGTTCGTAGTTCCCTGCTCGATGATCGTGGCTCCGATAACGGGCTGTCCCGACTGGTCGGTGACCGTTCCCGTCACTGTCGGCGCCGACTGGGCGAAGGCCGCCGGCGCAAAGACGATCAGCATCGCCGTCAGTGCCAGCATCCACCCTCTCCGGCAGTCCGCTTGCAGTTTCTTGCAAAAATGTGCCATAGGAATTTAAGGTTTTTAAGTTTTAAGTTAATATTATAAATAGGTAAGGCGCAGTTCTTAAAAAATCGACACTTCATCGCCTTATTTCCGTTTAAATAAAAGTAACTATCCTCCGCGACATGAAAAAAAATTAAACAGCAAATTGTAAACTCAAAACCCGTTTATAAAAATACACCTACTTGATATTCAATATATTAATTATTTGACGATTGCAAAAAAAAGTAGATTGATCGGAATTTTCACAACCGCCTCGGAACCCTGGAAACGGCATATAATAAAATATTTTAAATAAATCCGGCTCCCGGAGCACGTTCCGTTCGCCGGGCCGGCCGCCTGTCCTGCCGGGAAAAACGGCCGGACGGTCCGACCGGCGGAAAGCGCGCCGCCCGGTATTGATTTTCCCGGGATTATTCCTATCTTTGGTGCCGTAACGACACTTTTATCAGCCGGAAAGTACCGCACCGTACCCGATTCGGTCTTGGAACCATCCGTCCTTTTTCCGATCTTTGTCAGGAACAAACCGTGAACCGTCCGCACATGAGAAACCTTCTGTCAACCGTACTGCTGCTCGCCGCAACGCTCGCCGCCTCGGCACAAAACGACCTGAAAAGCGTGCTTTCACAGCTCGACGCCACCCTTTCGCACCGGGACTCCTACATCGCCGGACGCGAACAGCGGATCGAATCGCTGAAAAACATCCTCCGGAAATCGGATTTCTCGGACGCCCAGCGCTACATCCTCAACCAGCAGCTGATCGACGAATACACCCCCTACCAGGCCGATTCGACCATCGACTACCTCTACCGCAACATCGCCCTGGCGACACGCATGAACGACGCGGGGCACCTCAACGAGAGCCGTATCCAGCTGGCCTACCTGTACAGTTCGGCGGGTATCTACCTCGAAGCGGCGAACATGCTGAAACTGGTCGACACCACGGCGCTGGACCGCAGGCAGCTGGTCGACTACTACATCGCCCGCCACAAACTCAACGACGAACTCCAGCTCTACTCCCACGACTCGGCGCAGGGACACGAATCGTGGCGGCTTACGGTGATCTACGCCCAGCTGATCGTGGAGAACACCGAACCGGAGTCGGTCACGCACCTCAACTTCCGGCTCCGCCAGGCGATCGGCGCCCGCGACTACCCGCAGGCCGTGGAGATTTCCGAACGGCTGTGCAGCACCCTGCAACCCCTTTCGCGCGAATATGCCGAGGCGTCGTACATGCGCGCCCTCGTGGCGGACCTGATGGACGACACGCCCACGGCGCAGGTGTGGTTCGCACGCTCGGCGATGACCGACATCCAGCTGGCGATCCGCGACAACGCCGCACTGAAAAGCCTCGCCAACACGCTGCTCGACGACGACAACATCCAGCGCGCCATGCGCTACATGCGGATCGTGATGGACGACGCACGGTTCTTCAATTCGCGGCTCCGCCCGTGGCAGGACGCACTGGCGCTGCACGTCATCGAAGAGGCCTACCGGGTCCGGCGGCAGCGGATGGACGCCATGTACAACATCTTCGTCGTGTCGATCGGCTGCTTCATGCTGCTGGCCCTCGGGGGCGTGGTCTTCGTCCTGCGGCAGAACCGCAAGCTGAACCTTGCGCGGCTCGAATTGCAGCAGGCCAACAACCGGCTCAACATCTCGAACAAAGACCTCCAGCACATCAACAAGCGACTGGCAGGACTGAACAGCCAGATTTCAGAGGCCAACGAAGTGAAGGAGGAGTACATAGGCATCTTCCTGACAATGTGTTCGGAGTATATCGACAAGATCATCGCCTCGCGCCGCCACGTACGCCGCCTGCTGCGCGACGGCCGCGTCGACGAACTGCGGAAGGAGTACTCCCCGACCGACGGCGACAGCCGCGAACTGGAGGAGTTTTACCGCAACTTCGACACGACGTTCCTGCAACTCTACCCCACGTTCATCGAGGATTTCAACTCCCTGCTGGACAAGGAGGCGCGCATCGAGCCGAAAAAGGGCGAGCTGCTGACGACCGAGCTGCGCATCTTCGCGCTGATCCGGCTGGGCATCAACGACTCGTCGAAAATCGCCGCGCTGCTGCGTTACTCCGTGAGCACGATCTACAACTACCGGTCGAAGATCAAGGGGCACACGCTCGTCTCGCGCGACGATTTCGAGGAGCGGATCAAGACCATCGGGGCTTTCAGTCCGCAGCATCTCTGACCGTTTTCGCCCAAGGGGGGGGGCACCCTCCCGGAGCGATTCGAAGCGGCACAAAAAAAGCCCGCGGAGCATCCCGCAGGCTTTTCCAATACATGAATCGGAGAGGTTCCGGCCGGGCGCAAAACACGGGCGGGAATTCACCGTCCCGTTCCGGGAGGCAAACAACCTCGGAATTTCCATTGCAAGGCGCCCCTCCGGGGTCTCTGCTGCGGGACCGTTCCGGCCCCCCCCCGATGAATCGTCCCATGCGGGACCTCCTCCGGACGGGCGAAAAAAAGACCGCGGAAAGAATCCACGGTCTTCTATAACGGCGAGGTCTCCCCCCCCTCCGGCGTTTCCGGACGGAGCGCGGAGGCTACTCGGCCTGCTGCTCGGTCTGTCCGGCAGAGGGAATCTCGGCCTGCGGCATCGTAGCGGCGGGCCCCGGCTCTCGAGCGTACT
>OGON01002481.1_pt1 | contig 11135 bp, 10 predicted proteins | sample 1552671 | NCBI WGS metagenome assembly OGON01 (sample SAMEA2580136, study PRJEB22360) | human gut metagenome | biome: human gut; feature: human-associated habitat; material: faeces | place: Denmark | collected 2008/2010 | reverse complement strand
CCCCGCCGATGCCGTTGCAAAGGTCGTTTCGCTTCTTGCGCGTGCCGCCGGCTGCGCCGGAATGATAGCGGGTCAGGTGCAGGATCTTGAAAACGAGAACAAGACTGTTTCGGTCGATGATCTGCGCAGTGTCGATGTCCTCAAGACGGGTGAGCTTATAAGATGCGCGTGCCAGCTCGGCTGCATCGCCGCCGGAGCCGACGACAAAAAGCTCGAAGCGGCGCGAATATATGCCGAAAATCTCGGCATAGCGTTCCAGATAGTCGATGATATCCTTGATGTCACGAGCGACGAGGCGACCCTCGGCAAGCCGATAGGCAGCGACGCCGAGAACTGCAAAAACACCTATGTTTCGCTCCTCGGTCTCGAAGAGGCACAGAGAATAGCCGCGGAGCTTACCGATAAGGCAATAGACGCGCTTAAAGTTTTCGGCGATGAGGCTGAATTTTTGATATCGCTTTCCGAAAAGCTTCTCTCCAGAAATAAGTGACCGTCAATCCATTCTCAGTGAAAGGTTGAAGTCAAATGGCATCTGACAAGTACCTTAAAAATATACACTCCCCTGCGGATATCAAAGGCATGAGCTACGATCAGCTCAACGAACTTGCCGCCGAAATACGCACCGTTCTTATCGACACGGTTTCAAAGAACGGCGGTCACCTCGCGTCGAATCTCGGTGTTGTGGAGCTGACTCTCGCCATGCACAAGGAGTTCGATTCTCCGCGCGATAAGTTCGTCTGGGATGTCGGACATCAGGCGTATACCCATAAGCTGCTCACGGGCAGATATGACCGCTTCCACACTCTTCGCAAGGAGGGCGGACTCTCCGGATTCTGCCGCCCCGATGAGAGCGAACATGATATGTTCTACAGCGGCCATTCCAGCACCGCCGCATCGAGCGCACTCGGACTCTCGACCGCGAACACCATGCGCGGCAGCAAGAATACCGTCGTCGCCGTCGTCGGAGACGGGTCAATGACCGGCGGAATGTTCTATGAGGCTTTAAACAACGCCGGCAGAACGCACGACAGGCTCATAATCGTGCTCAACGACAACGAGATGTCTATCTCCGAAAATGTCGGTTCGATGGCGCGTTATCTTGCCGTCGTCAGAGCGAAACCTGAATATTACCGCATGAAAGCGCACACCGAAAAGCTCCTGAAACATATCCCGATCATCGGAAATGAGCTTTCGGATGCCGCGTTTGATATAAAGAGCGCATTGAAGCGCATTATCTATTCCGATTCGTGGTTCGAGGATCTCGGACTTCACTATATCGGACCCATCGACGGACACAATATTCAGCAGCTCTGCGAAGCGTTTGAGATGGCAAAGAAGTATGACAAACCCGTACTTCTCCATGTCAATACTCTCAAGGGCAAGGGCTATGATTTTGCCGAGCGTTCGCCCGAGCAGTTCCACGGAATCTCGAAGTTTGATATAAATACCGGCGAGCCTCTTTCATCCGGCACGAGCTTTTCGAGCAATTTCGGCGATATCATGTGCCGCTTCGCGTCCTGCGATGACCGCGTGTGCGCCATAACCGCCGCGATGTCCATCGGCACGGGGCTTGAGCGGTTCTCGAATGAATATAAATACAGATTCTTTGATATAGGCATCGCCGAGGAGCACGCCGTGGCGTTCGCGCTCGGTCTTGCAAAGAGCGGATTTATCCCGGTTTTTGCAGTCTATTCCACATTTCTCCAGCGCTGCTTCGATCAGCTTTTGCACGATGCCGCGCTCCAGAAGCAGAAGATGGTCATTGCCATCGACCGAGCCGGATTTGTCGGCGAGGACGGCGAGACGCACCAGGGTGTTTTCGATGTTTCGATGCTCAGAAGCGTACCGGATATAACCGTCTATTCGCCCTCGTCCTATGAGGGACTCAAACACGCCATGCAGCAGGCGCTCTATTCCGAATCGAAGCTCGTCGCGGTCAGATATCCGCGCGGAGCTCAGCGTGCAATACCAGAGAGCATCAAACCTACCTTTGCCGACTTCGATGTGTTCGGCGACGAGAACGCCGAAAAGGCTATCATAACCTACGGCAGGACTTTTTCAGCCTGCGCGTTCGCATATGAAAAGCTTGTGAATTCCGGCGAATCCGTGAAGCTTATAAAGCTCAACCGCATAATTCCCGTCTGCGAGGGCGCGGTGGAGGCGGCGAAAAATTGCAAGGATGTCTATTTCTTTGAAGAGGGCATACGCCGCGGCGGAGCGGGCGAAGGCTTCCTGTTCGACCTCTCGAAAGCGGGATTCTCCGGAAAATATCATCTCAGAGCTATCGAAAACGGCTTCGTCAAGCAGGCGTCCGTTGAGTCGCTCTTACATAAATACGGCTTTGACGAAGATGGCGTGCTCTCGTTCGTCGCTTCTGCGGAGGCTTGACCGTGGAGAAAAACAGAAAGCGTATAGACGCCCTTATGGTCTCCTTGGGTGTCGCGCCGTCGCGCGAAAAAGCCAAGGAAATGATAAAGAGCGGGAATGTATATTTAAACGGCAAAGTTGTATCTAAAGCTGGACTTTTGGCGAACGACTGTGATATAATCGAATATAAAGGCGAGTCGGAACGCTATGTCAGCCGCGGCGGACTGAAACTTGAGAAAGCTGTCGATGTTTTCAAACTCGATTTGAGCGGATATTTATGCATTGATATCGGCGCGTCAACGGGCGGATTTACCGACTGTATGCTCCAAAACGGCGCGAAAAAAGTTTACGCCGTCGATTCCGGCAGCGGTCAGCTTTCGCCGAAGCTGAAGTCCGATCCCCGCGTTGTCGATCTTGAAAAGACGAACTTCAGATACATAACGGAAAAAGAGATTCCCGAGCGCGCCGATTTTGCGAGCGCGGATGTCTCGTTTATCTCTCTGAAATATATCCTGCCTGCGCTTTCGCCGCTTTTAAAAGACGGCGGCAGTGCTGTCTGCCTTATAAAGCCGCAGTTCGAGGCGGGCAGGGAGAATGTCGGCAAGAAAGGCGTGGTCAAAGATCCGCGCGTGCATATAAAAGTCATCGAAAATGTTTGCTCCTATGCCGTGCAGGCGGGATTTTCGGTGTCGGCTCTCGATTTTTCCCCGGTCAAGGGGCCGGAGGGCAATATAGAATACCTCGTATATCTGAAAAAGGACGAAGTGCAGTCTGTTTCGGCACCCGATGTTGCGGGAGTCGTCAGCGCGGCGCACGCCTGTTTCAAAGCGGGAGAATAACTATGATGTTTGCAATAATTCCAAATCTTACTCGTAAAAACGCCGCTCAGGTGACAAGGCTTATCTGTGCGAAGCTCGACGAACTCGGCGCGGCATATTCTCTGCCGCTCGGTACAGAAGATGTGTTTTCCGATACCAAGGCTGAATTTTTGCCGGAAAAAGAGCTGCTCGGCGGCTGCGAGGCGGTCATAACCGTCGGCGGGGACGGAACGATAATCCATTCCGCCAAGAAAGCCGCACTCTATTCAAAGCCTGTCCTCGGCATCAACGCAGGTCGCCTTGCGTTCATGGCGGGTCTCGAGATACACGAGCTCGATTTGCTCGAAAAGCTCATAACCGGCGATTACAGCATGGATAAGCGCATGATGCTCAAAACCACCGCCGCCGACGGTGACAGCGTGCAGAGCGGCTACAGCATGAACGACTCCACCGTGATGCGCCTGTCGAGGCTGAGCAGAATTTCCGAGATAAATGTCGATCTCGACGGCAGATATTTCAACCGCTATCTCGGCGACGGACTCATTCTCTCGACTCCGACCGGTTCAACGGCATATTCTCTCTCTGCCGGCGGTCCCGTGGTCGATCCGAAGCTCGAGTGTATGATACTCACTCCGATTTGTTCTCATTCGGTGTTCACCCGTTCGCTCGTTTTGGGCGACGATGCGGTGCTGCGCATCTATTCCGATGATGACGGACCTCTCTCCGTCTCGTGCGATGGCGACGAGCCGTTCACCGTCTCGGCGCAGGGGAGCATAACGGTCGAAAAGGCGGACATCTGCGCGAGCTTTATCAGACTCAAGAACGACAGTTTTGTAGATATACTCAACAGAAAAATGATGAAATGGAACAGCAGTTCCCACGATGAACGGGAGGTATAACCTTGAAAAAAAGAAGGCAGGAAGCAATACTCGAAATAATTGAAAAATATGACCTGTCAACCCAGGATGAGCTTCTTCGGAAGCTCAAAGACAGCGGCTTTGACGCCACTCAGGCGACGGTTTCGCGCGATATAAAAGAGCTGCGCCTTGTCAAGACCATGGGGGCAAACGGTCAGTATAAATACGCCGTCACAAAGACCGAGTCGGACGAACTGCTCTCGAAGTTTCGCAGCATATTTGCTCAGTCCGTCGTCTCCGCCGACTATGCGGGCAATACGATTGTTATCCGCTGCTATACCGGCATGGCTCAGGCGGCGTGCGCGGCATTTGATTCCATGCATTGGGAGGGGCTTGTCGGCACTCTCGCGGGCGACGATACTATATTTGCCCTTTGCAGAAGCGAAAGCTACGCTTCGCAGATGAAAGATTCCATAAAACGACTTATCGAAAAATGAGGTTTGAGCTATGCTTCTCAGTCTGAAAATAGAGAATATAGCAATAATTGAGAGCGCCGATATCGAGTTCGATTCGGGGCTCAATGTCCTTACGGGCGAAACCGGCGCGGGCAAGTCGATCATAATCGATTCTATAAACGCCGTGCTCGGCGAGCGCACATCGCGCGAGCTTATCAGAACCGGCGCGCAGTCCGCGAGCGTTACCGCACTCTTCTCCGGCGTTTCCGCCGACACTGCCGCGCGGCTTAAAGAATATGATATCGAGCCCGACGAGGACGGGAATATACTTCTTCGCCGAACCCTTGGTTTGGACGGCAAAAACACCTGCCGCATAAACGGCGTGCCCTCGAATGTCGCCGCGCTCCGACAGGCGGGGCATGAGCTGATAAACATACACGGTCAGCATGACAATCAGGCGCTCATGGCGCCCGAAAAGCACTTCGAGTTCATCGACTGCGTCGCGGACGATGCCGATTTGCTTGAAGAATACAGAGAGAAATTCAGAGAACTCTGTTCGTATATCAGGGAGCGCGACTCCCTCAAAACAGACGAGTCGGAGAAGCTTCGCTGGCTTGACCTGCTCGATTATCAGATAAACGAGCTTGAACAGGCGGATATAAGACCCGGAGAGCGCGACGAACTCAACGAGCGAAAGACGCTTCTGCAAAACTGCGAGCGTGTCACGGCATCGCTCAGAGCGGCGTATGATATCCTCCAGGGCGCCGATGACAGCTTCGGTGTGATAAGCGCGATAGGCGACTGCGCCGGGAATGCGGAGGACGCTGCCCGATTCTATAAAGATGTCGAGCCCGCCGCAAAGACTCTTCGCAATGTCGGCTATGAGCTTGAGGACTGCGCGGGAGAACTCCGCTCGGCTATTGAAGATTTTTCCTATGACCCGTCCGAGCTCGAAGAGATCGAAGCGAGACTTGATGAGCTTTTCCGCCTCTCGGTAAAATACGGCTCGACGGAAGATGAAATGCTCTCTTTCCTTGATTCCGCACGCGAAGAACGCAATAAAATAGCCCTTTCGGATGAACGGGTCCAAGAGCTCGATGCACTCGTCAGCTCGACTAAAGCCGAGGTTCGCGCCCTCGCCGAAAAGCTTACCGCAGCGCGTGAAAAGGCGGCGCGCGAGTTTGAGCGCGGAGTGACCGAACAGCTCGAATTCCTCGATATGCCGTCGGTCAGCTTCAAAGTCAACAGAGAAAAAACACCGTTTACAATAAACGGTGCGGACAATATAGAATTTCTCATTTCCGCAAACGCGGGCGAGACACTAAAGCCCCTCGCGAAAATCGCTTCTGGCGGCGAGCTGTCGCGCATAATGCTCGCGATAAAGAGTGTTATCGCCGGCAGAGACGGACTCGACACTATGATATTCGATGAGATAGACGCGGGACTCAGCGGCAGAGCGGCGCAGAAAGTCGCCATGAAGCTAAAAGAAGTTTCGCGCGGCAGGCAGGTCATATGCGTCACCCATTCCGCTCAGATAGCGGCGCAGGCGGACTGCCACATGAGAATCAGCAAATCCGTCTCGGACGGCAAGACCTATACAAAGGTCGAACGCCTCGGCACAGAGGGCAGAAAATATGAAATAGCAAGGATAACCGGTGGACTCGATGTCACCGAACTTCAGCTCAAATCGGCCGAAGAGATGCTCAGAAATGCCGGGAATCTGTAAAAACATAAAAGGGGAGATAACTTATGTCAGACAAGAAAAAAGAAACGCAGGGCGCTGCCGAAAATCAGAAGCTCAGCACAAAGGAAAATGTTCTTCAGACTGTCAAATTTGCGCTGTTCTCCGCCTCTGCGGGAATTATTCAGATAGCAACATACACCCTGTTTTATGAGGCATGCCATTTCAAAGAGTGGATAGCCTATCTTATTTCGCTTGTTCTCTCCGTGCTTTGGAATTTTACTTTCAACCGCAAATTCACCTTCAAATCTGCGAACAATGTCCCGATAGCCATGCTCAAAGTCGCGGCTTATTACTGCGTGTTCACTCCGCTCTCGACTTGGTTTACGAAGTATGCCACTACCGATCTTATGTGGAACAACTATCTTGTTGAGGCTCTCTGCATGGTGACAAATTTCGTGACAGAGTTCCTGTATGATCGCTTCGTCGTGTTCCGCAATTCCATGAACACCAACGATGTTGCAAAGAAAGACAGAGAAAAAGCCGAGCACAAAGCTCAGCAGGATAAATAAGTGAATTTTCGGAGATATCTTGACTGAAACGGAATTAAACATGACTGAAGAAAAGAAATGTCCTCTCTATAAAAAATGCGGCGGATGCCAGCTGCAGAATCTGAGCTACGCGGAGCAGCTGAAATTCAAACAGCGCAAGGCGGAAAATTTGCTCGGCGAGTTCGCCCATGTCGAGCCGATAATCGGCATGGCTGAGCCGTATCATTACCGCAACAAGGTGCAGGCGGCGTTTGCCACGGCTAGAAACGGAAAGATAATTTCCGGCGTCTATCAGTCCGGCACGCACAGCATAGTCTGCGTCGATTCGTGTCTCACCGAGGACAGAAAAGCGGATGAGATAATCGTCTCGATCCGCAATATGCTGAAAAGTTTCAGAATACAGCCGTATGACGAGCGAAGCGGCGGCGGTACACTTCGTCATGTCCTCGTCAAGCGCGGCTTCAAGACAAATCAGATAATGGTCGTGCTCGTCACATCAGGTCCGATTTTCCCCGCGAAGAACAACTTCGTAAAGGCTCTTCGCAAGGAGCATCCCGACATAACGACGATAGTCCATAATATTAACCCGTATCAGACGAGCCTTGTGCTCGGTGAGCGCGAGAATGTGCTCTACGGCACGGGCAAAATCGAGGACGAGCTCTGCGGGCTGACTTTCAGAATATCTCCGCGCTCGTTTTATCAGATAAACCCGGTGCAGACCGAGGTGCTTTATAACACAGCGATGGAATATGCCGGCATGACCGGGAGCGAAAAGGTTATCGATGCCTATTGCGGTATCGGCACAATAGGGCTCGTCGCGTCGAAGCGGGCGGGCGAGGTAATAGGCGTTGAACTCAACCGCGACGCCGTTCACGACGCAATATCGAACGCCAAGCGAAACGGCATAAAGAACGTGCGCTTTTTCTGTGACGATGCGGGCGAATTCATGCTCGGCATGGCGCAGGACGGGGAGAGAGCGGACATAGTTTTTATGGACCCTCCGCGCGCAGGAAGCGATGAGTGCTTCCTGTCGTCGCTCGTGATCCTCGCGCCGAAAAAGGTGGTCTATATCTCCTGCAACCCCGAGACCCAGCAACGCGACCTGCGCTTTCTGACAAAGCGCGGCTATAAAGTCGAAAAAATCCAGCCCGTCGATATGTTCCCGCATACGAACCATATCGAGACGGTGGTGTCGCTTAGAAAAATTTAAAGATAATCCGCCGTTGCCTTTCTGTTTCAAGCGGCGGATTTTAATTACCTGTCCGTTTTATCGTACACACATTGTGATATTATTATATCGTAGAACAGTAATATCTTTCAGAGGTGTCAACGATGAACGAAAATACTAAAAATCAGTGGCAGAAGCTCGATGAACTGCGCCGGACCGATCCGCACATCTGCGGCGGATACTATACCAAAAATTTCCTTAAAACATACAGACCGGATTTCTATGCCGAGGGATATGATTTCTTTCCGGAATTTGTAAGGGTCGCGGAAAAGGACGGCGAAATTTTCTGCCGCCTTGAAGAGGCAAATGTTCCGGATGAAGATGCGCCCGTTGACAGCGACGAATGCATGCTTGAGACTTCTGCCGGCACTTTCGTGTCCCGCGACTACGGCGAGTTCGGAGGCGTGCTCGAAACGCCGGGAGGGGAGATAAACGGCAATTTCTGCGATATTTTTGAGGCAGGCGGCAAAATCTATGCCGTTGATTCATTGAGCCATCTCGGTTTGGCGAGCACAACGATTTATTCCTTTGACCGCGACTGCAAGCATCATAAAGTATTCAGTGCCGAAAATCTGGATTTTAAAGCGCGGTATGCGACCGGAGAGCGGGCATATATACTCGTTTCCGGCAGCGTCAGCACAAGAAGCGGTGAAAAGCTCAAATCAATTTTGCTCGAAATATCGGAAAACGGAATCGATGCAAAGACGGAATTTGATTGTGGCTTTTATCTCGTTTTCAATATGATTGTAAAGAATGGCAAAATGATTCTTGGTGTGGATAAGGCGGTCGTGACCGCCGATCTGCAAACGAAAGAAATAAACGCTTATACGCCGCTCAGCGTCGAAGCGGAGAAACATATAATCGGAATAAGCCGATGAATAAGCCCTGTAAATTTGACGGATGACCGCACTTTTTTAAAACAATGCCTACTGATTTAGGATAATTTACTTTTTTGCCCTCAGGCATTGATTTTCAAAAAAATCTGTGCTACTTTAAAGCTGTACAGTTGTCTTGACTGTGCGGCTTTATCTATTTTGATAGGAGGATCAAAATGAAAAGGTTTATAAGCAGGGCGGCCGCAGTGATTCTCACATGCGTATTGGCCTTCGGCTCCGCGGTCTGCTTCGCCGCGGACGGCACCGAGAGTGCAGGCGGAAAGAAGTATTACGATTACGGCACATATGTGCTTCTGGGCGACAGTGTCGCCAGCGGTCACAACGACCTTGTATATGTGGATTCTGAGTTCAAGCGCGTTGAAAATTCATACGGCGCGTATGTTGCCGATGCTCTCGGAGTGAATTATGTTCCGATGGCCTGCCCCGGTTTCAGGACGATAGATATCCGCTACATGCTCGAGGACGATTATCCGGGCGACGATTATCTTTTCCACGATTCTCATAACCCCGAGGTCATGAAATCGAGGATCCCCGAGTATCGCCGCGCAATTTCACAGGCGGGTCTTATTACCCTCGGTGTCGGCGGAAACGATTTCGGCACTTATCTCACATGGGTCATCGCCGATATTCTCGAAAAAGAGGGCACTTGCAGCAAGTATGTCAAGGCTCTGCGCGATCTTCTCAAGGAGAACGGCATAGTCAACGATAAGCTCGACAAAATAGTTGAGCTCGCTAAGATTACCGACGCAATGCCCGAGCTTATCAGAGTTCTCCCGCGTGCGCTTAAATACGGGGTCGAAAACTTCTTTGAGAACTGGAACCATGTCATTGAGGATATATATGCTCTGAATCCCGATGTTCAGCTTCTGGTTATCGGAATGTTCGACACGAGCGTCAAGAGCGACGGCGGAGCGACAGATACCGAGGAGAGTAAGGATGGTAGCCAGAGCATCAACATCGGACAGATGGTCGTCGATCTGGCAAACAAGCCGATGAAAGAGGGTGCCGAGAAATACGGCTATATCTTTGTCGATACAACGGGCACGACCTGCGACACATACCATCCGAACGCAGTGGGCCACAGACATATCGCCGACAGAATCCTTGACGCTCTGCCCGATGCAAACTTCCCGTTTGCGGATGTCGCGTCCGATTCGGAGGATTACGATGCAATCGAGTTTATGTACAGAAAAGGCTACATGGCGGGCACCTCCGAGACGCAGTTCAGCCCCGATTCCGCGCTGACAAAGGCGGCTCTTGTTCAGGCTCTTTACGGCATGGCAGGCTCGCCCGAGGTCAATACCGACAATCTTTCGTTTGCCGATCTCGACAGCTCGAATCCCGCGTTCAAAGCCGCGGTGTGGGCTGTCAGCAACGGAATAGTCAAAGCGTCCGACGGCAAGTTTGAGCCGGACAGCGAAGTAAGCGTCGCCGACTTCGGTCTTGCGATGATTCGCTTCTCCGCAAAGGTCGATTTCAACCTGAAGAGGGTAGTAAAGACCGTTTCAATGTCGTTCAATCTTGCTCTTGAGAACAAGTTTATGATTATCAAAAGATCTATAACCCGTGCCCAGGCTGCGCAGAAGCTCGCCGGATATCGATATTATTGATAGAAGTATAGTAACGTAAACAAAGCGGAGAACTCGAAAGGGCTCTCCGCTTTTGCAATATAAAAAATACCCGTCCGCAGATACATAGCTCCCGCGGACAGGTATCTTTATTCGCTGTTTCCGATTCGTTCCGTCTCCTCTTCAATGAGCCGCACGAGCTCGTTGGGGTGAACGTTGAACGCAGATGAGATTTTCCATATCGTCTCGAAGTTAGCCTGCTTCTTGCCGCTTTCGATCATGGCAAGGTGACTTCTCGCTATCCCCGCCAGACCGCTCAGGACCTCTTGCGATATCTTTTTTTCACAGCGAAGTTTTTTGATGGCCGCGCCGGTTGCATATTTGTTGAACTCTGCCATCGGCACCCCTCCTTCTCAATTCAAGTTTAAAAAATTTTCGGGCAAAAGTGTCTATTTAAAGTGACAAGCAATAAATTGTTCATCATTTTCGGCATTTATTTGGTGAATGACATGGAATTATATTATGCGTCTTGTATATACTTTATTTTTGTCCGTAATTTGGGACTAAAACATTGACATCGTGGAAAATTAAGAGTAGAATATTTGAGTAAATATTTTTGGCTGTGAAGAGCAGAGCCGTTTATTCCGCTCGCAGAGAGGCGCGCCGGCATTATGCCGCTGTGAGGTGCGCCGTGTCAGGAAGTACGGCAGCCGG
>OGON01002480.1_pt1 | contig 11136 bp, 8 predicted proteins | sample 1552671 | NCBI WGS metagenome assembly OGON01 (sample SAMEA2580136, study PRJEB22360) | human gut metagenome | biome: human gut; feature: human-associated habitat; material: faeces | place: Denmark | collected 2008/2010 | reverse complement strand
TTTTAGAACATGATTCCCAAGAATATATTATATATTTGGATGGTGAAAAATAATGTTTAATTTAATATAGGAGGTTTTTTATTATGCCTATTGCTTTTATTTTATTGTTGGCTTTGATAATATTGCTTTGTCTTGGTGTTACTTTCGGGGGCCTTTTGTGGATTCCTTTTGCGGGGATTGCCCTTGCTGCTGTAATTGGCTTTATTATGGCCAGTAAAACAGCCACCTAAATTTAAAGATGTTATGAAAGAAAAAATGAATGAAGAAATCAGAAAGAACAATGCACGGAGAAAAAGAGGAACGAGATAAGAAACAGGAAAAATAAAAAGGGTAAGAAATGACCGGTAGAAAATTGGCTGAACCACGTAAAACTAAAGTTTACAGTGTCCGTTTTGATGCAGATTTGGAACGTTTTATAAATTCTGTACCTAATAAGTCGGAATTTATAAACTTTCTGATCAGGAAAGAGAAAGAAAGGGCTGAACGGGTTGAACGGATTAAAGTCCGTGAAATGCTTTGTAGAATGGAGGAGGCGCAAAAATGAAATATGAATTAAGAAAAGTGTTTTTGGAGAAATACCCGAAGTATGAAATAATACTCCGTATGTATGAAGAGGCGAACGGTTGTGAATGTACATTTGAAAGCCTTTCAAAAATCCGTTTGCAGAAATTTATAGATTATATGTCCGGAAGGGTTGCCAAAAGTTCGGCAAGGCAATATGCTGCAAAGTTTAAGGCCGTATTAAATTTGTATTCTGAAGAGTTCCATATACCGAACGACTATATTAAAATACTCAATTTAAGAAATGAGAAATGCGTATCTATTTGGTTGAACGATGGGGAGCTCGAACGGCTTTCAGGATATAAGGCCAAAAGTGGGAATGAACGACTTGTACAAGCGCAGTTCCTTATAGGGTCTTATTCCGGAATGAGGCGCAGCGATTATTCACGTATAACCGAAGAGAATATGATGGACGGCTTTTTATCGTATGTTTCCCAAAAGACAAAAATACAGGCAACCGTACCCTTAAAGCCGATAGTTGCGGAATTGATAGAACGAGTCGTGATAAGCCGGGAAATATCAGAGATGGCATTTAATGAGATAATCCGGAATATCTGTAAGGAATGCGGGATTAATGAACGGGTGAAAGTCTTCAAGGCCGGGAAGGAGGTAACAGGGGAGAAATGGATGTTCGTTACCAGCCATACCGCAAGAAGAAGCTTTGCCACGAATTTGTATCTCCGTGGTGCCGACCTTTACAGTATAAGCAGGATGATGGGGCATTCATCCGTAACTATGACTGAAGGATATGTTGTATGCGGGTTGAGAGAACAATCGAAGGAGGTTTTGGAGTATTTTAAGTAATATAACAAAAATTATAAGTTGAGTTTTGCATGTGTTTTGTACGTATATTATTTATTGCGTTGTATGTTATTGTGTTTTAGTTATTTATGTGATAAAGCTTTATGCCTCTCACGCATGCAACACGGGTTCGATTCCCGTAGACGCTACAAATTGAAAATCAAGCGGTTATCTATAAGGATAGTCGCTTTTTTTATTTGTTTTTTCTGTTCAAGTAAGAATAAGAGTGCGGATTGTACGGTTTATAAAAACAAAAACAAGTCCCTATACTCACGTACGAGGACTTGCCAAATACCTTTCTAATACCTTTAAACTAAAGTTCTATAATTAGAACAGTACAAAGATAGTCAAATACTTTGTGATATACCTCTTTCATAAACTCTTTTTATGTTATTTTGTTGTTGTGCAAACAATCGGTCGGTTATGAGGCATGTCCTGCATGGCGTAATTGAAAAAGGCGAAACATTTTGCTGAGGACGACGGCACATAATGGTTTAAAAGTACACCAACGTACGATGGTGTAAGGGAAAGAGTAGAAACGTGGTGTAAGGGGGTACAGTCCCGTCCGTTTCATGTTTTCCAATGTTTCGAGCAGGAAAGCCGTGTCCGGGCTGTCGCCTAACAGTGTATACACCATGGACATGCGCAACATATCAATTCGTCTGTTCAAAGCTATGGCGGCATTACCTTCCATTTGTCGGCCTTTGTCTGTGAGGCAAAGAATGATATGCTGCAAATCGGAATAACGTTTTTTTATAATTTTCCTGTCAGGATGGTGTATAATCGAGTATTGTCGCTGAAAGTAGGCATAAGCCGGTAGGTTGGTTATGATGACATGCCGTGCCTTTAGGAATAGAAGTGGGGTGAACTCTTCGTCTTCGTGGTAAATACCGGATGTGAACCTCAGGCCGTCGAGTACAGACTTTTTGAATACATACCCCCAGGCACAACCGTGTAAATTGTGTTTGAGCATGAAATCAGTTCCACTTCCTTGAAAGACTGTTTGCCAAGCCGGGACATTCGTATCCCATAATCCCGTATGATAGACTTTTTTAAACTCGAATGATAAAAGATCCGGATGTTTTTCTCCTAAAACATCCAAAATCTGGGAAAAAGCTTTTTGGAATAGAAAATCATCCGCATCTAAAAATTGAATATATTCCTTTTGAGCCATTTCCATGCCCGTATTCCTTGCCCCTCCTAATCCTAAGTTAGGCTGGACATGGTAGTGTATACGCGGGTCGTCCAGTGAACCGAGGTAGTCTTCCGCTTCGTGTCCGGGCGTACCGTCGTTTATGACCCAAACTTCCCAATCGGCCTTTTGTCCCAAGCGCAAGATACTTGTTATGGCGCGGGCAAGTAGCGGAAGCTCTACCTTATAATAAGGGATAATGAAGCTGATTGACGGTTTGTTCATCGTTTGAGTACTTTACGGGTTCGTGCTACAATACCGCAATAGCGGTTGCCGCTCAGTGCCTTCAGTATAGCTTTGATGCGGTAGTTCAGCGGGCGACGGGCGAACAAGGCGCGGCGCAATGGTATTTTGCGTTCGGGAATGCAAAGGGTACCACCAAATTGTATTCGTATGATCTGATGGTCGCACAAGTGTAAGTAAGCATCGTCCAAATCCTTGTCGTTAAGGTTTGTATTGTCGGACAATGTGCGATATAGCGTGAGGTTGGCCTGGAGAAGGTCATTGATGCCCTTGTCACAGAAGGTGTTGGAGATAGAGCCTTGTCGACTGCAATAATAATATAGCCCTTTGTCCGAACGCAGGATGTATCGTGCTTGGCGCAATACGGCCGGGATGGTGAAGACATCCTCATACCATCTGCCTTCCGGGAAGCGGAGAGACTTCCACAACGAGCGTTTATAGATTTTGTTCCAAGCATAACTATGTATGTAGCCTTTGCGGTGTGCCCATCCGGTGTAATCCGTGATTTCGCATGTTCCGGGCGTATAACGGTAGGCTTTTGCCGTGCCGTGGTAGACGCATACGGGATATTCCAGGACATCCGCTTCGGGGTGCAAGGCCAGCAATTCCATATTGGCTTGCAATGTATGCGGGGAGATATAATCGTCGGAATCGACGAATGTGACATATTCTCCGTGCGCCTCGTCCAGTCCTCTGTTGCGCGCCGCGCTCAGTCCACGGTTTTCAGGGCAATGGATGACACGGAATCGTCCGTCTTTCCGTACCCATGCGTCACAAAGGGCTCCGCTTCTGTCCGGCGAACCATCGTCCACGAGGATGACTTCGTAGTCCTCCACGTTTTGCCGTGCTATGCTTTTCAGGCAGAAGTTAAGGTAGGCTTCCACCTTATATACAGGGATGATGATGGTGAGTTTCATGCTTCGTTTTTAAGGCTTCAATGTTTTAAGTTCTACTCTTCCAAAATGCGACATATCGTTCCGCTACTTTCCGGTGGTCGTGATGACGACGGACGTATTGTATGCTTTCCGCAGACAGTCGGGCGATGTCCTCAGGATGCTGTATAAGCTCTTCCAGTTTGGCGTACACGTCATCAAAAGAAGGGAGTACGTTGACGATAGGCCGCAGCTCTTTTTCCCCCAGGATATCGTAGTTTTCCTCTTCACCGCCCCCTACGACAACCAATCCCTTGGCCATGGCACACAAGGCATTCATGGCCGGCGTGTAGGAATAAAGCTGGTCCAGCAGCACATCGCTGTGGTCCATCATCCGGTTGTATTGTGCGAAGGGAACGGACTCCGCTTTCACGATTTCTATCCGGTCGGGGTAACGTGTGGCTAATTTTACCAATGCCTTGTACATGATGTCTGTCCCCTTGTAAGCATCCCGTTTGCGTTGTATGCCGATGAAAAAACGCGTCCGTTCCGTTTCGGGATGGGGGATGCGCAGCGTGACTTCCGACAAGTCGATGGGGAAGGGGATAAATTGCGTTTTTTCCGGAAAATGCGGTCGGTAACAAGCGTCGTATTCGTAGAGACCGCTGACTATGCCATCGCAGTCGCCGGCTATGAAGCGGTTCAGTTCTCCTTTAGGGCCGTTGAGCCATTCGGCTATGAAACGGTCGTTGTCGGGATTCATTCGGACTTCCGTCCCGATGTTGAAGTCAGAGTAACGATACGTCTGGCAGTCCAGTCCTGCCTTTACCCAGTAATAGTCCATGCCGAATGCCCCGAGAAATACTTTCCGGTTGTGGCGGCGCAGGAAACGGTAAATAGGTAACAGGCGTTCCGGACACAGTTCTAAAAAAACAGGATTGATGAGTTGCACCACATCATATCCTCTCATGAAAGGGAGAGCCCGAGCCACGCGGAAAAGGAAATCCAGCGTGTCCGTTTTTCCTGTCGACTTTCGATGCAGGTCAATGTCGCGCGGATAGTTTTTCCAACTGTCGCCGTCCGATGCTACCGTGACGGAATGCCCCAAGGCTCGCAACCCTTGAGCCAAGGTCCAATGCACGTTACTATATTCGCCAAGTAATAGGACTTTCATGATATTTTTAGACAAAGATACAGAAAATAAATGGAAATGCCGTATCTTTGTCTCCCATATTATGAGTGAGACACAAGAAATAAAAGACGGTTTGACGGTCTTGGAAGAGACGGAAGGCAGGGAAGACGCGACCTACGACCACATCGTAAAATACACGGGCTTTCTGGGAGGCATACAGGTGCTTACGATACTGGTCAGCGTGGTGCGCAACAAGCTGGCGGCCGTTTTGCTCAGCACGGCCGGAGTGGGGCTTTCGGCTTTGTACCAGAGTGTCATCGGTTTTCTCCACAACACGTCGAATCTGGGCATTTCGTTTAGTTCCATTAAAGAGATTGCAGAATATTACGGAGAAAACCATCCGGAAAAAGTTCTCCTACAGGTAGAAGTAGTGCGTACGTGGAGCGTATGGACCGGTTTGGCCGGCATGTTGCTGTGCCTGCTGTTTTCGCCTGCCATAAGTTATTGGGCTTTTGGCGATACGTCCCATATCCTGCCTCTCTGTTTGCTTTCTCCCGTCATGGGTTTTATGGCTGTTACGGTGGGTGAAATTTCCATTTTGAAAGCCGTTCGGCGGTTGAAGCGTGTGGCTTTGATTTCCGTGTTGGGGGCAGCGGCCACTTTGTTGCTGACGGTTCCTTTTTATTACTTTTGGGGAATGTCGGGGGTTGTACCTGCGTTGGTCGTCAGTACGTTGGGGGTGATGGTGGCTCATCTGTCCCTTTCGCTTCCCGTCTTTCCTTGGCGCGTGGACTTGCTGAACCGGTCGCATTTCCGCAAGGGATGGAGCATGGTGCGCTTAGGCGTGCCTTATATCATGGCCACGGCGGTGAACATGTCGGTGGCGATGGGGATTTCGCTTTTCATTACCAATTGGGGCTCGTTGTCCGACGTGGGCTTGTACGGTATGGGGTATAACCTGGTAATTACTTACGCCGGGGTGGTATTCACGGCGGTCGATGCCGATTATTTTCCGCGCTTGTCGTCTGTGAATGCCGATGTGGGGCGGATGAACCAGACCATCAACCGTCAGATAAAAGTCTGCGTGTTGCTCATGTCGCCTTTTTTGGTGTTGTTCATGATATGTATGCCATTGGCCATCAGGGTATTGTATTCATCGTCCTTCCTGCCGATGACCGGCATGGCTGTCTGTGCTTCCATGCACATGTTTTTCAAGTCGATGACGCTCCCCGTGGCTTACATTTCGTTGGCCAAGGGCGATGCCGTCATGTATTTGTGCATGGAGGCGGCCTACGACATCTTTATGGCCGTGTGCGTGATTGTCGGCTTTGTGTACGGAGGTATTCTGGGTACGGGAATCGCCTTGGCTTTGGCCGGAGTGTTCGATTGGTGGATGATTTATGCTGTGTACGGGCGACGTTACGGCTTCAAGCCCGACAAGGCGGCACGTCCGTTCACGGCAGCACAGTTCCTTTGCGTGGCGGCAGCTTTGTTTTTGGGCATGCAGTCCGAAGTATGGCTCAAGGTTGCAGCAGGCGGATGCGTATTAGGTGCCAGCGTGTGGCTTTCGGCTTCGGCGATTCGTAAGGAGATTACTTTGTTTTCCGAATTGAAAAGAAGAATCGGCGGACGGTTCGGGAAAAGGCGGCGGCTGTCAAAATGACAAACCTGTCCGTGCGAGAATCCGTTATATACAGCCGAGAGGGACGTCGCGCCGGAATACGCGATTCTCGTGCATCGGCTTTCGGGCAAATGGACAGGAAAATCTGTTTGAGGCTTTACAAGGCGGGGCGAAACGGCATGTTTGCCGCCTGTGTTTGCGGTTGGCAGTAAGCGAAACGTGTGTTTTATTGTCTTTTTGCTTTTCTTTTTTGTCGGCAAAAAGGTTTCAACCAGACGAAAAAGATGTGTTTTCGGCATGTTTTATCTCCGTTTTCTTCTTGTTTTTGGCTCAGGCAGAAGCCACAGGCGTTTCAATCTGCGGAGAACTTTTTTTCATTTGGCTGTAAACGAAAAATCGCTTTCAGCAGAAAAAACCGCATATATGCAATTCATTACTGCATATATGCGGTTTGGATGTATTTTTATTCAATCACGCCGTTCTTTTCAGGTCTATAAGGTCGGATTTTGACTGATGGAGATTCTTGAAAAACTGACAAAATGTTCGTCTTACCGGCTTACAAACGTCACAATCGAGCGTGCAGGGATGACGGTTTGTTTTCCGTTGCCCACCTTGTCGACAGGCTGTAAGTTCTTTCCCGTTCCTTCGGCCGTCAGGTAGGGTTGCCAGCTTTTCACTTTCCGGTCATCCACGTGGAAGGTCATGTTTTTCGCCTCGGTGGCATAGTTCACTGCGACCATGACCCACGAGCCGTCGGCGTTCCGGTAGGCGGTGCACATCAGTCCTGTACGGTCTGTATCGCCTTCCATCACGGTGCGTCCCGTCTTGTCGGTGGCGGTAATGCCCATACGGGTGGCGCCCGGACGGACAAAACGGCTGTAGTTGCCTAAAGCCCAAAGCAGTTTGGAGTCCACCACGCGCCCGTTCGTCCCTTCGCGGTTGCTGAACTCACGCAAGAGTCCGTCCTTGTAGTCCCCGCCCACGGCACGCCACCACTGCCAGCTTCGCGCTCCGGCATAGACGATGTCGTGATGGATGATACGTGCCACGTATAAGGCTGTCTTCATTGTACGGTCGTAACCGCCTCCGCCGCCTATTTCTTCATCATTGCTCATGATGCAGGTTTCCGTTTGCCAGAATTGTACGTTGTACTTGTCCAGCGTGTCTTTCAGTTGCATGCGGATGCCGCGCAGGGCTTCCAAGGGAGTATTGGTCCAGTAGCTGTGTCCGGCCATGAGGCGCGGCACGTTCGGGGTGTCGCCCAGATAAGTGTCCGTGCTGTCCGGACAGAAAAACGACTGGATGGCATACCCTCTCTGCCAGTCGGTCATGTGAGTGGCAAACATGCAGCGGTAGTCCGACGATTCGTTGATGAGGATTTTCGTGTCCAGTCCTTTCCGGGTGAACGCTTGGCTGAATGCCCGTGCCAGTCCGGCGATTTCACGGTTGGTGGCCGGTGTGCCTTCCTGTTTCGGACCCACCCAATTCCAATGGCCGTCCGGCTCATTGACGGGGCAGACGTAGGAAAGCTTAATGCCGTCATGTTGTTCCAACCCTTCCACCACGTGGGCTGCGAATAGGGCAAAATCGCCGTAATGTTTCGTTTTCAGGTTCAGCGTCCCGCCCCGTCCGGTGTTGGTAGCCAGTCCGTTTTGGGTAAAGTACACGGGAGGCGAATTGAAAAAGCCGATGAAGGTCCTTACGCCCCTTTCTTGGGCCATGCGCAGGAAGTTGCGTTGTCCGGGTTGTTGCGTCCAGTCGTACGTGCCGTCTGGCCGGAGGAAGCATCCCGTGCGCATCCAATGTGAGCCGATGCCGCTTTCGCGTCCCTGGTCGTGGCTGCCTGCCCCGATGTTGAAACGCCATATCGAAAGCCCGATGCCGAGGGGTTGCCCCTTGCTGTCATTCTCGGTGCTGAACAACCAATCGGCCGTTTGCAACCGCACGCTGTCGGGCCACAGTCCGATGTGCTGCATGCTCCAGGCGTCCGATGCCCCGAAACCGTCTATCGTCTGCAAGGGGGCGCGGGTGTCTATTTCGAAATGGGAAGCGCCTTTTTGCGCTTGTGCGGAAATTGAAATCAGGATGGCGCAACAACATGCGCTGAAGGTGTGTTTCATGTGAAATAAATCTGTTATGTGATAATAATGAACAAAGATAGGAAGTTTTACCGGGAGAGGCAGGCGGATTTATGGTTTTTTCATTATTTTTGCGTCAGACACTTCTAAAACAGTTATAGTATTTATGTTGAATCCCATTTATTCTCCGGCATCCGACCGGTATGAAAACGGTATGCGCTACCGTCGCAGCGGGCGTAGCGGCGTGCTCCTTCCTGAAGTTTCTTTAGGGTTGTGGCATAATTTCGGTGACGTCAATCCTTTGTCTCATTCGCTGGCGATGGCGCATTATGCTTTCGACCATGGCATCACGCATTTCGATTTGGCGAACAATTACGGCCCTTCGTATGGCAGTGCCGAAGAGACTTTCGGATTCATTATGAAGAAATCCTTCAAGCCTTATCGCGACGAACTGTTTGTGTCGACCAAGGCCGGTTACGACATGTGGCCCGGTCCCTACGGGAACTGGGGAAGCCGTAAGTCGCTCATGGCTAGTCTCGACCAGAGTCTTGTACGTATGGGCTTGGATTATGTGGACGTGTTTTATTCCCACCGTTACGACCCGGAGACACCGTTGGAAGAAACGATGCAGGCTTTGGTGGACATCGTGCGCCAAGGCAAGGCGCTTTACGTGGGGCTTTCCGGATACCCGGCCGACAAGGCCGAAGAGGCTTACCGTTATTTGGAAGCGCGCGACGTGCATTGCCTGTTGTATCAGGGGCGTTACAACCTGTTCGACCGCGCTCCGGAAGAGGAGGGCATTTTGGGACAGGCCCGGGCGTACGGGGTTGGGTTTATCGCTTTTTCACCGTTGGCGCAAGGTTTGCTCACGTCCCGCTATCTGCAAGGCGTGCCCGAAGATTCGCGTATGGCACAAGGGCGATTCCTGAAACGCGAGGTATTGACAGAGGCGGTCTTGGAGAAAATCAAAGCCTTGGACCGGGTGGCCGCAGAGCGGGGGCAGACGTTGGCTGAAATGTCCTTGGCTTGGGTTTTGAAGGACGAACTGGTTACGTCTGTCATTATCGGGGCAAGTTCCGTGGCACAACTCGAAGACAACCTGAAGGCCTTGCGGAAAGTGGATTTCTCTAGAGAGGAGTTGGATCGGATAGAGGCCATTTGCCATACGCCGGACGGCGGACAGTGAGCACCGGTTGGCGCGTTTCCTTCCGTCAGAACGGGGCAGGTGCCGTAATGCTGACCCAACGTCCGGTCTTGAAATGGCGGAAGGTCACGGTCTCGGCATGCAGGAAGAGGCGGGAGGCCCGACGGCCATACAGGTTGTCGCCTACGATGGGGGTGTCCAATCCTTCCGGATGGGCGGCATGCACCCGCAACTGGTGGGTGCGCCCCGTGAAGGGATAGAAGGCCACGCGGGTTTGACCGTGGCTGCGAGACAAGACCTCAAAACGCGTGACGGCGGCTTTGCCGTATACCGTGCTCACCATTTGCCGTGGACGGTCGTTCGGGTTGGGGCAGAGGGGAAGACGGATAAAGCCTTCGTCGTCCGTTACCGTGCCGTCGAGCAAAGCTATGTATCTTTTTTTGATGTGCCGCGTTTCAAACAGTTGTTGCAACTTTCGGTGCGTTTCCGGGTCTTTGGCGATGAGGAGCACTCCCGAGGTGTCCATGTCCAGGCGGTGCACCAAGAGCGGTCCCGTGGCCTCGGGAAAATGCGCACGCGCCCAGCTCCATACGGAAGGGGCATCGCCCTTGCCGGGTACGGAAAGCATGCCGGCCGGTTTATTGACAGCAGCCATCCATTCGTCTTCGTAGACGAGTTCCGGCTCGTGGTCGAGATGCTTGCTGTCTTCATGTGCGTTGGGTTCCACATCCAGACCCTGTAACATGTGGCCGAGTATCGGCTCACATTTGCTTTTGCATGCCGGATAGTAGTAGCCGTGCTTGCGTATTTCCGCTTCCGGCGAAGCCCCCCACCAGAATTCGGCCATGGCCAAAGGACGATAGCCGTGACGGTAGGCATATTGCAGCAATTTGGGAGCGGCACACTCTCCGGCACCCGATGGCGGTACGGGTCGCCCGTGTTCCCGGAAAATTTGCCACAGGTCTTTCTCCTCCCCCCGTGCGTTCAGCATGCGGAATTGGGCGAAAAGTCGATTTTGCAGCAGGACGGAGCGGCGTTTCCGTTCGGTTTTCAGCGCCTCTATTTCTTCGTCAGACCGTTTCAGGGCGGTTTCGACCTCTTCGAGTTTGGCTTTCCATTGCTTTTCCAACCGTTTGTATTCAGCTTTCAGGAACCGGCTTTCACGGGTGAGCTGTTCTTCCGTGAAGTCGTTGTGGTCTGATGCCCGTAACAAGTCCCTTTGCCGTTTGGCTTCTTTCAATGCGTTGCGGGCTTCCTTCAATACCTGTTCTCCGGCTGCTTTCCTATCGGCAGCCTGTTGAAGCAGCGAGGCACGCAAGTCGCTGTGTTCCAACGCTTCGATACGGTGGTTTATTTGGGATATTTGCGCTTCTTCTGTCTTGAAAAAACCGTCCGGTTGCAACAGGTCGAAAACGGGCGGTACGAAAAAGTCGTGGTCGTTGCGTCCGCAAAGTATACCGGAATAAGCCGCTAAAAAGCCCGTCCTTCCTTC
>OGON01002479.1_pt1 | contig 11137 bp, 9 predicted proteins | sample 1552671 | NCBI WGS metagenome assembly OGON01 (sample SAMEA2580136, study PRJEB22360) | human gut metagenome | biome: human gut; feature: human-associated habitat; material: faeces | place: Denmark | collected 2008/2010 | reverse complement strand
AGTTTAAAACGATGAATCTGATTAGAAATCCAACGAATGATTAAAATAAAGATAAAAAAGGCCCGTTTTTTCTTTTTTAAGCAACTAAAATCGATCAAAACTTGTGATTATTCGTTTGTCCCCAAAATTGGTTTACATGTTGGGCAGCTGGTGATAAAGTCTTAAACCATAAAGAGAAAGCAAATTGGTTTTTGAAAGGTGTGTTAATAATGAGAAAAGAACACGATTCACTTGGTATTCAAAGCGTCCCACAAAGCGCCTACTATGGCATTCATACTGTCCGGGCTCGTGGCAACTTTCCAGCCGTCAGCAGCGTCAATGATCGGGAGCTGGTCAAGAACTTCCTGCGCGTTAAGCTGGCCTGTGCCCGCGCCAACCAAAAAGCGGGTCGTTGGGATGATGAGCGTGTTCCATTGGCGATTGTCAAAGCCTGCCAGGATCTGTTGGCACATTTTGAGGAATATGAAGATGAATTTGCCATCCCTGCGATCCAAGGCGGTGCTGGCACGAGTACCAACATGAACGTTAACGAAGTCGTTGCCAACCGGGCGATTGAGCTGCTGGGTGGCCAAAAAGGCGACTATCAGCTGGTCAACCCCAACGATGACGTCAACAAATCACAGTCAACCAATGATACCTACCCAACCGCGGGCCATCTGACCATGATTCAGCTTACGGATCGTCTGTCGCTAACGCTGAAAAAAGTAATTGCAACGCTCAAGCAGTTGGCTGAAAAATACCAAACCACGCTTAAAATGGGGCGTACTCAATTGGAAGATGCGATCCCAACCACGTTTGGCCGCTCGTTTCATGCTTATGCCTCACTGTTGGAACGCGACCTCAAACGTCTGAAAGCCGCCCGTGATCAGCTGTTGACGGTGCCTTTGGGCGGAACGGCGATTGGCACCAGCTTGACTGCTACGCATGAGTATCTCAAAAACGTAATCGCAGAGCTGCAAAATGCCACGCTGCTGCCGGTAAAAGGCTGTGAAGATCTGATTGACGGCGTGCAAAACACTGATGAATACGTTCAGCTTTCAGGTGCCTACAAGTCATTAGCCGTTGATCTTTCTAAAATGTGCAACGACCTGCGCCTGTTGGGGTCCGGTCCGCAAAACGGCTTGGGCGAACTAAACCTGCCACAGCGTCAAGCCGGCTCTTCAATTATGCCGGGGAAGGTCAACCCAGTCATCCCTGAATTCGTAACCCAGACTGCCTACCAGGTGATCGGTCATGACGCAACCATCACCATGGCTGCCGAAGCCGGACAGCTGGAACTCAACGCCTTTGAGCCGGTGATGTTCTTTGATCTGTTTGACGATGCCCGCCTGTTAAATGGTGCTCTGCAGACGCTTAACGAGAACTGCTTGATGGGAATTACCGTAAACGTGGAGCGCTGTCGACAGATGGTTGAATCTTCCGCGGAAGCTGCGACTGCCCTTTCCCCGCTTTTAGGCTACGAAACCGTCAGCCATCTGGTTAAAAAGGCCTTAAAAGAACAGCGTCCGATTCGTGAACTGGTTGGTGATCGTCTAACAACGGCAGAATTAAATCAAGCCCTGGCGCCGACCGCGTTCTTTGTTAAATAGTTAAATAACGTTGCTTAATAAAAAACAGGCTCAGCAGCAATGCTGGGCCTGTTTTTTGTCGATCATGATAGGTTGAAAATAGACTGGACCTCGCGCAGCACGCCGTCATGATCGTTATCATAACTGGTGATGCGGTTGGCAAGCTTTAAAATATCGGGACTGGCATTTTTCATGGCCACCCCCAGACCGGCTTCCTGCAGCATTTGCCGGTCATTTGACGAATCGCCAAAGGCTACGACACTCTTTAGCTGATCATGATCGTCATTGATAATCAGCTCTTTTAGTCCGGCTGCTTTGTTGACGCCCAAAGGTAAGACGTCCATACAGCCAAAGCCGCTATAGGTTGCATAAACCGGATAGCGCTCAATCATCTGTTGGGCAAAACCGCGGATCTGGTCTGGCGTGACTTGATGATTGAGCCAGATTGGATTAACGTTATAGATCTTATCGTCGACCTGAGTCAGATCGTCAACAAAATCGATATTAATCCCAAACGGCCAGGCTTTTAGGTCAGAAATCCTGGTGCCCCAGGTATGGTTCCAACCCGTCAGCAAAATTACGTCAGGCGTGACCGGCAACGCGTTGACTGCTTTGATCAGCTCATTGACCTGCGTCTTGGCGTGCGTTCTTTCAAAAACGACCTGCCCTTTTTGGACGATCAGCGCGCCATTGATTGAGATAAATGTGTCAATCAATGGACAAGGCGCAAAACACTTCTTTAAAAATCGATAGCTGTCACCACTGGCCACGATCCAAGAAACGTTTTGCTGCTGCAGCTGACTTAATGCCGTATTCAAAGCAGCGGAATTTAGCTGGTGCCGACTGTCAAGCATGGTGCCATCGACGTCGGTTGCGATATAGCGATACATGGCGATCCTCCCTTCAATCGATTGAGGATAATAAAGATGATCCTGATTAATAGCGGCGTTTGCGCAGACCTAAGAAGCCAAAGCTCATCATCCCCATCAGCATGCCCAGAATCGTCATGCCCAAACCATTGCGATTGCCGGTCTGTGGCAGGAGCCGTTCAAAAATCGATGGCTCAGCAGTCGTAATGGCGTTGGACGTGCTTAAGAGCTGACTGTCGCCGTGCTTAGCCTGACTGACCTTTGTTGGCTCACTGGTTGCCTTGACCGTAACGTCTTTTAGGCTGCTCTGCTTGTTTGATTTGCTGCTTGACGTCTTGGTATTGGAATCATTACTTTGCGAGGATGAAGTCTGATTGGCGTCCTTGGCAACGGCTTCAATTGCCATCAGCAGGTTGGCTTTTTCCAAGGCATCCTGTGCTTTGTTCAAGGCATCGACAGCATCGTTTAATTCTTTCTCCGCATTGCTCAGGTTTCCTTTTTGCGTTTCGACATCTTTATTGGCATTGGCTAAAGCCGTCTGTGTTTCATTCACCTTTTGCATTGCCGATGGAATCAGTCCATAGATATGTAAGACTCCATAGTTGTCCATCGCTGCGCCAACGTATTCAGTATTGGTACTTAGCAGCATTCTGGCATGGCTGTTTTGCGAGTGAGCATCGTTAAACAGCATATCCCAAATCGAGACTGTGGCGGCACGTTTTAAATCGCCCATGGTTTTAACAATTTTGCTGATGACATTAGGTTGATTTTTGTTAGCACTCATCAAGCCAATATTTTCCCAATCAGCCTTTACCGAGTCAACTGATTCACCACTTTGATATTTAACGATATTAAATACCAACTCACGATTATGATCACGAGTTATATTAGTATTCCATTTAGGATCATTGTAGGCATAATTAACGATTGCCAATGCCTGGGCCAAGGTCATGTCGTTGTAGATCCAAGCCGTCAGCCCAAATTTAGCCCGAATCTGATTGATCAAAGCAGCCACATAATCGCTGATCTCGCTTTGCTGAGCCTGCGTCAGCTTAGTAGGATCAAGCGTCATGCTTTCATCATCCAGTGTCGGCACGACGGTTAAAGCATCCTTGAGACTAGGATCCATTTCGTATTTCTGTGTTGCTTGATTGAAATGCCAGTTTTCGGTAACGTTGACTTCACCAATCTGATTCTTAACGTTGGCTGACGCATCAGATGATGAATTGTCAAACATATTTAAATTGGCATTTTTGATGTCAATTGTACTGCCGTTTAAAGCGGCGGCCTGTTCAGCACTGGATGGCATTTGTGATTGAGCCACCGCACTGGCAATGGCATAATTACTCTGTGCGACACTGGCTGCACTGGCCGCGCTGCTTTGGGCCGCTGTCGCTGAATTTACTGCTGCCGAAGCTGAGGCCACGGCGGCAGAAGCTGAATCGACTTTTTGCTGAGCCTGGGAAACGGCGGCCTGCGCGCTGGCAACGGCACATTGCGCATCGGTAGTCGAAGTTGCGGCATTTGGATTAGTCGTTGTAATTTGTGCAGTGGAATTTTTGACGGTATCGGCATGAGCTCCCTGCCAGCCGCCGCCAAAAACCGGCAATGACTCCTGCCGTTAAGACCGATTGTTTTAAATGTTGATTCTTCATCTTAGATTACTCCCTTATCAAACAAGTTGGTGGTCAAACCAATCTCAATATTTACTTTACCGATTTCCACATTTTATGTCAAACCATGCTCAAAACTTAGCAAGAATCTTTCTGGCAAATCTGATACTATATAATAGTAGAAACAAATAGAAAAGAGGAAACACATGGAAGCCGATAAGTATTTGAAACTGATCGATGAGGAACTGTCGCGGCTCCCAGATTATGTTAATGAATATCGCCTTGGAACCAATCATGCCATTACGACGACCTATCAGTATCTGACTGAGATTCGTCGGTTTATGGATTGGCTGCGCACCAGCGGCCTGGTTGATGCCAAGTCAAACCGAGAAATTCCGACTTCAGTTTTGGAACACCTGCGTCGCGATGACATCATGCTCTATATTGATCATCTGCGCCATACTACCAATGCTCAGGGACGCGTCAATTCACCGACCTCAATCAATCGTTCAATCAATGCCCTGCGCAGTTTGTTCAAGTTTTTGACGATCACTGCTGACAACAACGATGGCGAACCCTATTTTGAGCGCAACGTCATGCTCAAAATCAATTCGTTAAATGATACCAAGACCTTGAACTATCGCGCCCATGCTTTGGCCGCGCATATGTATCGCGGTCAGATGAAGTTTGATTTTATTGATTTTATTGAAAACCGTTATCCAAAAGTATGCGACAAGCGCTCATTGCCCGCGTACCGGCGTAATAAGGAACGCGACATCGCGATTGTTGCCTTGATCTTGGGGACTGGAATCCGAGTTTCTGAGACCGCCAACGTCAACGTTAATGATATCAACTGGCAGCAGCAGATGTTGGACGTTACCCGTAAAGGTGGCCAAAAAGACAGCGTGCCGATTGCTCCGTGGGCAGTCAAATACGTACAGGACTACCGTGATCTGCGTGCCCAACGTTACGGGGCGACCAAAAAGGACCAGGCCTTCTTTTTGACGGTCTATCAAGGAAAAACGCGGCGGATTACTGCCAATGCCATTGAACGGATGGTTAAAAAGTATTCGACGGCATTCGGCCATCCCTTGACCCCGCACAAGCTGCGTCACACTTTGGCCTCGGAGCTGTATGACGTAACCAAGGATCAGGTTTTGGTCTCTCAGCAATTGGGACAAAAAGGCACCTCGGCTACCGATCTCTACACGCACGTTGATCAAAAAGAGCAAAAGGCAGCGTTAAGAGAAATCAGCGAGCAGGCAAACCAAGCGCCGCAAAATGAATAATCAAGCTTCTGTCTGGCGATGGCTAGACAGAAGCTTTTTATTAGCGTTGACTTTACATAATATTCAAAACGTAATATTCAATCGAGATGCTTTCAGCTGGTTCTTGTTTTGGAACTGATGATGGTTATCCCACTGCTCTTTATAAATTCTGCAATCAGATTGCTGCCGTCTTTTATGATTTCAGCTGGCCAAGAAAGTTGCCGATTCACAAGTTAATTGCGTTTAAGGCAACTGGCTAAAATGCTTACGAAACGCTCATTCGATAATTACCGCTCAGCCACATTCAAACGACCAACTTACCCACGCAGATTAATTTCAGTGCGTCTGAGAGCCAAATTCTGCATTTACCCGGTTTTGGGCTGATTTCTAGTGTTAAAACGATAATTGTAAGACACTTTTGATAAAAGAATCTTACACTAAACTGCCATAAATGCCGTTAAATCAAGGTTTTTAATCAACAGAAAAACACGTAAGACTGTTATATGATTATTTTAAAAAATCGGCTTATTGATTTTTAGCTGTTAATCAGGCGGATTTAAGAGCAGACAGCCGGTCAACTCAGTATAATTAACGTCTACGATATTATGTAAATAAATATCTGCTTTTAATTTTCATGGCTTTCTTGTATCATTAAAACCATTAATCAAACAAGGATGTGAGATTTTGAAGAATATCGTGATTATTGCAACTGGTGGTACGATTGCCGGCAGTGGCGAAGCTGGCCGGACTACTGAATATCGGGCAGGAACAGTAGCGGTAGCTGATATCTTAAAGAGCGTGCCCCAACTAGGAAAATTGGCCAATATTGAAATGATTTCTTTAATGAGCGTTGATTCCAATGAAATGGACGAGCAGAAATGGCTGCAGCTGCGCGAGGTTATCAATCAGCAGGCCGCTCGTGATGATGTGGATGGCATCGTGGTCACGCATGGTACCGATACGATTGAAGAAACCGCCTATTTTCTAAACTTGACGGTCAATACTGCCAAGCCAGTCGTTTTGACGGGAGCAATGCGGCCGGCAACTGCTACCAGTGCTGATGGTCCCTTCAACATCTACCAAGCCGTTGCGCTGGCAGCAGATGATCAGACCTATGACTGCGGCGTGGTCTGCCTGTTTTCCAGTACGATCTACTCGGCGCGCGATATTGCCAAGATCAACAACTATAAAATCGATGCCTTCAGCAGTCTGAACGATCATGCCGCACTGGGATACATGCGTGACGCTGAGGTCTTTATTACCAGTCGGCCGGTATCAAAACACACGATTCACTCCAAGTTTTCGCAGCTTGAATATTCAGCATTGCCTAAGGTTGGCGTGGCAGTCTATTATGCTGGAGCCCCGGCTGAAGTTTTGGAACGACTGGGACAAGACTGCGATGGATTGGTAGTAATTGGAACCGGGAGCGGCAACTATTCTCAAGCCTGGCGTCAGAAACTGGACGCGTTGGCTGAACAGGGCGTGGTCATCGTGCGCAGCTCACGGGTATCAAATTCAATCGTTTTTGACGAACCGATTTTTGACCCGCACGATCACTTCATTGGGGTCAACACCCTCACCTCTTATAAAGCCAGAATTCTGCTGATGCTTTGTCTGACCCAGACTAACGACATTGCTGCGATTCGGCAGACCTTTTTTAAATACTGAACTGCTAAGAAGCGACCCCTATCTACATTTAGGGGTCGCTTTTTATTTTTACAGTTTATATATTATGTTAAATTATCGCTAACCAATACAGCGCTGCTTTCTTAACGGTGCTTCTCATCTTTGAGGCTGCGCAGATAAGTCGCGTCTTGCCCAACCTCCAGACAGCCCAGATAAGTGCCATCTTCACGACGAACGGCAATGTATTCCAGATGGATAAAACGCTCACCATGCAGACTAAACCAAAACTCTTCGCGATCACTGGTCCCCTCATGAAAACTGGTAAGAATTTTCTTAACCTTAGGCTGGGCCTTGGGAGGATGGCAGTTGTAGATGGATCGCCCAATCACGCTCTTGGTCCGCGGAAAGATGCGATCAGGAATATCTGAATACCAGCGGACCTGATCAGCCGCGTCGACAAAGGTCAGATCAACTGGAAGCAGTTTAAAGATCGCGATCAATTCTTCCGGACTCAGCTGACCGGTTGCTAGATCAATTCTGGCTTGTGGATCAACTGGCAAGTTAGCTGCTGGTTCTTGATGATTTGGCTGAGTGATTTGGTTAACCTGCGCGTCAGTGGCGGCCAGTTGTTTGGCGATTTCATTAAACTGCTGGCCCAGTGCGGAGTTGGTGGGCTTGTTTGCCGCATCAGTAAGCTCCTGTTCGGTAGGCTGCCAATTGGTTGGCGGTGAGATCAGCGTGTAGCCGATTGAATCCTCATCTGCTCGTACGCGGGCCCAGTCAGCAGGCGTGGCAACCTCAGCAAGCATTGGCAGCATGATGTCTTCTTCTTTAACGATCATTGCCAAGACTTCCTGAGTGGCTTTTTCTACGGCTGCCTCAATGACGTATTTATCGGGCAACGGCTGCTGGTCGACCAGCTGACAGGCTTTTTTGATATAGCCGCGAATGTCGTCGTCAACGCCCCACATGACTTTGGGCGGTGCCGTAATGCCATATTTATCCATTAGTGGAAACAAGGTATTTTCTTTTCTGGCATAATGCCGATCGATGGTCATCAGATCTTTTAGGGCCTGCTGCATTCGCTTGAGATATTCGTTCTCCCCGCCATCTTGCTGCCACTTTTTAAGACAGGGCAGCAGTTCATCATTGATTAAAGAGTCAATGATCTTGTTTTCTAGTTTCAGTGTGTAGACGGGATGCCCAGGAGTATCAAAAGCAGCGGTTGGCTTGCCCGGCACGATGGCATCCTTAAACAGTGCTACGTGCACGTTGCATAATTTTTGAATCTCACGTGGGTCCAGACCATTGGCAATCAGCTCTCTTTCGGCTGCCGTAATCTCAGCCACGTCAACGTTGGCAAATTCTTGATCAAATAACTGCTTGGCCTGATCAAAATTGCCACCATTGCTTAAAAAAGTCAGAATCTTGACCAGCCGTTGCTGACGCTGATGGAGATTATGCGGTTCAGTCATGGTTAATCACCTCATACCCATGTCGTTTAAAAGTGTCGATTACAAGGTGCTTATCAATATTCATCGCTAGACAGCCCCGATTGATATTGACGAAACGGCCAACCGTGTCAAGCATCCCAGGAATCTTGATCTTATCAAAGCCGGCTTCGACCATGATAGCGACAAAATCAGGATCCTGTTGGGCCAGATCGTGTACTGGTCGGCTAAAGTCAACGGTTTTGATGGTCATGCAGGCTACCTCCAATTCCTAACTGACGGCGTGCTTTGGGTGACATTCTGGCAATACTCCAGACTGGATACCAGACCAGCTGGACGTGGGCATCACGAATACCAGGCACGTTTTGAACGGCTTTTTCGATGTCATTTTGTAAAAAGCTGCTTAGCGGACAGCCAGGCGTCGTTAAACTCATCTTAATGCAACAACAGCTCTGCTCATCGACCTCAACTTCATATATCAGACCTAGATCAACAATGCTGACGTTAAGCTCAGGGTCGATTACAGCAGTAAGTGCGTCCCATACTTGTTGTTCAACTGGGGTCATTTCATCCCTCCTAATCCATTTCTCTGCGCTTTATTTTAGCATGATCATCTGGTTTCTTTATTAATTTTTTGTTATTTAAAGTCAACATTGATCGAGTGCTCAACGAAAATCAGCTTATTTTTTTTGCTATCGTCGCCTGTTGACCATCCCTAGCAGCTGCCTCATTTAAAACTAAAAAGCTGGTTGGAAGATCAAGTGATTTTCCAACCAGCCTTAACTTTTGGATCAGTGATTATTCAGGTTTATTTAAGCGCCAGGTACCGCCAAAAAGATCGGAAGCCAACTCATTGGCACTGAGATTGCCGTTGTTTTCCTCAAATCCGCGGAATGGCCGCAGTGCTTGAATTGCACCGTCCTGATATTTGCGTGCTTGGTGCAGCGCATAGTCAACCAAGGAATTGTTTTTGATTTTTTCGACCAGCTGCCCGCTTGGCGTCGTTTCGGGATGGTTGACCCGGTATTCCAGATCATCCAGGATTTCTTGATACTCGGGTCCGGCCTGAATCTGATTGACGAACAGCTGCAGGTGACGAATCAAAGCCTTGGCAGTTGGTGCATACTCGCACGGCGCGGTCGGATCCTCCAAGGCCACGTGCTCATTCATCTCATCGGCACGGGCAATCACGCGACCAGCCTCGCTCTCCTTTAATGATGGGCTCATGATGAAGTAGCCGGCCAGCAGGCGAATAAAGCGCAAAGTTCCCGTTCGAATCCCCACGGAACTGGTCGGATCCAGATCCAGCATGCGCAGTTCGATGTAGTCAACGCCTTCTTTGACCATCTTGTTTAAATCGCTGTTGCCCTTAAAGCGAACCTGTCCATGAAATTCGGCCGATGACTGCAGCTTGCCAGCCTTAACCGCGTTCATGACCTTCTTAGCATAGTTTTCAACCGAAGAGTAGTCGCCGGGGAATTTATTCTCAAAACCATACTTTTGGCTTTGACGAATGCTGCGGACAGGGCGTTTTAACGGCTGCTCGCCATTTTCAAAAAAGTTGGCCTCAGCAATCGGACTAGCGCCAAATAAATAAGTCAAAAACCAGCGATAGCGCATAAATCCTTGAACGATGATCTGGTAAAGATAGTTCTGAGCAGCGACCTTGTTTTCAAAACGCTGCGGCAGCTGTTGATAGACCAGCTCCACCAAATCATCATTGATACTCATGTTGATATGCGCGCCAGATGGAGCCCCTTCTGAAATGCTGTGGTACTTGAGCCATTCTTTAAAGTAGGCTTCTTTTTCGGGACCAGCATGTGCGATTTGAATCTTGGATCGATCCTTAGGCAAAATCGGCGGCATCGATAATGGCCAGAGCAGCTCGCCTGGTGCCAGCGCGGTTCTTAAAACGGTATTGATGCTGTACAGATAATGCATTGCATCAGTAGCATTGTCAGCCGGTGGCGTTACGATCTCTGACATGGTTTCCAAAAAATCATTGGTGATCCATGGATTGACCTTTTCATCGCCAATCGTGTCGGGATATGGCTCTTGACTCAGATGACCGGTTTCATCCACCCGCTGCATCTCGATCTCCAGCCCCATCTTAAAGTCGGATGCCTCTAAAACGGCCTCATTGTCAAATATAATCTGTCCAATCTTGCTAAACATTGGCTCGCCTCCCAGTGTTTATTAACTAAATTTGGTCTATTATAACGAAAATCTTATCTTTTTCAATCGTCTTAACGATTTTCCTGATTTCGTCGGATTTGCCGCTGATCTCCGCCATGGCCTTTACCATCTCCTGCATGGAACGGCTGCTTTCGGTTGCATTTTCTTTGACCATCTGCGCTTTTTCACTGGCCTCCTGTGCGTCCCTGGAATTCCGGTATGCCTGATCCGATATCTCGCTCATCATGCCGGTCAGTTCCTCTACGGAAGCGGCCTGCTCCGTAGTTCCCTGCGCCAGATTCTGTGAACCGGAGGATACCTGTTCCGAACCGGCCGCCACGTTGTCTGCCGACCGGCTGATCTGAAGCAGGAGCTCACTTAATCCACGGCTGATCTTTTTCATGGAGCGCATCAGCTGCTCAAATTCTCCGATATAATACTCATCTTTTTCGCTGTGCACACTAAAATTCCCCTCCGCCATCTCATTCAGGATATAGGTTTCATTCTGAAGGACATCTGTCAGAGTCTTCACCATGCTGCGGATATCTCCGGCAAGGCTTCCCAGTT
>OGON01002478.1_pt1 | contig 11141 bp, 10 predicted proteins | sample 1552671 | NCBI WGS metagenome assembly OGON01 (sample SAMEA2580136, study PRJEB22360) | human gut metagenome | biome: human gut; feature: human-associated habitat; material: faeces | place: Denmark | collected 2008/2010 | reverse complement strand
GGGAAGTCGTGCGGTGCGTGAGATTGCAAAGGATTACGGAAAAGATATCAAGGTTGCCGTTCATTATACCAATATTGAGGATTACGAGGAAGTGGACACCAGGGCTGCCAATCTGCAGAATGCCGGCGTGGATTACGATCTGTTCGGTCTGTCCTATTATCCTTACTGGGATGGAACGATGGAAAATATGCAGGCAGTTGCAGAAAATATTGAGAAAATCCATATGGATTATACATCTATGATTCAATATAATGATGAAAATTCGTTGAGTAGTGTATTGGCGATTGCCTATCTAAGCGCTATGAAATATTATTTTAAGCCAATAAGAGAGTTGCCAACGGGAAGAGGCTTTGCTGATTTTGTTTTTGTACCTAAACATGAATATGTAAATATCTATCCGGCATTACTTGTTGAATTGAAGTGGAATCAATCAGCGGAAACGGCGATTGCACAGATTAAAGAAAGAAAATATCCAAGTGCTTTGGAAAGCTATACAGGTAAGATTTTGTTAGTTGGGATCAATTATGATGTAAAAACCAAAGAACATCAGTGTAGAATAGAAGAATATCAATGCTAAAACGGATGATAGGGGAGACTGACGATGAATTCAAAACAGATTGAGTATTTCCTTGAAGTCGCCCGTCAGGGCAATTTTACAAAAGCGGCTCAGCTGCTTTATACTGCTCAACCGGCATTGAGTCGGCAAATTGCGAATTTAGAGGAGGAACTGGATGTCACGTTATTTGAACGTGGGAAATCAGGGACACAGCTGACATCCATTGGACAGAAATATTACGAGCTTTTTCTTCAAACAAAGCAGGCAATGGATGAGCTTGCTCTCGAAGCGAAAAAGAATGGGATGCAGGCGATGGAACAAATTAGAATCGGAATACCAGAAGGATGGGATTTGAACAAGATTGTTGTGTGCCTTGGTCAGCGGCTGAAAGAAGAGGCAATTCCGGTAGAGGCTGGATTTCGTTCTTACAACTACCGTGGAATGATGGCACAGATACAGGCCAATGGACTGGATGCTTTGATTGGCCCAGAGCGCATGATACGTTCCATGTCAAATTTGACCTATGTAGCATTACCGCCAATTCGTAATGTTCTCATTTGTTCTGAAGAAAGCATGCCTTCGGAAGTTGGAATTAATCAAGTGATGCATGATCTTCGAGGGAAAAAACTCCTTCTGCTCGGTCAGGAGGAGAGCCCATTGATTCGGGAATATCAGACCAATTATTTTAATACGAAGGGTTTGAAGCCGGAATATGTGGAATACCACAACGTTGATTCTATTCTGCTGGATGTCAGTGTCGGAAAAGGCATCGCTATTTTGGATAGTTTTTCACGTGGCATTCATGATGCTGGCATTGCGTGTCTTCCATTGGATTTGGAGATGCCTATTTGCTTTGCATGGAAAGCAAGTCGTGACACAGAGGTAATGCGCACCTTTGCGGAGCATCTGCAAGTCGTTTGGCAAAATTTATGACATATCAATAACATACGTATTTCCTTCACATGTCTGCATGTTATATGCAGGATGTGGGGGATTTTTTTTGGGGGCAAAACAATATGGAATGTGCCATGTTCACTATGGCGGCTTTGATATTTTACTTGCGGGAAGTTGAATGTTAGAATTTAGGCAAGAAACGGTAAGCGCAACCGTTGCATGTTCCAAACACACATTATGATAATGAAAGGGGGATTTCAAATGAATTATATAGCCGTATCTTTGGGGGTAATCGTTGTTGCGTTTGTCTTGTTTTTTTTCCTTAGCTTTAAGGGTGTCAATTTGTTTGCTACGGTTTTGCTTTGTACGGCCCTTGTTGCAACACAGGAAGGACTCGCTTCGATATTTACGGTGTTTATGCCATCTGTAGGAAATGTTTTTGCTACATACTTTTTAATGTACACGTTGGGTGGGGCATTTGGCTATTGTCTGATGGAAAGTGGATTAGGTGCTTCTATTGCTAAACATCTAATTCGGGTATTTGGAGAAAAAGGAATTGCGGTGGTTCTATATTTTATCACGTGTCTACTGGTGGCTGGTGGTGTTTCTTCCTATCAGTTTGCGATTCTTGCTATTGCGCTTCCGGTGTTGAAGCAAGCTAATCTACCCAAAAAGGTTGCATTGGCCGCTATGTCTGCAGGAGGTGGTTCTGTAATCTATGGTACACTGATTGGCATGCCAACAGCGCTGAATCTGGCTCCTACGACATTTCTGGGCACGTCTACTACAGCGGGACCTGTGATCAGCATTATATGTTCAGCGTTTTCGGTGGCTTTTGTGGTTTGGTATCTACTCTATCTGTCTAAGCGCTGCAGAGCCAAAGGAGAGGAATTTGTGGCTCACCCAGAAGACACTTTTGTTGCAGAAAACGATGAGCAGCTGCCTCCTGCATGGAAAGGATATGCATGTATTGCGTGTATCATTGGTCTCAGCCTGCTATTTCAGTATGCTTTGAAACTTTCTGCGTTGCAGGCAGTGGTTTACGCACAGGTTTTGAGCATCGTATTTTGTTTTCTTTTGGTAAAAAAGGCTTTTTTACCGCATCTGCTTGATACTTGTACAAAGGGATTCCAGAGCTCTGTAATTCCCTTGATTCTGATTGCTTTTGTCTGTGGATACGGAACAGTAGTGCAAAAAACAGCGGCATTCCAGTGGATAGTCAATGCTGTAATGTCAATGAACATGCATCCATACTTACTGACCTTTGTAGCGGTTAATTTGCTTTCCGGTATGACAGCTAACGGTGTTGCAGGTGTTAATCTTTATTTACAGACCTTTGGCCCTGGTCTTATGAGTGACCCGACGGTTAACCTGGGCGTTATTCATAGGCTTGCTTCTATCTCGGGAAGCGGATTTGATTCGCTTCCACATAATGGTGCAATTTCCTTCCAGCTCTCTGTGTTCCGACTAAGCTACAGGGAAGGCTATTTCCAACAGTTTATGTGCTCGGTGCTGGTAAATCTTTTAGCTGGAGTGATTGCTGTCATTGTGGCTATGTTATTCTTTTAATTTTAAAAACAAAATTATCATTACAGGAGGTATTTATTATGGGAAAACCATTAGCTGATTATGTGAAACTTCCGGAGTTGGAAGAGTATAAGGAGTGGTTTAAAAATTTTGCGGATTTACATCGAGAAGATGGCATTCTTCAAGTGACATGGAAAACGAATGATGGTCCAATGCATCATAGCGGTATGTCTCACCGTGCCATTAGTCAACTGGTGCGTGTGTTGTCCCTGGATTATAAGAATGAAATTATCATTTTTACGCACATTGGTGATAATTGGATGATTGAATCCGATGCTAATGGTTGGGAGACGTATTCGGAGTTGCCGACTCAGCGTTTCCAGCACCAATATTTTGATGACACCAATCTTATCAAGAATATGCTTTTTGATTTAGATGTACCTACGATTGGTGCTATTCCTGGTCCGGGCTTTCATTGGGATTGTCCGATGCTCTGCGATGTAACCATCTGCACTGAAGATACCAAGATAGAAGTCCCTCATGCTCAAGGAGGTATGGTTCCTGGTGATGGTATGGGTCTGCTATGCCAGCACTACTTTGGAACCAAACGCGGCAACTATTATATGATGACCACCCGTCAGTTTAATGCGCAACAGATGTTGGACTGGGGAATGGTTAGTGAAGTCGTCGCGAAGGGAAAGGCGTTGGAACGTGCATGGGAAATCGCGCGAATGTGGAAACATATGCCATATGAGAATCGTACAATTATGTCCAATCTGGCCAAACGTCCTCTGAAAAAGTTATTGGTAGATGACCTGAAACTGCATACAGTGTCTGAGCAGTATGGTTCTCTTTTAAGTGTTGCTGCAGGGCGGATGGGTTATGATTCTGGTCAGCATGACGAGAAATATATCAGCCGGAGCAGTGACTGGCGGTATGCGACTTCTGATATGGAACAACCTCAGACGGCGGAGTCCTGGAGTACCATGTTCGAAAAAGCTGCTCAGTGGAATGAGAAGGTTCGTTCTGGTGAGATTGAGAATCCTTATGTGTTTGAACACAGCAATGAGCCGGAGGGCTACGCGTATTAAAGAACAGGAAGGTGGGTTTTCTGATGCTATCAAGCAAAGTATGTAGCAAAGAGAAAATCATTGAGCAATTTAAAGACGGACAAATTATTGCCATTGGCGGACAGACGGGGCGTTGTATGCCAGATCGGTTGATTGACTGCGTTTTGGAAAGCGGTGCCCGGTATTTGACAATTTACTCATTGGATACAGGGTGGGAAAATAAAGGAATTGGTAAATTAATTCATGAGAGAGTGGTGGACAAAGTAATCACGAGCCATGTAGGAACGAATCCGGAAACCAATAGACTTATCCAGGCGGGACTGATTAAGGTGGAATTGATTCCGATGGGAACTTTTGCAGAGCGTATTCGCTGTGGCGGAATGGGCCTGGGTGGTGTGCTTACAAAAACGGGTTTAGGAACGATTGTGGAAAAAGGAAAGCAGATGATTGAGGTCAACGGTCAGCAATATCTGTTGGAAACCGCCCTTCGGGCAGATGTGGCTTTAACACATAGCCGTAGAGCGGATCCAATAGGTAACCTTACATTTCGAGGTAGTACAGGAAGAGCAGATCATCCACTGATTGCCACCTGCGCAGATTTATCTATTGTCGAATGTGATCATTTCTGTGATTTGGGTGAGATATCCCCTGAAACAGTTGAAGTACCTGGGATGTTTATTGATATGATTTTGGTATAAGGATGTACGGTATGGATAATCGACTTTTTATTGCGAAACGCGCTGCACGATATTTTAAAAGTGGAGATGTCGTCAATCTTGGTGTGGGTATTCCAAGTATGTGTGGAAATTATGCCGAGCCAGGTGTGATGTTTCAAACAGAAAATGGCTTTATCGGAGTTGGTCCGGTGGCAGAAGGATTAATGGTGAATGACGGTTATTATAATGCAGGCGGAATACCTTATATTCCTTTACCTGGAGGGTGTGGCTTTGATTCGGCGATGTCATTTGGCATTATTCGATCAGGACGGATGGCAGCTACTGTTTTAGGTGCACTTCAGGTGTCTGTAGAGGGGGATTTGGCAAATTGGGCTTCTCAGGGGCGCGCTTTTGGTATGGGAGGTGCAATGGATTTGTGTAACGGTGCCAGACAAGTCATCGTGGCTATGGAATTGACAACAAAGGATGGAAAACCTAAAATTGTCAATCGATGTACGTTTCCACTTACTGCTGCGGGGTGTGTCAATCATATTGTGACAGAGCGATGTGTGATTGATGTGACCACCGATGGTTTAGTACTCTCTGAACTTCGAAAGAATTGTACTATTTCGGAAATTCAATCGGCTGTGGAACCGACGCTGATGATTTCACCTGTGTTAAAAGAGATGGAAGAAAACTAAAGCATACCACTGCCAAATAGACAAATGGCAATGCTGTATTGAATGAAAAAGACTGTGTGACAGTAACGTTAAAATGTTGCTGTTACACAGTCTTTTTAAGTTAGTCCGTAGGAATCAGCACGCAGGCACAATATCCCGGAGACGGCTGAAAACAGTGAATCGTCAGGTTTTTATTGATCTCAGGACTGTAGTCGTGAATGATCCGCTTCGTGCCGTTGAGTGCCACATCGGCATAAGTGACCAGCCATTTTTTGTCGCCGTTTTCAAAGACTTTGTAGAAAGAGCGGTTGATCATATCGGCAACAGGCACACCTTCGACGACAGCCATTTCATCATTGCAGTAGTTGAATAACTTTCTCCATTCATCAGTGTGATCACTGTATGAGGGGTTTTGCGTGTGAGATAAATGATATCAGAAATATTAATTCTTTTTCGTTCACAATAATGTGCAATATTATAGTTCATGGAAACGCTCCTTTATGAATTCTCTTTATTTTTGAGATGGTTTCTTTTTAAACAGTTTTTTGCTTGCTAATCAGACTGGGTATGGAGTATAATGTGGCGTAGGATAGATAAATATTATGTAACCTTCAGTTTATAATTGATGGTCTGTGCAGGCAGACATACGAAATTAAGGAGACACGATGCTGCAAATTAAAAATATAAGCAAGACATACAAGACAGGCAACCTTGTTCAGCGGGCGCTGGATGATGTGAGCCTGAATCTCAGAGACAATGAGTTTGTGGCCATTCTGGGACCCAGTGGTTCAGGCAAAACGACGCTGCTGAATATTATCGGTGGTCTGGACCGGTATGACAGCGGTGATTTGATCATTAACGGTATTTCTACGAAGAAATATAAGGACAGAGACTGGGATTCTTATCGAAACCATACCGTTGGTTTTGTGTTTCAGAGTTATAATCTGATCCCACATCAGACAGTATTGGCGAATGTGGAGCTGGCGCTGACGATTTCCGGTATTTCAGGAAAGGAACGTCGGGAGCGTGCCATTAAGGCGCTGGAAGAAGTAGGTTTGGGAGATCAGATCCATAAGAAGCCGAATCAGATGTCCGGCGGTCAGATGCAGCGTGTATCTCTGGCTCGTGCCCTGGTGAATAATCCGGATATTCTTCTGGCGGATGAACCGACAGGTGCCCTGGATAGCGAGACAAGTATTCAGGTGATGGATCTGCTGAAAGAAGTGGCCAAGGATCGACTGGTTGTTATGGTTACCCATAACCCTGAATTGGCTTATCAGTATGCGACACGAATTGTCAAGGTGAAGGACGGAAAGCTTCTGGAGGATTCCGATCCTTATGAGATTCCGGAGGATGAAGCGCCGGTGCCGGTGCATAAGAATATGGGTAAGTCATCGATGTCTTTCCTGACGGCATTGTCATTGAGTTTTAATAATCTGAAGACTAAGAAGGCCAGGACGATCCTGGTATCTTTTGCCGGATCTATCGGTATTATCGGTATTGCCATGATTTTGTCCCTGTCCCATGGAGTGAATAAATACATTGAAGACATGGAGGAAAAGACCATGTCGGAATACCCATTGCAGATTACAAAGACCACAACGAATATGATGTCATTGAGTGCGGATATGATGACGCCGTCCAAGAAACCGACCAGCACGGATAACAAAGTTAAGGAAATGCAGATCCTGACACAGCTTGTATCCGGAACAGAGTATAACGATCTGAAGTCTTTGAAAACCTATTTTGAAAGCGGAAAGTCCGATATTAAGAATCAGACAAAGGCGATTGAGTATGATTTTGGCATTACGCCGCAGATTTATCTGCAGGAAGATAACGGCAAAGTGCGTCAGGTTTGCCCGGATCAGACGCTGACTTCTCTGTCCGGTTCATCATCCATGATGCTGGCCATGATGGGCAGCAGCGGCTTTGAACAGTTTCATGCGCTGCCGGCCAATGATGCCCTTTACAAGGATCAGTATGATGTGAAGGCCGGCCATTGGCCGGAGAATGATCATGAGTGTGTGGTTATTCTGACCCAGGATGGACAGATTTATGATATGACGCTGTATTCACTGGGACTGAAATCCGGGGAGGAACTGGACAAGATTCTTGAGGCAGTTTCCGATGATAAAGCAGTGGAAGTCAATGAGGATCCGGAAACCTATGATTATGAGGATTTTCTCGGGGTGACCCTGAAACTGGTCAATGCCAGTGATTATTATGTGTATGATGATGAGTTTTCCGTGTGGAAAGATAAGTCGGATAATGATAAATATGTCAAAGATTTGGTGAAAAACGGTGAAGAACTGAAGGTTGTCGGCGTTGTTCAGCCAAAGGAAGGACAGGATATTACCACATTGACAGCAGGTGTCGGCTATCCGGCGTCTCTTTTGAATCATGTGATCCAGGAAGCAGCCCAGAGTGATATTGTGAAGGATCAGCTGAAAGACAAGAAGACCAATGTCTTTAACGGCAAATCTTTTGATGACCCGGATGACGAAGATGGATTGAATATGGAAGACCTGTTCAAAATCAATGAGGAAGCCTTCAAAGATGCTTTTAAGGTGGATACCTCCAGGATGAATATGGATGCTTCGGCATTTTCGGATATGGACTTCAGTGATGTGGATATGAGTGATTTGATTGATGCTAATGCGTTATCCGCTGCAATGCCGTCTTTCTCGACTAATGATATTCAGGATATTATGAATGGTGTATCCGTGAATCTGACGCAGGATACCCTGACTGAGCTTTTCAATGCATTATTGAAGGACTATAAGGATTCTGTGGGGGATGATCCGGCAACAGATATTACCGGATTGACAGCTGGCCTGAAACAGTATCTGACCTCGGATGAAGCTGTTCAGTATTTATCGCAGAAATTAAAGGATATTTTGCAGCCGCAGCTGGAAGGCGTGATCACAGAAGAAATGCTGAAAGATTTTGTTGGCCGTGTGATGGAAGATTATCAGGAATTTGCCTTAAAACAGGAGAATCCGGATGATTTTAACACGAATTTCAGAGCTTATCTGGAAACAGACGCTGTGAGCCGTATTCTGTCGGAGGAACTTGCGGGAATCAAGGATAAATTGTCCGGAGTCACAATTACGGATGATCAGATAAAAGAAATTCTTACTGATCTGGCCAATGGATACGGTGAGTATGCAAAAGCCAATAATCTGGCACAGCCTGATAAGATTCAGGCAGCTTTTCTGAAGTATATTTCTTCCGATGCCGGACAGAAGCTGCTTTTACAGTATGCGGAAAAGATTGTGGATACAAAGACGCTGCAGGCAAATCTCCAGAATAAGATGGCCAGTGTCATGGGTGGTTTTACCAATGAACTGACCAGTCAGATCAGCAGTGCTATGGGAAAAGTCATGGAGCAGGTTGGTACAAATCTTCAGAAATCCATGGGAAATGCCATGACATCCCTCATGGGTAATATGCAGGATATTTTTTCCATTGATCCGGATGCCTTTGCAAAGGCAATTCAGGTGAACATGTCGGAGGATGATCTACAGGAGTTGATGACATCCCTTATGACAACCGGCACGGTTTCTTATGAAAGTAATCTGAATAAAATGGGATATGCTGACGAGAATGATCCGCAGACGATTTCCATTTATCCGATTGATTTCGACAGTAAACAGGTGGTAGACCAGATTATTGAGGATTACAACGATGACATGAAGAACAGCGGTCAGGATGACAAAGTGATTTCCTATACAGATATGGTAGGTGTGATGATGTCTTCAGTCACATCCATTGTGAATATGATTTCCTATGTCCTGATTGCATTTGTGGCCATTTCGCTTGTTGTATCCTCCATCATGATTGGTGTTATTACCTATATCAGTGTACTGGAACGAAGGAAAGAGATTGGTATTCTTCGTGCCATTGGTGCCAGTAAAGGAAATGTGGGTGCTGTGTTTAATGCAGAGACCTTTATTATCGGCCTGTTGGCGGGCCTGATCGGTATCGGTCTGACGATTATTGCTATCTTCCCGATGAACTATATTATTCACACTGTATCCGGTAATACGGATGTGAATGCGGCACTTCCGATTGGCGCAGCCTTTATCTTAATTGCATTGAGCGTCGTGCTGACACTTTTGGGCGGCCTGATTCCTGCCAATAAAGCTTCAAAGAGCGACCCGGTAACAGCACTGCGAACAGAATAGGGCAGTTGGCAAGAGAAAATTACTTTGAAAAATAAATGGCATATGACATTTTGAGCAAAGTATGATAGAATATAAGTAAGCAATGAATGGGGGTATTGATCATGAAATTTGTTACATTGGTGGAGGATACGACAAAATGTGAGCTTGGGGCAGAGCATGGACTCAGTATTTATGCGGAAACAGAGAAGCACAAGCTGCTATTTGATGTGGGAACAACAGATTTATTTATTAAGAATGCCAAAGCATTGGGGATAGATTTATCTCAGGTGGATACGGTTGTTATTTCCCACGGGCACAATGACCATGGCGGCGGGCTGGATGCTTTTCTGGCGATCAATGACCATGCTGTGATTTATTTGCAGGAGAAGGCATTTAATGAACATTATACAGCTAAAAAGACCGGGCCGGAATATATCGGTCTGAATCAGGCATTGAAGACACACCCGCAGGTGAAACTGTTGGATGGCAGTTATGTGATTGATGATGAACTGCAGATTTACAGCCATGTGACAGGTGAAATTTATGATACAAACAAAAATTTGCTGAAAGAAGATAAGACAAGAGATGACTTTGTGCATGAACAGCATCTGCTTATTCAGGGCAGGAAGAATGTGCTTCTTATGGGCTGCGGTCATAAAGGTGTGCTGAATATTATCAGACAATGTCCGGCAGCACCGGATATCGTGATTGGCGGTTTCCACCTCTACAGTCCTAGAACAGGCGAATGTCTGCCTGAACCGGTTATCATGGATTTGGCAGCGAATCTTCCGGATGCTGTTTATTACACCGGACATTGCACCGGCGATAAGGCGCTGGAAATCCTGACACGGGAATTGCGGGAAATTCATCCGCTGATGACGGGAACTGTGATAGAGGCATAAGAGACAGACGTTAAGAATTGAATGAACTGCTTCAAATTAAGTCAGGACAGGCTTAGTTTGAAGCAGTTTTTTGAATAAGAGCAAAAATAGTCATTCTTCCCCCTTGAAAAATGGATAGTGTTGTCTTAAAATAATTAGCGGTATTTTATTATTTTTAGTAATCAAAAGCATTCATTGTGAAATTTCAGAAGTTGTGATGTTCCGTACACAATAGAGTTTCGCAGTATGCAATAAGAAAGGCATTTCAATAAATGAGAAAATTAACAGACAACCAATGGGAAGTTTTGATGCACTGGCTGCTGACTTTGGTGGGCGGTTTCATGGGAACTTATGCAGTTCTGCTGCATGCCGGCAACTTCGGCTCGGCACAGACAGGCAACATTATGGAAATGGCGGCAGATCTGATTTCGATGGAATGGTCGAAGGTGCTGCTTCGATTGATTGCATTCATCATTTTCGGTTTCGGTGTGGTATCCGCTTATCTTTTGACTAATTATACGAAATTGAACATGCGAAAGCTGGCCTTGTGGGTAGATGCAGCAGGATTAACACTGGCGTCACTGCTCCCGCTGGATCCGGTGTTGGTGGGCCTTTATCCGATTTTCTTCTGTGCTTCCTTTCAGTGGGGTGTATACTCTGCGGCAGGGGGGGTTTAAAACGCCCCCTTTTTTTTTACGAAACTCTGCAGGT
>OGON01002471.1_pt1 | contig 11154 bp, 6 predicted proteins | sample 1552671 | NCBI WGS metagenome assembly OGON01 (sample SAMEA2580136, study PRJEB22360) | human gut metagenome | biome: human gut; feature: human-associated habitat; material: faeces | place: Denmark | collected 2008/2010 | reverse complement strand
GCCGCCCATCCACCGTCCATTCACCGTCATCCACCGTCATCTGCCGCCCATCTGCCGCCCATCTGCCGGACCGTGCCTGTTCCATAACATAAAAATCCCGGTCTCCAACTGCGGAAACCGGGATTCATCTATTTGCAGCGGCTCAAGCCGCAGGGAATTACTTTACCTTCGGGCCTGCGGTTACGAGCTTCTTGCCCTCCTCGTTGCCCGTGAACTTCACGAAGTTCTTCACGAAGCGGTTGGCCAGATCCTCTGCCTTAACCTCCCAATCCTTGGCGCTCTTGTAGGTGTCGCGCGGATCGAGGATAGCGGGGTCTACGCCCGGCAGGGCGATCGGAACCACGAAATCGAAGATAGGCATGGTCTTGGTCGGAGCCTTGTCGATCGAACCGTCGAGGATCGCGTCGATGATGCCGCGCGTGTCCTTGATCGAGATACGCTTGCCGGTTCCGTTCCAGCCCGTGTTCACGAGGTAGGCCTTGGCGCCCGACTTCTGCATCTTCTTCACCAGCTCCTCGCCGTACTTGGTGGGGTGCAGCGACAGGAAGGCTGCGCCGAAGCAGGCCGAGAAGGTCGGCGTAGGCTCGGTGATGCCGCGCTCCGTGCCTGCGAGCTTGGCGGTGAAGCCCGAGAGGAAGTAGTACTTCGTCTGCTCGGGGGTCAGGATCGAAACCGGGGGCAGCACGCCGAATGCGTCGGCCGAGAGGAAGATGACCTTCTTGGCGGCCGGAGCCTTCGATACGGGCTTCACGATGTTCTCGATGTGGAAGATCGGGTACGATACGCGGGTGTTCTCCGTAACCGACTTGTCGGCGTAGTCGATCTTGCCCTTCTTGTCCACCGTCACGTTCTCCAGCAGCGCGTTGCGGCGGATGGCGTTCCAGATGTCGGGCTCGTTCTCCTGCGAAAGGTTGATGACCTTGGCATAGCAGCCGCCCTCGAAGTTGAATACGCCGTCGTCGTCCCAGCCGTGCTCGTCGTCGCCGATGAGCTGACGCTTCGGGTCGGTCGAAAGCGTGGTCTTGCCGGTTCCCGACAGGCCGAAGAAGATAGCGGTCTCGCCCTTCTCGTTGGTGTTGGCCGAGCAGTGCATCGAAGCCATGCCCTTCAGCGGAAGCAGGTAGTTCATGTAGGAGAACATGCCCTTCTTCATCTCGCCGCCGTACCAGGTGTTGATGATCACCTGCATCTTCTCGGTGAGGTTGAAGACAACGGCCGTCTCCGAGTTCAGACCCAGCTCCTTGTAGTTCTTCACCTTGGCCTTCGAAGCGTTGAGCACCACGAAGTCGGGCTCGCCGTAATTCTCCAGCTCCTCGTCCGTCGGACGAATGAACATGTTCTTCACGAAGTGAGCCTGCCAGGCCACCTCCATGATGAAGCGGATCTTCAGGCGCGAGTTCTCGTTGGCGCCGCAGAACGTGTCCACAACGAAGAGTTTCTTGCCCGAAAGCTCCTCGACGGCGATTTTCTTCAGCTCCTTCCAGGCCTTCTTCGTAACCGGCTTGTTGTCGTTCTTATATTCGTCGGAAGTCCACCAGATCGTGTCCTTGGTGGTCTCGTCCATCACGAAAAACTTGTCCTTGGGCGAACGGCCGGTGTAAACGCCGGTCATCACGTTCACGGCGCCGGTCTCGGTCAGCTGACCCTTCTCATAGCCGCGCAGGCCTTTTTTCGTCTCCTCACGGAACAGTTCGTCGTAGGAGGGATTGTACACGATCTCGGTCACGCCCGTGATCCCGTACTTTTTCAGATCCATTTTGTCCATAATTGCAATTTATTTGATTAAAATCCTCTTTTCAACCTGACGTTTCAGTCCGCAGGTCCGGACTTCAACGGCACAAAGGTAGAAAAACTTTCATAATTGTGAAAAAAATAACAGCCGAAATTACAAAAAATATTTATTATTTTTTCCGATAGTGCTATACGCCTCATTGATAGCGTCGTACAACGCCGCCGAAAAGCCCTTCGCAAACCCTTGCGAGGATCGCCCGGCAAAAATTTTGCCGCAATTTATCCGCGCCGGACGGGACGCTCCGGTTTTCTTCCGCCGGTTTTTATCACCTTTGGGGGAGCGCGGATTTTCCGCCCGGAAACAGCCCTCCCCCGGAACACGTTTCCCGCCGACCCGCAACCGCCGGCCCTCCATGAAAACACGGCCGGAAACGACTCCGACGCTCTGCCCGCTGCCGCCCCGTGCGTTCCGGGCGACAGACGGGGAGCATCGCGCTGAAAATGAAGAAGCGCCGCCCCGACTTCCCGGCCTCCCGCGGGCGGAGGCGGGGCCGCAGCCGGAAAAATTTTCCGAACCGGATGCGATTCCGTTTTGCAGTCATCCGTCTTTTTCGTATCTTTGGATAACATGGCCGGACTTTATTTCCACATACCCTTCTGCAAGCGCGTCTGCGCCTACTGCGACTTTTACTCTCTGCCCCGCAGCGAGGAGAAGATGGACGCCTATACCGCCGCCCTGCTGCGCCATATCGAGGAGGTCGCGCCCCGCACTGCTGCCCATCGGGTGGACACGGTGTACTTCGGCGGCGGTACCCCCAGCTATCTGGGACCGGACCGCCTGACAAAGCTGCTGCGGACCCTCCGCAAGCGCTGCCCTGTGGCCCGCGACGCCGAGATCACGTTGGAGGCCAACCCGGACTCCGCCTGTGACGTCAAGGCCTTGCGTGCGCTGCGTCGGGCGGGCTTCAACAGGATATCTCTGGGCGTTCAGTCGGCGGATGACGGCCTGCTTCGCGCCATCGGCCGCATCCATACCTTTGCCCAGGTGCAGGAGGCCGTGGCCGCCGTGCGGAAGGCCGGGTTCAAAAACCTCAGTATGGACCTGATCTATGGCCTGCCGGGCCAGACCATGCAGCAGTGGGAGGACACCCTCGCCGCCGTCATCGCCCTGGCCCCGGAGCACGTCTCCTGCTACGGCCTGAAGCTGGAGCCCGGCACGCCCCTGTATGACCGCCGGGACAGCGAGTGCTTTCCGGACGACGATGCCCAGGCGGATATGTATCTCTACGCCGTCACGGTTCTGGCACAGAACGGCTATGAGCAGTACGAGATATCCAACTTCGCCAAGCCGGGCTTTGCCTCCCGCCACAATTTGAAATACTGGCACATGGAGGAGTACGCCGGCTTCGGCCCCGGCGCCCACTCCGACTTCGGCGGCGTGCGCTACGCCTACGTCCGGGACCTGGACAGCTACATAAGCGGTCGTCTGATCCTGTCGGAGTCCGAGTCTGACGCCACGCTGACCCGGGATTATGAGTACGTCATGCTGTCTCTCCGCACGGCGGAGGGCATCGACCGCCGGTATTTCGAGACGACCTACCGCCAGCGGTTCCAGCCCATGGAGGATCTGTTCGTGCAGTATGAGCGCACGGGACTTGCCGCCCGAACGGAGAACGGCTGGCGCCTGACGCCCCGGGGCTTTCTGGTGTCCAACAGCATCATCGTGGCCCTGGAGGAGGCCCTGGCTACCCAGAAAATACGCCGGGAGCAGGCCCTGGCCCAGCGGGATTATCGGATAATTTAACTGAAAAAGGCGGCTGTGTGCCGCCTTTTTCCGCTTTCCTCTTGACATTTTTTCAAAACCGTGCTACATTGTCAGCAATATTGAAAGTTGCGATGAAGGGGACAGGCCGTGCCTCATGTCCACGCGAAGAGAGCCGCCGTTTGGTGCAAGGCGGACGGGACAGGGACACCGAACATCACCCCGGAGCATCCGCCTGAAAGCTCGCCGAGTAAGCGCGGACGGCAAGGGAGCCGTTACCTTCTCCCCGCCCCATTCCGTGGGGGATGAGTGGCCGCCCCGGCGGCAACGAGAGTGGTACCGCAGAGGACGTTTTTCCGCGCCTTTGTCTCTTGAACGAGACAAAGGCGCTTTTTATTTTGTTTTCAAAACTATTCAGATAAAGGAGAAGCAACATGGAGTACAAGAAGACACTGAATATGCCCAAAAGCGGCTTTCCCATGCGCGCCGGCCTGCCCGCCCGCGAGCCGGAGATGCTGAAGCACTGGGAAGAGCTGGACCTTTACAATGAGCTGCTGAAGAAGAACGAGGGCAAGCCTCTGTTCTCCCTCCACGACGGCCCTCCGTTCTCCAACGGCGCGCTGCACATGGGCCACGCTCTGAACAAGTCCCTGAAGGACTTTATCACCCGCATGTACGCGATGCGCGGCTACTATACCCCCTATATCCCCGGCTGGGACAACCACGGTATGCCCATCGAGTCCGCCATCATCAAGCAGAACAAGCTGAACCACAAGGCCATGAGCGTCTCTGAGTTCCGCAGCGCCTGCCACGAGTTTGCCGACCACTACATCGATGTCCAGCGCGACGGCTTCAAGCGCATGGGCGTGGTGGGCGACTGGGAGCACCCCTACAAGACCATGGATCCCGGCTTCGAGGCCCAGGAGGTCCGTGTGTTCGGCAGAATGTACCAGAACGGTCACATCTACAAGGGCCTGAAGCCCGTGTACTGGTGCCCCCACGACGAGACGGCCCTGGCCGAGGCGGAGATCGAGTATAAGGACGATCCCTGCACCACCGTCTACGTCAAGTTCCCCATGCACGACGATCAGGGCAAGCTGGGCCATCTGGACCACAGCAAGCTGTACTTCGTGATCTGGACCACCACCGTCTGGACCCTGCCCGGCAACCTGGCCATCGCCCTGCACCCCGACGAGAGCTACGCCGTGGTCAAGGCGCCCAACGGCGAGATGTACATCATGGCCGAGGCACTGGTCGAGAAGGTCATGAAGATCGGCGGCTTTGACAGCTATGAGATCGTGGAGACGCACCCCGGCTCCTTCTTCGAGAATATGCTGGCCGACCATCCCTTCCTGCCCAAGACCTCCCGCCTGGTGCTGGCGGATTACGTCACCATGGACTCCGGTACCGGCTGCGTCCACACCGCACCCGGCTTCGGCGCGGACGACTATGTGACCTGCAAGCGCTACGGCATGGACATGGTGGTGCCCGTGGACGATCAGGGCAAGCACACCGCCTACGCCGGCAAGTACGAGGGCATGACCACCGATGCGTCCAACCCTGTCATCCTGCAGGATATGAAGGACAACGGCACTCTGTTCGCCAGCGAGGACATCGTCCACAGCTACCCCCACTGCTGGCGCTGCAAGCAGCCCATCATCTTCCGTGCCACCCCCCAGTGGTTCTGCTCCGTGGACAGCTTCAAGGACGAGGCCATCGCCGCCTGCGAGGACGTCCGCTGGGTGCCCGCCTGGGGCAAGGACCGTATGCGCTCCATGATCCTGGAGCGCACCGACTGGTGCATCAGCCGCCAGCGCCGCTGGGGCCTGCCCATCCCCGTGTTCTACTGCAAGGACTGCGGCAAGCCCGTCTGCACCCCCGAGAGCATCGAGGCCGTGGCCGGGCTGTTCGAGAAGGAGGGCTCCAACGCCTGGTTCGACAGAGACGCCGCCGACATCCTGCCCAAGGGCTTCACCTGCCCCCACTGCGGCAAGGCCGCCGGATTTGATAAGGAGACGGACACGCTGGACGGCTGGTTCGACTCCGGCTCCACCCACTTTGCCGCCATGGAGCGCGATCAGGGCTTCTGGCCTGCCACCATGTACATCGAGGGCCTGGATCAGTATCGCGGCTGGTTCCAGTCCTCCCTGCTGGTGGCCGTGGGCGCTTTGGGCCGCGGCGCACCGTTCAAGGAGTGCGTCACCCACGGCTGGACCGTGGACGGCGAGGGCAAGGCCATGCACAAGTCCCTGGGCAACGGCATGGATCCCGCCGAGATCTTCAACAAGTACGGCGCCGATCTGCTGCGTCTGTGGGCCGGCAGCTCCGACTACCATGTGGACGTCCGCTGCTCCGACGAGATCTTCAAGCAGCTGAGCCAGAACTACCTGAAGTTCCGCAACACCGCCAAGTTCTGCCTGGATAACCTGACCGGCTTCGACGCCGATCATCTGGTGGAGCCGGGCGACATGCTGCCCCTGGACAAGTGGGCCATCACCCGCCTGAACGACCTGCTGACCAAGGCTTATGCCGCTTATGACAACTACGAGTTCCATGTGGTGTCCCACATGATCAACGACTTCTGCGTGGTGGACCTGAGCTCCTTCTACTTCGATATTCTCAAGGACCGCCTGTACTGCGACGAGGCCGAGGGCCTCTCCCGCCGCAGCGCCCAGACCGCCCTGTTCCTGATCCTGGACGCCATGACCCGCCTGTTTGCCCCCATTCTGGCCTTTACCTGCGATGAGATCTGGCTGGCCATGCCCCATCGCTCCTGCGATGACGCGCGCAACGTCCTGTTCAACGAGATGGTGCTGCCCTACAACGGCTACGCCCTCTCCGAGGACGAGATGGCCCGTTGGGCCCGTATCGCTGCCCTCCGCACCGCCGTCAACGGCGCGCTGGAGACCGCCCGTGCCGACAAGACCATCGGCAAGAGCCTGGAGGCTGAGGTGGACCTGACCGTTACGCCGGAGGATGGCTTCCTGGCATCCATGGACGCCGCCCAGGTGGCTGATCTGTTCATCGTCTCCCAGGTCCGCGTGGACGTGGACGCGGAGCAGAAGGTGGCCGTTCGCCCCGCCAGCGGCGCCAAGTGCGCCCGCTGCTGGAAGGTCCTGCCCACCGTGGGCAGCGACAGCGAGCACCCCGACCTGTGCCCCCGCTGCGCCGCCGTGGTCAAAAAGCTCCCCGTCATCGAGTAAAAGACAAATAAAAAAGAAACCGCCCTCCAGGGCGGTTTCTTTTTTATTCCTTCACCTGCTTCATGGACAGGCTGATGCGATGCTTTTTCTCGTCCACGTCCAGCACCAGTACCTTCACGACGTCGCCCACGGCCACCACCTCGGAGGGGTGCTTGATGAACCTGCTGCACACCTGCGAGATGTGTACCAGCCCATCCTGATGCACGCCGATGTCCACGAATACGCCGAAGTCGATCACGTTCCGCACCGTTCCGGTGAGCACCATGCCGGGCTTCAGGTCCTTCATGTCCAGCACATCGGTGCGGAGGATGGGCGCCGGCAGGTCGCTCCGCAGGTCGCGTCCGGGCTTCATCAGCTCCTTCACCACGTCCCGCAGTGTGGGCACGCCCACGCCGATCTCTTCGGCTACCTTTGCCTCGCCCATGGCCTGCACCTTTCGCATCAATCCGTCCACCGCGCCCCGGCGCACGTCTTCGTCGCCGCAGCCGCACAGGGCCAGCAGCTTCTCCGCCGCCCCATAGCTCTCCGGGTGTACGCCGGTGTTGTCCAGCACGTTTTTGCTCTCCGGCACCCGCAAAAAGCCCGCGCACTGCTCATAGGCCTTGGGCCCCAGCTTCGGAACCTTCAAAAGGCGCTTCCGGTCCGGGAAGGCGCCGTTGGCCTCCCGGTACGCCACGATGTTCTTCGCCGTGGTGCCGTTCAGACCGGATACATAGCCCAGCAGGCTGGCGCTGGCGGTGTTCAGGTCAACACCCACGGCGTTGACGCAGTCCTCCACCACGCCGCATAGTGCCTCGTCCAGCCGCTTTTGCGGCATATCGTGCTGGTACTGCCCCACGCCGATGGCCTTGGGGTCGATCTTCACCAGCTCCGCCAGCGGGTCCTGTAACCGCCGGGCGATGGAGATGGCCGAGCGCAGGTTCACGTCGTAGTCCGGGAACTCCTCCGCCGCCAGCTTGCCGGCGGAGTACACCGACGCGCCCGCCTCGTTGACGATCATATAGCTGACGCCCGGAAGGCCCCGCAGCATCTCCACCGTCATCTGCTCTGTCTCCCGGCTGGCGGTGCCGTTGCCGATGGCGATGTGCGCCACGCCGTGTTTTTTGCACAGGGCCGTCAGCTTGGCGATGGCCTCCCGCTTCTGGCGCTCGCCGTAGGTGGGGTAGACCACCGTGGTGTCCAGCACCTTGCCGGTGCCGTCGATGACCGCCACCTTGCACCCGTGGGCATAGCCGGGGTCCAGCCCCATGGTCACGTGGCCCTTTACCGGCGGCTGGAGCAGCAGCGGCTTCAGGTTCAGCGCGAACTGTCCGATAGCGCCCTCGTTGGCGCTGTCCGTCAGGGCGGACCGCGCCTCGCGCTCCAGCGACGGATAGATCAGCCGGTCATAGGCGTCCTCACAGGCGGCCTTGATAAACTCCATAGCCCGGGACCCGGGTCGCACCACCGCCCGGCGCAGAGTCATCAGACCCAGCTCCCGGTCCAGCAGCACGGTGACGGAGAGGACGCCCTCCTTTTCGCCCCGGTTGATGGCCAGGATCTGGTGCCCCGCCAGCTTGGGAATGGCCTGTTCAAAGTCGTAGTACAGTCGGTACACGCTGTCCTCTTCCGTGGCGGCAAGGCTTCTCAGTCGTCCCTGCCGCATCAGCAGGCCCCGCAGTGCCTTGCGGATGTCCGCGTCGTCGCTGATGATCTCCGCGATGATGTCGTTGGCGCCCTGCAATGCGTCGGCCGCGGTCTCCACGCCCTTCTCCGGATCGATGTACGCCTGTGCGGCCGCCTCCGGCGCAGGGCAGCTTTGCCCCTGCGCCAACAGCAGCTGCGCCAGGGGCTCCAGCCCCTTCTCCCGGGCCACCGTGGCGCGGGTGCGCCGCTTTTGCTTGTAGGGGCGGTACAGGTCCTCCACCTCCGCCAGCGTGGCGGCGCTGTCGATGGCCGCCGACAGCGCTTCGGTCAGCTTGCCCTGTCCCTCGATGGCGGACTTGACCTCCTGCCGCCGCTTGTCCAGGTTCCGCAGGTATTGCAGCCGGTCCTCCAGCTTCCGCAGGGTGGTGTCGTCCATGGAGCCGTGCTGTTCCTTCCGGTAGCGGGCGATGAACGGAATGGTGCTGCCCTCGTCCAGCAGGGCGATAACGTTTTCCACGTACTGGACCGGCTGGCCCAGCTCCGATGCCAATATCTGTGCGATGCTCTGCATATGTGCTCCTTTCAGAAAGCTGTGCCCGCGCACGGCGCGGGCACAGACGCTTATTTACTTGTGATACAGGCTCTTGACCTCATATTTCGCCTCGCAGCTGACGTTGATGCCCAGCCGCTTATACAGCTTGGCGTCCTCCTCGGAGATGATGACCGAGAAATGGGCCTCGCAGCCCCGCAGGTTCTTCAGCTGCGCCTGCACCAGCGTCCTCCATGGCCAGCTCCGCCGTCGGGTTCGTGACGGCGCTGATGGACAGCGCGATCAGCACCTCGTCCGAGTGCAGCCGGGGATTTCGGTGGCCCAGGCAGCCGGTTTTCATGGCGCTGATAGGTTCGATCACCGACGAGGGGATCAGGTCCAGCTTGTGGTCAATGCCCGCCATCTTCTTCAGCGCGTTCAGCAGCAGCGCCGCCGACGCGCCCAGCAGGGGAGAGGTCCGCCCGGTCACCACGCTGCCGTCCGGCAGCACCATGGCGCCCGCCGGTTTGCCGGTGGCCTCCGCCTTTTCCAGCGAAGCCGCCACCGCCGGGCAGATGTCCGGCGTCACGCCGGCCTGCTGCATCACCAGCTCCAGCTTCCGCACCACGCACTCGTCCGCCTGCCCCTTGGCCCGTTCCACGCACCCGGTGTAGTACCGGCGCAGGATCTCCATCCGGCTGGCCTCCTGGCACACCGCGTCATCCACGATGGCGAAGCCCGCCATGTTCACGCCCATGTCCGTGGGGGACTTGTAGGGGCACTCGCCCTGGATCATCCGGAACATGGCCGCCAGCACCGGGAAGATCTCCACGTCCCGGTTGTAATTCACCGTGGTCTTGCCATAGGCCTCCAGGTGGAACGGGTCGATCATATTCACGTCGTTCAGGTCCGCCGTGGCCGCCTCATAGGCCAGGTTCACCGGGTGCTTCAGTGGCAGGTTCCAGATGGGGAACGTCTCGTACTTGGCGTAGCCCGCCCGGATACCCCGCCGGTTGTCGTGGTACAGCTGGCTCAGGCAGGTGGCCATCTTGCCGCTGCCGGGGCCGGGGGCCGTTACCACGATCAGCGGCCGGGTCGTCTCAATGTATTCGTTCTTGCCCAGGCCCTCGTCGGACACGATGTGCGCCACGTCCGAGGGATACCCGGCGATGGGATAGTGCTTATAGCTCTTCACGCCAAGGGCGCTCAGCCGCTTGATAAAGGCATCCGCCGCCGGCTGGCCGGGGCACTGGGGGGTGACCCCGCCGCCCCCGTTCGGCGGCAGCCCCCGGAATACGTCGATCAGCCGCAGCACGTCCACGTCGTAGCTGATGCCCAGGTCGCCGCGCATCTTGTTCTTCTCGATGTCCCCGGCGCAGATGGCCACCACGATCTCCACGTCGTCCTTCAGCGTCTGCAGCATCCGTATCTTGCTGTCCGGCTGGAACCCCGGCAGCACACGGGAGGCGTGATAGTCGTCAAACAGCTTGCCGCCGAACTCCAGATACAGCTTGCCGCCGAACTGGGCGCGCCGCGCCGTGATGTGCTCCGCCTGTAATTGCAGGTACTTTTCGTTGTCAAATCCGATCTTCACCCTGATCCACCTCTGTCTCTCCAAAATATCGTCTGCTATTATACAATATCTTGTGGGGTAGGGAAAGAAGAAATCACAACTTTCCCGGGGGAAAATGTGACGAACTTTGACTGTGTTTTTTGGCAAAACCCACCGTTGCTTTTTGTTTCCGGCGGGGGTATACTAAAAATTACCCCCATTTTGCAGGAGGAATTTCTATGCGTTTTCACGTTATCTGGCGCAAGAGCCATGAGCCGGAGGAGGCCTATCGCGACTTCTTCGAGACAAACGATATTTACGAGGCCAAGGATTTTGCCATGCGCCTGGCCTTTGACGAGACAAATCTGGTCTGCGTCCGCGACGAGAAGCGGGACGAGATCGTCCGCGACTTCGACGCGGAGGTCTACCGCTGAAGCTCATAAACCAACCGCCTCCGGCCATACTAAGGCCGGAGGTGATTTTTATGCCCAAACGCAAGCGCAGCCGGGAGGGCTTTCCCTATGACGCTACACCGGACGTCCACCACTTTCCCGGCGTACCGCGCAGCAGCTTCGACCTGGTGAATATGTACGGCACCTATAACATTCAGCCCACGTCCGACACGGAGAACACCTTTCCCCTCATCGCCCCCGGCCTGCCCAAGGCCTACCGGAACATGAAGCTGGACAAACACGGGTATGAACTGTTGGTAAATGGCGCTTACCAACCGTTGGCCTGGATGTTTGAATGG
>OGON01002467.1_pt1 | contig 11171 bp, 11 predicted proteins | sample 1552671 | NCBI WGS metagenome assembly OGON01 (sample SAMEA2580136, study PRJEB22360) | human gut metagenome | biome: human gut; feature: human-associated habitat; material: faeces | place: Denmark | collected 2008/2010 | reverse complement strand
GGCTTTCCCTTTTTCAATTTAATTTAGAAATTTACACAAAATATTTTACACTCCCCGTCAGCAGCGTGGCGGATTTTTGTTTTTGAAGATTAAGGCAGTCTGGGACTTGCAATGGATCTTATAAGAATGCCAGTGCAGGAACCAGTCAGTCAACACCGCCAGTTACGAAATAATGCTTGTCGAATTGAATCTGGCAAGTGCCATCCAGTCATTCAACGCCGGCAACACGCTTCAGTTCCGTCAATGCCAGCGGAAATTCCGTAAAGCCATCGCTGGTTAGAAAATGCCCGCCATTAGGACGCACGATCAGCTTGGCCCCCAGACGATTAGCCATGGCAACCCCGAATTGGTAAGGCGCGATCGGATCATTTTGCGCTACGATCACGGTCGCGCGGCTGATCTTTGGCCGTACCTGGCGATAGTCAACACTGCCCTGCATAAATTCATCCAGTCCGGCATAGTTTGGCAGCGGCTGATCAAACGCCCCCACCAAAAGCAGGCCCACGTTCTTAACGTCATGACGAGCCAGCCAGCGCACTGCCGTTATGCAGCCCAGACTATGTGCGACCAGCGTAATCCCATCTTCGGCCTTGATTTGATCATCAACTGCCTGATCCCATGCTACCTGTTGCGGGGCAAATGGATCCGGCAGCCAGAGACGATCCAGCTCAATTGCCGGCCGGGCCGCTTTTTCCAGCCATGGGAACCAGTCATCATCACGAGTAGAGGTCCCATGAATCAAATATGCTTTCTTCATTAAATTACTCCTCTCGTTTTATCAATGCTTGGCTTAATTATAAGATGAATCGCCCCAGCTGGCTTGACGCAAAATGAAAAAGCGCCATTTTCAAATCGAACCAGGCAGTCGCACGACTATTTGGGTAACCGGTGACGGATTGAATAGATTGACCGAATTGACTAAAAGATGGCAAATTAACTGGTGCGGACATTCTGACAGCCACCAATGGAATACTATCGGCAGTCCAAATGGCAGGCAATTACCAATGAGACCTTACCCGCAGCCGAGCAGTCACCGATGCATTGCTCATAGCACTCGCTTTGTCCAAAACTGAAATTCGAACCCGTCAATTTGGCAAAGCCATTATGATGCACCACAACGACTCAATGATCAAACCACAATGAAATTTAAAAAACGCCATTTTCAGCCAGCGCGGACAATTCCGACGCAAGGCAGCCCATGATGATCATGCCAGGCTCAGAACCCAGCCATCATGCTTTTGAAAATGACGCTTCAATTATTTGCAATTATTTTAAATTACCAAAGAAATCAGCCATACCGCGGCCAGCCCGCCGATTACCGAAACGGCCATGGAACGCGTAAAGTAGGCAACAATCATTACGATAACAGCTGCCAGAATTTGACTGACATGACCAAATGGCACAAAGGCGTAGGTCTTGCTCATAAAAATCGACTTAACGACCAATGCCGTAAACAGACTGACCGGCACGTACTTCATCCATTCGTTAAACCACAGCGGAATCTTCCGGTTGGTAAAGAAACGCATTGGAAAGTAGCGCGGGATGAATGCCGCAATGGCCGCGATCACGATGACGATCAAATGATAGGTCAGGTTGTGATGACTGGGCACCAACGACAGCACCGGCATACCAGTTAATAAATCACTCATGTCTATTTATCTCCACTCGATTTCTTGCTCTCCTGCTTGACCGCTGCCGAATCACTGGCTGCTTCATCGGTTTTGGCATTATTTTGCAGTTTTTCTTTCAACTCGGCTTTCAGCTCGGCCTCAACCTCAGCTTCCCGATCCTTTTCTTGCCGGTCGCTGATCGTATCACGCGATGAAGCCGGTCGGAATAGTTTGCGCATGATCCAGGCATCGTCGGGATGATCAGAACGTTGGCGAACCGTATTTTCGATCATGAAACCGATAAACGAGGCAATCAAAGTAGCAATGATGATTCCCAGCGTACTCTTGGTCAGACTCAAGAAGATGACTGCCAGCACCGCTGAAACCAGACTGATCAACAGTGACAAGTGATTGCGCACCTGCATCACGATCATGTACAAGAACAGCGCCGTCAAGGCAAAGTCAACGATTTCCAGATCGATGTGCACGGCACTGCCGATCAGACCGCCGACCATATTGCCCCCCGCCCATGATAAAAGCGAATAGTGCTCTACCAACAAGGCATCTTTAGGCGTCCAGTTTTTGTCGGTCGCAAATTTCAGATAGTTGACGGCATAGTTTTCGTCGTTCATTGAAACGGAAAACAGCCAAACGAAGCGCTGCGACTCATTTTGCATATACTTGGAAAGACTGGATCCCAGCAATGCATAGCGCAGTTCCAAGAAAAACAGCGTCATAAAAATTGAGGAGATGGGTGCATCAAGCATCAACAGCGAAGCCAAGATGAATTGAGCCCCACCGGAGAAAACCATCACCGAAACAAGAAACGTCAGCAGGAAGTTCATCCCCGCGGCGTGTAACAAAATCCCACAGGCAACGCCAATTGGCACGTAACTCAGGCAAAGCGGCATCGAAACGCCTAAGACCTGCAGCCATCTGGCACCTTCTGGATTGATTTGCTGTGCTTTAGCCAAAAAGTATATCCCCCAGCATTTAAATGTTTTTCATCTTTTATCTCGTATTCCTTTGAACACGATGCAATTCCAGTCTAACATATTTAAATTTTAAAGAATACCAGAATAGCCCGATTTAGTTCGGTTTTTGCTGATCGTTAAGCAAAACTGATTTTCCGACTGCCCAAATCATTGCTCAAACGTCAGCCCAACGATTCAGCCGGCTACGCTTTGATAGATACTTAACTACTCAGCCAGCTGTGCTTTGGCAGCGTCCCCATTGACCGCTGCTTCTGATGGCGCGGTTTGACTGGCTGGCAGCACCACGGTAAAGGCAGTTTCCTTTTCATCAGAGGCTACCGAGACCTGACCATGGTGCCGGTCCACGACGCCCTTGACGATTGCCAGACCCAACCCAGTCCCGCCAGTCGCTTTGGAACGCGATGACTCAACGCGGTAGAATCGGTCAAAGACGTGCTTGAGCGACTTTTGCGGAATCGGTTCCCCGTTATTGGCGACTTTGACGATAATCATTTCATGGTAGCGCGAGGCCGAAAGCTTGATCCAGGTTGCTCCATGACCATACTTTAGGGCATTTGACACCAGATTGCTGAAGACCCGGCCCAGTTTTTCCGGATCGGCTTCAATCATCAGTGGTTTGGGATCAACATGCGTGGAAATCTCAATTCCTTTTTTCTCGGCTTCCAGCTCAAAACTGGCGCTGACCTGTTCCAACAGCGGATCTAGATCGACTTTCATGAAATTAAGCGGGGCGCCATGCTGCTGCACCTTGGTAAATTCAAACAGATCATCAACCATGCCCTTCATCTGCTTGGCTTTTTCATAAGCAATGTGGTTGTACTGCAGAATGTCCTGCTCACTGCGGTACTGCTTGTCTTCAATCAAACCCAGGTAGCCGATAATGCTGGTCAGCGGCGTGCGCAGGTCATGGCTGACGTTGGTGATCAGTTCATCTTTGGACTTTTCCACCTGCCGCTCATCATCCATTGACTGAACGACGCTATCGACCAGCGTATTGACACTGGTGATGACGTCTTGCAGCGAACCGTTGAGCTTAAATGGAATGCGGTGATCCAGATGTCCCTGCGCGATGTAATGCAGTTCTCTGATAATGTGGTCCATTTGGTACTGCCGGTAGCGCCGCATCAAGCGCCACCAGACGACCCAGACATCAATGATCAGCATGATGCCGATCACGATACGCTGATAGCTCCAAATGCGAATCTCCATCGGGCCAAACGCCAAGGACTGCTTAATGATGAAAATCCCGCTGTTGACGCCGGGATTACGCCGCACGACCCATTGCAGAATCACGATGATGGCCAGATTAATCATTGCTAGCAAAATCACCGTCGAGACGCCCTCAAAAAATAGCGAGCTCTTTTCACGCGTAGTTAACTTCAAACTTTACCCCCTAACCGCCCACGGAAATACCGCGAGCCTGCCGATCAAACATGATAAAAGGCCCAATGCCCATTTATCTGAGCGCCGGACCTCATCTATCAAATCAAAACTAGTGGCTTTCAACCTTGTAGCCAACGCCCCACACCGTTTCGATGACCTTTTCGCCACCGGTAGCAGCTTCGATTTTATCGCGCAGGTGGCTGACGTGAACCATGACCGTCTTAGCCGAAACCACAGACTCCTGCTGCCAAACCCGTTCAAAAATATCATCCGCACTGAAAACACGGTTGGGATGGCTAGCCAGCAGGTACAAAATCCCAAATTCCAGCGCCGTCAGCTGAATCGTATCACCCTTGAGCGTCTTGACCTCGTGCGAATCTTTGTTGATCACCAGTGGGCCAACGTTCAAGACATCTGGCTCATCATTGGTCAGATCGCCTTTACTCCGCCGCAGCAGGGATTTGACACGAGCCATGACCTCTAGGGGATTGAAAGGCTTGGTGACATAATCATCGGCCCCCGTGATCAAACCTTGAATCTTATCCATGTCCGTTGTCTTGGCCGAAACCACCAAAATTGGAATTGATGAATCCTTGCGCACCTGCTTGATAACTTCCATCCCGTCCATTTCTGGCATCATGATGTCTAGGATTACCAGGCTAATATCTGGGTTGGTGTTTAATTTGGTTAGGGCTTCTTTGCCGTTGTAGGCCGTGATTGGCTCGTAGCCTTCATTGCGGACATAGATTTCTAATAATTGAACGATGTCTTTATCGTCATCAACAATCAAAATTTTCATAAGCCGTACTCCTCATTTTTTCGTGATTTAGCTTCTTTTATTATAACGAGCCTAAAAGAAAAAAGCTCGCATCAGGCGCGGGCTTTAGAAATGTTTAAATTACAGTCGTTCCAGCGCGTGGTACTTCAAAATATCATCATCGCCCAACAAAGTGTTTTGCCCTTTTGCATGCGTGATGCTCCAAGGGGGTCCCGGCCGATGCGTCAGATTGTCTGCCTCGTGATTCCAGGCATCATGCTGCTGATAGTATTGGCCGTATTTTTGCGCCGTTTCATTAATGACATCAATAATGTGCTGGGCATCATCAAGCGCGGCGACCTTTGGCATGAAGTCATAGTTGTCAGCCAGCTTATCGGTATATTTGTTGTCGCGGTATACCAATCGCTCAACTGGACCTCTGTCGTAGGCCTCAAATTCAGCTTTGAAAATCGGGCGGCCATATTCATTCAGCAGCTCGGCATAGACAAAGTACAGCGTTTTTTGCAGAACGAATGATGGAAAGAAATACCTCCGCAGCAGGTAGCTGGCAACGTCAATGGCATCAAATTCGATATCGTCCTGCAGCTCTTTTAAGAAATCATGGTAGTCCATGACTTGTCTGACATCGCGGAAATAAGGATCCATTTTTTGAATATCTTTGAAGGTTTTAGTCTTGCCGTTGAAAAAATGGGTTGAGAAAAGTACGAAAACAACTCAGATGGGATTTCTTTTGCCATTCTTTGACTAAAATCAATATATTCTTGGCGATTTTCAGTTGAAAAACAGTAGGCGTACTGCTGGGATGAAATTTTCGCCAGCATCACTAATTGATACATCTACCTAACCTCCTATCTAAAGTTCTTTTCTTCTTCATGCCGATCATGATCTGCAAAGTGGCGAGGGCAATTATATATTATTTCAAAATATTTCGCTTGGTGATTGCCATTTGCAGCCAAGTTTAAAAGAGTTTAAAAAAAAGGAGCGCAATTATGAATCCATTTAATCCTACTTTTGGTGACGTTCCTAAAATCTTGATTGACAACGATCCTAAAATAACTGACATCTATCAATTGGTCCAACAGAGTCCGTTCGCCCGTTCATTTTTTATCACGGGGGTTCGCGGTTCGGGAAAAACAGTTCTGCTTTCTCATCTAACCAAAATGTTTCAGCAGGATGCTGCCTGCTATTGTGTCGATCTGCTAGATAATGATGAGATTCTGACCAGCTTGGCCCAGCAGCTTTACGATCAAACTCATTCTCCCGCTGCCAAATTTTTTGACGAGTTGGGCAGCATCTCAATTGGCGGCTTCAGCGTTGAGCGCCATTTCAACAAATCAAGCCTGGCTCCTAACAATCGATAAAATGATGGCTGAGATTCAAGCCAAGCACCACTATGTCGTAATCACAATTGACGAAGTATCCAACAGCGAATCGATTCGTGACTTTGCTCAGCTGTTTAGCGCACTCAAGCGTAAACAATATCCAATTTATGTTATTATGACCGGCCTGCCAGAACTTGTCTTAGATATTCAAAATAACGACAAACTGACATTTTTACTGCGCTCCGATAAAATCGTCATGACGCCGCTCCAAAAAGCTGAAATGATCAGTACCTATGCCCAAGTGTTCAATTGCTCAACCCAGCTCGCCAGCAAACTAGCCCAGGCCACTGCTGGCTACTCATATGCCTTTCAATTGCTCGGATATCTGCTGTTTGAGCATTGCCAAGGTAAAACACCTACTATCCATGACTATCAAGCCGTCTTTCCCCAATATCAGCTGTATCTTTTCGATAATGCCTACCAAAAAATCTTTGCCAGTCTTTCTGAAATGGATCGACGCTATCTGATCGCCATTCAAGGCAACCAAAAGCTGCAGACGGTCTGTGAGATAATGGGAAAAGATAAGATCTACGTTTTTCAATACCGGCGACGAGCTATCGAACGCGGCTTAGTTCTGCCAAGCGGTCGTGGGTTCGTCAAATACACGCTGCCCTGTTTTGATCAGTACGTCAGTGAGGTGCAGAATCCTGATTCGTAAGCACACCATATTGAACCGTGTTGCCTATTAAACGGTGGATAATTTAAAAAATTAAAGAACAAAAGAAGCGGTCGACCGGCGCATTTCTGCGTGACCGACCGCTGTTCGTTTATCAATATGGTGTGCTTACGCTAAATCTAAGAAGTCATAGTTTATTTAAATTCCGGATACTGGCGTTCCAGCATGGCTATGGCATGTTCAGAAATATGAACACCCGCATAAGCCTGACGATAGTAACGAACCAATCGCTTGAGCCGCCAGTTGAGTTCATCTTGATTGTAGTAATCTAAAGAAAAACCGCCCGGCACATCAAATAACGGTTCTGGTACCACCATACTAAAATCACTCCACTGATCCTTGGAGGTTTTTAGTTCTTTGCTTAATTCGGTTAGGCTGCCAGTGCCACCAATATTTTCAATGATGCCAAACCCTTGTCCTTCGATAATGCGTGGTAGATTTTTGGCACTCAGTTCATTTTGAGTATCCAGGTCTTCAATGGTTAGCTTAATTTTCCAACCGTCGCCAAAGTCATAATGAAAGGTAAATTTGTCGCCTACATTTAAATAGTTGAGTCGGAAATCATCTAAGGCAATATAATCAATTTGCCGTGCGCCAGGAAAGCTCGGAAAATCATTGTATCGAGCTGGATCATCAACCATCACGACCGGATCACCAGCAAGGTCATAAGTGAAGTCATACAGATGTTCAGCATACATTTCAAACATGATTTCAAGATAGTACGCCAACTCAGTAATTGGCAGATTCTTTTTAATCTTGAAACGACGCCAAGTTTTCGGTGCATCAAAATCACTCAGTTCGGCTTTAATCGTAAAGGTTGGAATTGGCTTGGCCATGTTACTGTTCCTCCAAATGTTGGTCTAAAACTATTTGGGTTAGTATATCATGAGACATCTTCCTAATACATTCATCGGCTAAAAACAATAACTAAACACAAATCGCTTATTTTATACATTTTTAATCGTTTTAAACAATTGTCATTATATCTTGTAAATCAACATTTTGATTACTAAACCTTTTATTTAATTTTGAACAAAACTGTTTCCCTCTGTGTTGTTGCACATCGTCCTTTAATATAATAATAATCAACTTAGATATTGCTCTGGTCACGGCAACGTAATGATTATAAATATCATTCTCATTATCCAAATCATAGTCATTTGCAAAGATTATAACTTGATCATATTCTAGACCTTTAGATGAATGGACCGTAGTTGCTACATGAGGCAATTCGTTCATTCTAAAAGCAAGAGTAGACTGTCTTTTTTCAGATACTGTTTTTCTTAAAAGCTCAATATGTTTTAATTCCGTAACATATCCTAAACTACTAGCAATATTTTCCATTGTTGAAGAAGCTAACTCAAAATTGTCCAATAGGCTTTCTTTTAAAATTTTCAATTTGTTTTGAAGAGGCCCTATAATTTCCTTATCATCAATATATTTTTCTGGTATATCATCTATCAAATCATATATTGAGTATTCTGAAAAAATAAAGTATTGAGCAATTGCATTATATAACCATTTTACATTCGTAGATATTTCGGAAATAGGCAGTTTGGGAATATATGTAAAATCCATTCCCATATTATTTAATTCTAACGCATCATTTTTAGCGTCTTTATTACTATGACGTAATAATGCACATTTAGCATTCAGATTCAAATATTGCTTTACTTTATCAGCCCAATCATCAGAAAGGGCACTCATCAGAATTATAGAATTTTTATTCCGACATGGACTATACAAGTTACTAGTAGCAGACATCAAAAGGTTTGAATAATTTTGAATTTGTTGGCATGAGCGAAAATTTTTACGTAATTTTTTCTTACTAAAATCATTTGATTTCCTGATTTCATTCATAGCTTCTGGACATGCTCCTCGCCATACATAAATAGACTGTTTCTCATCTCCGACAATAAATAATTGTATTTTCAATTTTTTGCATATATACATAAAAAAATTATGCATTTCTTTATCACAGTCTTGATATTCATCTATATATAGTTTGAAATACTTTGATTTCAAATATAGTTGACAAGCCAGGGAACTTTTTACAATGTATAATGCAAGTTCAAAAATAAAATCCCTTTTTGTATCAGCATATACCCCCACAATACCTTGGCTTTTTAAATAATCCAAGCATTCATTAAACGTTTTGTGTTTAATACTGTAATCAACACCCTTTATTTTTAGTTTGGGATTAAATACGTCCCTTGCAAATGGTTTAATTACTTCACTAATAGCGAAGCGATTATTAGTTCCTATAAAACTACTTGTGGTGTCAACCCTCATCCTCTTTTTAATTTCTTTTGCTGCCTTCACAGTAAAAGTAATAGCAGCAATAACTTTGTGTGTATTATTTTCTTGTAAGTCTTTAGTAATTTTAGATACTAACGTATGCGTTTTGCCAGTTCCTGCACTTGCACTTACAATAATATTACCTGGAGTATCTATTATTTCCTGTTGCTCTTCTGATAACTTCATTTCAAAATATCCTTTAAACAAGCAAAATTATAATGATTATAAATTTTTTCACAATCTCTACGTGTTAATTGATCAACCAACTCAACCATATGGTATTTCTTTGAATTTTGAAGATATCTAACCGCATTATCTTTTTGGAGATATTTTTTCATCTCGTTGGGTATAACTTCGTCTAAATCTTCTTCAAGACTAACTTTAGAAAGATAAATTTTGTTTTCAGTTCTAATCTTATCTAAAGCATTTTCATTCTCTTTATACAACTTTCGTTTTGTTTCGACACTATTATCAAGAACACTGTTTATAGGAAGTACATTTTTCCCGACTAATTTATTTATTCTTGAAAATCCCAAAACACTATAGGATGAATCATTAGCCTTTTTTAAGTCATTATCAGTTTTAACAAAACACTCGATATTTAACTTATTTAATATTTCAATATATTGTTTAAAACCAACTCCTTCAACTTGAAGAATGTATACTCCTTCTGCTTGATACAGTTCATTTTGATAAGACAACACCTTATCGAAAAGCAATTCTTCTGACGGTCCCTCCACCATAAGTACTTTATCAGCAAAAATAGCTTCACTCAGTCTTTTATTTAAGCGTTGCCTTTGTTCTTTATACTTTTCCGGCACTTTATAAAATGAACTGGCCGAATTCACTTTGGTGTTATTAAAAATTCGAATAAGATTAACTTTATCCATTGCAGAAAGTATAAATGATGAATGAGTTGTGAGAAATGTATACTTGTACTTTTCATCAACAAAAATTTTATGTGATAAAGCTATCTGCATTGCTCTATGTAAATGGTTTTCTGGTTCTTCAATAAGAAAAAGGTTAATTTTGCGTATTGTATTTTCCTCTGCCAATAAGTCATAAATCGAATAAACTAATAACTTTTTCCTACCTTCACCAGAAGTAGGATAAAGTTCTCCATCATTGTCTTGTTTTATATATGGGACAACGTTTGAATATAAGCCTTTAACGGCGATCTCAGACTTCACAGAAACTTGAATGTTATCGTTTTTAAGATGATTATATTCAGGAGTAATTCTATTTTCAAAAGACTTTATACCGGATAAAGATGATATATATTTGTTAAGGTTAACAATCGTATCATCGATATGTTTAAGTGTATCTTTGTCCTCGTTCTTATCATTTTTTAGTAAAATCGCTGAATTTTTCTTAAATAAATTATATAAATCAACATAAGCATCTATGTAAATTACATTAAATACTGTGTCTAATTCAGAAAATACACCCCTAGTCTTTATTTCTTCTAAATCATTCAAATCTCCACCCCAATACAAAATAGGATTTGCTATCATTTCGGTGCTATCATACTTAGCTATTAACTTTATATATACAACGTTTTGACTACTCAATAACGCCCCTTTCACTTTTGCACGTAATTTCATACTATCTACATCATTAAGGTCACTAATATCAATACTAACAATAATTTCTACAGGCACATCAGTATTCTTTTGATAAAAATCAGAATCAATAAGATTGTTTTTTCTAATATTTCGATCAAAAACAAAACGTAGAGCATATAGAAAGTTTGTTTTACCAACATCATTCATTCCAAAAAAAACATTTTTATTATCCAAAGTAATATTAATATTTTCAAAATTACGAAAATTTTTTATTGAGATATTTTTAAATTTCATTAGTATCCTCATAGTTACTCTTTTAAAATTCTTCTATAATACATAAAATTAATATCTTTTCGATTACAATTGTACTATACCTCTTAGGATTAACACTTTAAATAATAAAAGCGTTGATCTTAAGGGATGTTCTGTATGGCTATAATCCCCTTAAGGGTGACACTTGAAATAATAAAAGTGTTATTTCCTT
>OGON01002458.1_pt1 | contig 11184 bp, 14 predicted proteins | sample 1552671 | NCBI WGS metagenome assembly OGON01 (sample SAMEA2580136, study PRJEB22360) | human gut metagenome | biome: human gut; feature: human-associated habitat; material: faeces | place: Denmark | collected 2008/2010 | reverse complement strand
TAGTAGATACGAATGGAAGCGGACATGGTGCATTGGCAGGAGTTCTTAATGCATTAAATGCCGATGTTTTGATCTGCGGCGGAATCGGAGGGGGTGCTCAGACTGCGTTAGCGGCAGCGGGTATTAAGCTTTTTGGCGGAGTTTCAGGAGATGCGGATAAAGCAGTAGAAGCTTTTATCAATGATACGCTTGATTATAATTCGGATGTGAAGTGTTCTCACCATGAGCACAACCATGAGGAAGGACATACGTGTGGTGAGCATGGATGCGGAAGCCATAGCTGTCATTAAGAAGAAAAAAATACAACACGAAAGGATGCGTCAAGGTAATGCCAGAATTATCGTGATACATCCTTTTGTATTTGGAATGATTATTTTTCTTTCACTACTTGTCGAAAGTAATGGATGGAATGTACAATATTGTTAATGATCCAGAGATATTTATTTTGGAAACAGCTTAATCAATTTGGAGGTATAAAATGAAAGCACATAAATATTGGTCAATCGGAGCAATAGTTACAATGGTTGGAACTTTTTATACAGGATATAAAGGGTTAAAAGCAGCACACAAATACTTTGCATTTGGCTCTCTGATATGCTTGATTATGGCAGTCTATTCTGGTCATAAAATGATTTCTGGCAATAAGAGGACAAGAAAACAGATGGGAATGAAAGAAGTGGAGGAATAAAATATGTTAGAAGTAGGAAAAAAAGCACCGGACTTTGAATTGCCGGATCAGAATGGAGAAATGCATAAATTAAGCGATTATGCAGGAAAAAAAGTGATCCTATATTTTTATCCAAAGGATAATACACCAGGATGTACGAAGCAGGCATGTGGCTTTTCTGAGCGTTATCCACAGTTTACTGAGAAGGGAGCTGTTATTCTCGGAGTAAGCAAGGACTCTGTAGCGTCTCACAAGAGATTTGAAGAAAAATACGGACTGGCATTTACGCTATTAGCAGACCCGGATCGTAAAGTTATTGAAGCATATGATGTCTGGAAAGAAAAGAAAAATTATGGAAAAGTATCTATGGGTGTAGTAAGAACTACTTATCTTATTGATGAGCAGGGAATCATTATAAAGGCAAATGATAAAGTCAAGGCGGCAGATGATCCTGAAAATATGCTTAAGGAATTGGCATAATGAAGATTATTTTATCACCTGCAAAAAAGATGATTGTAGATACCGATAACTTAGCACCGGTTGAACTGCCTGTCTATATTGATAAGACAGCAGAAGTATTAAACTGGATGAAAAGCAAATCAAAAGAAGAACTGAAAGCTATCTGGAAATGTAATGACAAGATTGCAGAGCAGAACTTTAACAGATTGGAAAATATGGATCTTTATAACAGGCTTACTCCGGCTGTTTTAGCATATGAAGGGATTGCATTTCAATATATGGCACCATCTGTGTTTGAAATCCAGCAGTTTGAGTATTTGCAAAATCATTTAAGAATCTTGTCTGCGTTTTATGGCATTTTAAAACCAATGGATGGTGTGACTCCTTATCGTCTTGAAATGCAGGCAAAGGTTGGAATTGGAGATGCAAAAAATCTGTATGAGTACTGGGGAGAATTGTTATACCGCTCAGTAATCGATGACAGTAGGATTATCATTAATCTTGCATCAAAAGAATACTCAAAATGTATAGAAAAGTATCTGACACCACAGGACAGATATATTACGATTGTATTTTGTGAGTTATCCGGAGATAAATTGGTAACAAAAGGTACCTATGCCAAGATGGCTCGTGGTGAAATGGTCAGATTCATAGCGGAAAATAATATTGAAAATCCGGTGGAGATTCAGAAATTTGACAGACTCGGATATTCGTTTAGGTCTGATTTATCTTCAGATTCAGAATATGTATTTGAACGCAAAATAAAATAGTTATTCAGGTAAAAGATGTTCAGTTTGGCAGCTTTTATAATAATGAGAATTATTACTATTTTTATTGACAACAGGATGATAGTGGCATATAATCCTTATTAAGAATTATTCCCAATAAGGAGAATGAATGACAAGAAGGAGAAATACCATTCAAAAAGATCTCGTAAGAAATACCGTATACGAAATGAGAAGACACGTTACGGCAAATGAAGTGTATGAATTTATAAAAGAAGCATATCCATCAATTGGAAAAGGAACTGTATATAGAAATCTTGATATATTGGTAGAGGAAGGTGCATTAAGAAAGGTTGAAGTTCTGAATGGACCGAACCGATTTGATTTTACATTGAAAAATCATTACCATGTAAGATGTATAAAGTGCGGTGAAATTTTTGATGTGGATATGGATCAAATACCGGATTTGCTGGAAAGAATTCATAACACTCATGGAATTGAATTTGTGGATTATGATATTTCATTTAAAGGCATTTGCCCGAAATGCAGGGAGAAGGTAAAGGAGGAACAGCATGGATAGGAAAGCAATGTATAAGTTGAGTTATGGACTGTTTATATTGACCGCTAAAGAAGCAGAAAAAGATAACGGATGCTCTGTAGGAAAAGACCAGTTCTCAGAAGCATAAATGTATTATGATAGGATTATACCAATGAAAGAAGAACTAAGTATAGATATCATCGGACTTGCAGGAGCCTGTTCTTATGCTTTGGACTGTATAGAAGCAGAGTTGGTAAATATCAAAAACAAACATGGAAAAAGAGTGGCTTATATAAGTATATGCATGGCTGAATATTGGAAAATTCAAGGTGATGAATTACAAGATTTAGCCATGTGTGCTTTACTGCATGATAATGCTTTGACACAATATATTTCGGAAGAACTGAAAAAGGATTCCGTCATTCATTGTAAAAAAGATTTATCCGAGAAAAAAACAAATCTTCATTGTATTTATGGTGAAAAAAATATTACTAAAATTCCATTTAAAACAGATGTGTCAAATGTGATTTTGTATCATCATGAACATGCCGATGGAACCGGTCCTTTTCAAAAAAAGTGGAATGAAATTCCATTGTTTGCAAGGATTATTCATCTTGCAGATATCATTGATATTATAAGAAATAGTATTGATTCTGATGATAATAGCTGGGATTTTATGTGTCAATATCTTTCCCAAAATAAGGATAGTCTATTTGATTCGGAATGTGTTAATGCTTTTCTTCATGTATTCACAAAAGAATCGTTTATGTGTTTAAGTGATGATTCTTTTGAAACTAAGCTATGGGAAGCTATCCCAAGAGAAAAGCTGGTTTTTGATTGGGAAATGTGTAAAGATGTTGCAGATATACCAGAAAACCCCGTACAGATTTTCTATTATAGACAATCTATACGGGGTTTATTCGTGAAACAATATTCTATTTCCAAACTTCTTCTGCAATTTCTTTTACAAGTGCAAGTTTTGCCCACTGCTGTTCCTCTGTGATCTTATTTCCAATCTCACAGGATGCAAATCCACACTGTGGACTTAAGCATAGACGCTCAAGCGGAATATACTTTTCTGCTTCGTGAATTCTTGCGATCACCTTATCCTTATCTTCCAGTTCCGGTTTCTTTGTTGTAATAAGTCCAAGTACAACTTTCTTGTCCGGAGACACTTTTGCAAGCGGTGCAAAACCACCGGATCTCGCATCATCATACTCCAAAAGTAATGCGTCCACATGCTCCTGGGCAAATACATAGTCAGCTACAGAATCATATGGTCCACTTGTAAAAAATGTAGAGTGATAATTTCCGCGACAAATGTGGGAAGTAATCACCATATCCTCCGGTCTTCCTTCCAGTGCCAGATTATTTACTTTCAAAAGCCGTGCCTTTACCTCTTCAATATCAACACCAAGTGACTGGTATCTCTGCTTTGCAGCATCTCCGACAATTGCACCCCAGGTACAGTCATCAAGCTGCAGATTACGGCATCCTGCTGAATAGAACTGTTTGATCACATCCTGATATGCCTTACCGATATCCTCGATCAATTCATCATCTGTCGCATAAAATTTTCTTGTCTGCTCAATGTTCTGCGGAACGATCATCTGCTGATACATCTGCGCCGGTGCCGGAATGGTATACTTTGCAACGGTCTGTTCATCTTCAAACTGCTTTAAGAATTTGAAATACTCTACAAACGGATGCACCTTTGCTTTTACCTTTCCCACCAGATAAGTAGCCTCAAGGTCTGCCATCTCTCCGTTAAACTGTACGCCGCCACCATCTTTTTCATGGGTAACTCCTTCAAATCCCCACATAAAATCCAGATGCCAGAATTTTCTTCTGAATTCCCCATCTGTAATCGCATGGTATCCTGCTACTTTCTGCTTTGCAACGATCTCTGTCACGCACTCATCCGTCACGCGGTCGAGTTCTTCCTGTGTGATTGTTCCTTCTTCAAACGCTTTTTTTGCTGCTTTAAGCTTTTCTGGTCTTAAAAAGCTTCCTACAAAATCATAGCGAAATGGTGTCTTTAATGTACTCATATATTGATAACCTCCTGTGTTTTTTTGTTCGTTTTCTAGGGTTATCCTACCATGTCACTATGACTTTGTATAATACATTTCTTTTGCGGTTAGTCATAGTTTGAAGCTATATCCAGTTATGACAAACATATTTAAATGTAGTACTCTTGTAATTTTGGAAATTTCCGAATTCAGGTACATCGCTACCTCATTTTCCAGGCGTGCCCCGGATGAGGCGATAAGCTCTATGATATTCTCCCGCACACTTTTTTGGGCATCAATCAGCCTTTTATATTATATTATGGTTTTGAATTTTATAAACATACTTCTTCAATGTATTTCTGCTTATATTATACTTCCGCATCAAATCCACCTGTTTAATAGATCTATCAGACAAATATTTCAAAATATCCTCTCTGAGAGCATCAGACATCTTATCAAGCTGGCCTGGTTTTCTTCCACTCTTCTTATTGCTTGCAGCAATTCCATCTTTAATAGACTGGGATATATAAAGGCGCTGCTTCTCTCCTCTGTCCAGCTCCACTATGATCAGAAGCTTAATAATGCTTTCCATAGCAGTTTTGGTCACAATGTCTTGTTTCTCTGCAGTTGTCATCATTTGTCGAATGTAGTCGCTACTTACCGTTGGATTATCAAGAAATACCATGTTAATACCTCTGTCGAGCCATTCCATGTATTTCTTATAGCCATTTTCTGCTTCCCTGGTAAAACGATACAAATCCTTGAACACAACTGTGTCTCCGGCCTGCAGTAATACCAAAGGCATTGTCCAACTATGACAAACATCGTAGATTTTCCCTAACGCAATAGGCCCAATCGCAGCAAGCAAATACCCAACAAATTCTTTTGAAACGATTACAAGCAAAGAAAGATACCTCTTACACCCCATAACAACAGCTTGCGCGAGAAATAAAATCCAAATGGTAATGGCAGCACAGAAATCAAAAATATTATAATATAGGTTAAATATACATTACAGGTTCTTTATCACTTCAACTCTGGTTACCATGCCTTCGCGCATACTATCCACTCTAAGTGCACAATCCTTATAATACACGCAGGCACCTATTGCAACCGTCTTTCCCTCTTCACTCAGCTTGTCGCTTATGACATTGCGAAGAATTCTTGTCTTTTCCTCCGGAATTTTGGCTCCGGTTATGAGATTCGCGTGTGCTACTGTCTGGCTGCCCCGGCATATCATGTGATCAGCCTCATCAAAACTGCAGAACAGGAATTTTCTGATTGTAAACAATGCTGCTATCGCGCCAATTCCAACAAGAGTCTCATATACGTTGAGGTGCTCGACTATCATCTGTCTGGCTGTTGCAAAAAGCAGAACCTCTATTATCGTGCCTGGCTGATGCGTACAGAGCATCTTTACAAACTCCACGCCTATAGCAAGCGACATGGCATATTCCATGTAATACTCCAGTTCAAGCTTGTCATGCCATATATCAAAAAAACATTGACCTACAAGCTTTATAATAAGTATCGCTATCACAAATACGAGAAATGCAGACAATACCAGTTCCACGTAGGTCGCTATGTTTTTCATGGTTTTCCTAAAAAATTGTTTCATCATTCGGTCTTCCTCTCAGTTATTGTATTATTGAATGAATTGCTCCTGGGATGCTCATATCCACAAACAGAGCTATCATAAATGATAGCTCTGTTTGTTTTGTTAGTATCTGTTTTATTATGTACACAAACTTTCCATACTGATTTATTATTCGGTGTACTGGCAAATATTTGCGCTTCAGGACACTCAATTCTTAGAACAGGAATGCCACACTGCATATAGAAACAACTGCAATAAGTATTATAAGTAACGGTCCACCGATTTTTACGAAATCCGAAAACTTGTATCCTGCCGGAAGTATCTGCATATTTACAGCTGTTCCGAAAGATGTTGCTATTGCAAGGTTTGAGCAGGCACCGATTACGATTACCCATGGAATAGGACTGATTCCAAGCGATAATGCAATTGCTATACAGATTGGTGTAAGCATTGCTGCTGTTGCGTTGTTTGACATGATATTCGTGAGCACACTTGTAAGCACTGCGATAACTACTGTAAGAAGCACAACCGATGCGTTCTTTCCTCCGAAGAGGTTGAGTACAGCGTTTGCGATTAATGCTCCACCACCTGATACATCAAGTCCTGTTCCGATTCCTGATATTGTTCCGATACATACGAAAACATCCCAAGGAAGATCCGAATATGCTTTTTTAATCGAGATACAGCCTGTTCCAAGTACCATTGCAGCACCTATAAGACCGATTGTACCAATGTTAAAATAGCTCTTGAAAGGCTGGAAACCACTTAATACAAACAATACTATGCATAAAATCATGGTTCCGAGTGCCACATAGCCCTTCCATGCCGGAGCAGCTGACTCCTGTTCTTTCTCGAGCTTATGTATCTCTGCAACTGAATACATATTTCCCTTGTCGAAGTCAGGACTATCCGGTTTTAATACCTTGTCGAGGAGCTTGTAGCCGATTGTTCCCCAGAAAATAATCTGTACAACTGCTGCCGGAAACATGATCTTTGTCATGTCAAACATTCCCATACCTTCCTCATAACCGGCATATCCCTGTAATACCGAGTTTGCTGCAAGCTGTGAGGTTGAGCCGATTAGTGAACACGCACCTCCGATAATGGCTGCTGTTCCGGCTGGGAAAATAACCATTTTTGAACGGATTTTTCCACATGAGTTTGCTGCTACGATTGCGATGATAGGCATCCAGATAGCAACTGTTCCGTTGTTACTCATAAATGCTGACATCAATGAACACACAGCACTTACCGTTACTATAAACCGCCTCTCCGTCTTGGCAAGAAAAGAATTTCCGATTTTTTCTCCTATCTTTCTTGCTATTCCGGTTTCAAAAAGTGCGGCACTTACAACACACATTCCGACTACCATCGGCCAGCCTGTTGCGCTGAATCCGCTGTATACTGCGGATAAATCCATTTCTGGAATAAACATTGCCATTGCTACCGACCCAAGGATAGCAACCACGCTTATCGGCAGTCTATTCCAGACAAACAAGCCCATTGTAATTAATACAATTATAATTGAAATAATACTAGAATCCATATTATATCCCCCGATATATTTTTATTTTAAATCTCTGCCCAGTCAGCACCCTTCCATTTCTCGTGCTCATATACTGACTTGTCGGCTACATATGGCCACTTTTTACCCTCTACGACTGCCAGACAGCCCTTGATACACATCTGTGCCATCTTGATAACCGCCTCTCTTGTCTGGGCTGCTGAGTGCGGACTTACGATAAGATTTCTGCAGTTCAATAACGGATCATCTGTTTTTGGTGGCTCGCTGCAGAATACGTCTGTTCCCGCACCGGCGATAACTCCGTTATTTAATGCTTCTACGAGATCTGCTTCGTTGATGATTCCTCCACGGCTGCAGTTTATTATAAGTGCCGTCGGCTTCATAACAGAAAGCTCCTTCTTTGAGATCATGTTCCTGGTCTGATCTGTGAGCGGTACATGGATTGATACCACATCGCTGTCCTTTAACAGCTCCACATAATCTTCATAATATTTAGCCCCATAGCCTTCTACCTGCTCTTTTGTCATAAAAGGATCATACGCTGCAATTCTCATTCCGCAGCCTTTGCAGATTTTGGCTGTTTCTCTTCCGATTGCTCCAAGCCCAAGGATTCCGACTGTCTTTCCCTCAAGCTCGAAAGCCTTCTTTGCTCCACGGATTTCCCAGTTTCCTTTGCACATCTCGTTCTGTGCCTCGATAAGATTCTTTGACAATGCAAAAATCATTGCTACCGCATGCTCAGCAACACTTCTGTTGTTGGCTCCCGGTGTGATGACCACCGGGATACCAAGCTCTGTTGCTTTTTTTACATCAACCGAATCATATCCTACGCCTGTACGTCCAATTACCTTGAGCTTCGGGCTGTTTTCTATAGCATTTGCATCACATTTTGCAATTCTTACAATAAGAGCAGCTGCATCCCTCATCTCGTCAAGATAATTGTTCGGATCCTGATTGTCAGCTACATATACATCAGCTATTCCATCTAAAAGCTGCATTCCTTCATGGCATACAGCCTGTGTCATTACAAACTTCATATTAATTCATCCTCCCCAGAGCTAGTTCATTCCTTTGTCAGCATTCTCTTTTAATACCTTTGCAAGCGCTTCCACACCCTCATCGCACAGATAGTTGAATGGACGTCTGCAATCGCCAACAGGATATCCGAGCATAGCAACCGCTTTTTTAACAACTGTGTTAGGATTGCCGTATTTGAATACCGCTCTGAAGCTTGCAATAGAATCCTGTGCTGCCTCTGCCTCCTCAAGCTTGCCTTCTTTGAAAAGGTTGTAGATGGATGAAAGAACATGTGGATAAACATTTGAGCATCCTGCTATTCCTCCGACTCCGCCTTCTTTTAACGCAGGAAGAATGAGTGAATCATTTCCTGATAATACATAGAACTTCTTGTCAAGTTCACGTGTCTCTGTGATATATGCCTTTAAGTTATCCCAGTCACCGCTTGAATCCTTAGCACCGATGATAAGGTCAACATCCTTTGCAAGCTTCTTTACTGTCTCAGGAAGCAGCTTGTTTCCTGTACGGGCAGGAATATTGTAAAGAACAATTGGAGTATCTACATGTTTGGCAACCTCTACATAGTGATCGTATAACTCCTTCTGTGACGCAACCGCAAAGCTTGGAGTGATTATTGAAAGGACGTCAGCTCCGAGCTTTTCTGCCTCCTTGCTCATCCTGATAGTATCCTGTGTTGAAATGCAACCTGATCCAGCATATACAGGTACTCTTCCTTTTACCTGATCAATTGCAGCTTCAAGGACTTCGCATTTTTCTTTTTCATTTAAGATATATCCTTCACCGTTTGTTCCAAATGGGAAAATTCCGTGCACACCGCCATCGATAAGTCTGTCAATCTGTGTTCTGAGCTCGTCAGTGTTGATGCTCTCATCTGCGTTCATTGGTGTTAAAATTGGTGTAATAATTCCTTTTAATTCTGTCTGTTTCATGTTTTTCTTCTCCTTTTAAACTTGTTTAATTTTGTTTATTTTTGATTTAATATTTTGTCTGCAATCTTTACCAGTACATCTTTGGTTCCGAACCCACCTGATTTGGATATTATCTGCTGCACAAATCCGTGATTTTTCAGATTGGAAACAACCACACCCTGTTCTATCTCACATACCGGTGTAATCTGGGTACAGCCTATCAGCTTCATATACCCCATCAAAGTATCGCCGCCTGTCATAAGTATTGTCGTATCCTGCCTATTTGCTGCCAGATGGTCAGCTATGTGTCCATGTGCCGTTGGAATCAGGGTTCTTACATCATTCATAGTCAGCTTATTTGCTTCCATAAAGCCCTTTTTGTCTTCTTCCCGGTCTATGGAATCAATGATGAGACATCTGTCTTTTTCACATTCTTCCTGCATTTTGCGCAAAAACTCCAAGCCCGCCTGCGTGCTGTAATAATCCTTCTGCAATTTTTGTTCTACGGTCATATGGATTCTTGAAAATCCGTGTTCTTCGGCATAGTCAAGCTGATTTTGCGTAATCATATTCAAGCTGCCACATTCCACAAGAAAATTTTCACTCTTCCTATAGCTTTGCGGCTTCACTGCATCAAATCTGAGCTTGTCGGCAAGCGCTTCCGCAAGTGCGGCACATCCGGCAATAATACAAAGCTCATCTTTTTCCTGCAATTCATCAAGCCTTTCTTCTATGTCTTTGTGTTTTTCCACATCGCAGATTACGATACGTTCATCGCTTTTTATATCATTCAAAGCTTCATTCCGCTTAACACAGGCACATTTCAAAGATGTCTGCTGTGCGATAATATCAGGTATGTACGACATCTTTACCGGTTCAAACGGATCCTGCCCGAATACACTTTTTTCAAGAAGCTGTCCCTGTATGTAGTGAGTTCCGTTTACCGTACAGCGGTCTATCTTCGGATACCCCGGCAGAAAATAAACTTTGTCGTGTCTGCTTCCGTCCAAAACTGCCTGAAGCTCACTTCCGATATTCCCGCGGAGCGCAGAGTCCGTCTTTTTGAAAATAATAGGAATCTTAATTGCTTTTGCCCATCCTGTAATATTTTTCACAGCATCATATGCCTTAGCTGCAGGCATTGGTCTGGTCTCAGAATCTATAACCAGAACCTCTGTTGTCTCATCTATATCCCCGATAGCTTCCGGCATTTTTGTAAATACCTGGGTGGCAATTCCCTTATTCACAAACTGGATTCCGGTATCCAATGCACCGGTAAAGTCATCTGCTATGATCAACAGCTTTACCATCGCATTTCCTCCCGCTATTTTTTGTTTACTGCAAGCTTTGTCGCATAGTCAATTGAATTTACAAGGCTTAACTCATTCGATTCGCCTTTTCCTGCAAGGTCAAAGCCTGTACCATGGTCTACCGATACCCTTATTACAGGAATTCCGAGTGTTACATTTACACCTGCTACCGCATCCCATTTCTTTAATTCTTTGTTGTATACAAAACCTTTAACCTTCAGAGGAATATGTCCCTGATCATGGTACAGAGAAAGGATTGCATCGTATTTTCCTGATTTACCAATGTGGAATACAGAGTCTGCCGGGCATGGTCCAACAGCATTGATTCCTCTTTCCTGAGCTGCTTTAACAGCCGGTCCGATGTCTGTGATTTCTTCTGTTCCGAATAATCCATTGTCTCCGTTG
>OGON01002451.1_pt1 | contig 11214 bp, 7 predicted proteins | sample 1552671 | NCBI WGS metagenome assembly OGON01 (sample SAMEA2580136, study PRJEB22360) | human gut metagenome | biome: human gut; feature: human-associated habitat; material: faeces | place: Denmark | collected 2008/2010 | reverse complement strand
GGCCTTCGACCTGGCAACGCACCGCGGTTACGACGCCGATCACCCGCGCGTGGTGGGCGACGTGGGCAAGGCCGGCGTGTCGATCTGCTCGGTGGAGGACATGAAGGTGCTCTTCAACGGCATTCCGCTCGACCGGATGTCGGTGTCGATGACCATGAACGGCGCCGTGCTGCCGATCCTCGCCTTCTACATCGTGACGGGCCTGGAGCAGGGCTGCACGCTCGACCAGCTGGCCGGTACGATCCAGAACGACATCCTCAAGGAGTTCATGGTGCGCAACACCTATATATATCCGCCCGAGTTCTCGATGCGGATCATCGCCGACATCTTCGAGTACACCTCGAAGAACATGCCCAAGTTCAACTCAATCTCGATTTCGGGTTACCACATGCAGGAGGCGGGCGCCACGAACGACATCGAGCTGGCCTACACGCTGGCCGACGGTCTGGAGTACCTGCGCGCCGGCGTCAACGCAGGCATGTCGATCGACGCCTTCGCACCGCGTCTGTCGTTCTTCTGGGCCATCGGCATGAACCACTTCATGGAGATCGCCAAGATGCGCGCCGCGCGTATGCTGTGGGCCAAGATCGTTAAACAGTTCAACCCCAAGAACCCCAAGTCGCTGGCGCTGCGCACCCACTCGCAGACCTCGGGCTGGTCGCTCACCGAGCAGGACCCGTTCAACAACGTGGCCCGCACGGCCATCGAGGCCATGGGCGCCGCGCTGGGACACACCCAGTCGCTGCACACCAACGCCTTGGACGAGGCGATCGCCCTGCCGACCGACTTCTCGGCGCGTATTGCGCGTAACACGCAGATCTACATTCAGGAGGAGACCAACATCTGCCGCGAGGTCGACCCGTGGGCAGGTTCCTACTACATCGAGACGCTGACCAACGAGATCGCCCATAAAGCCTGGGAGCGCATCGAGGAGGTCGAGAAGCTGGGCGGTATGGCCAAGGCCATCGAGACCGGCATTCCGAAGATGCGCATCGAGGAGGCTTCGGCCCGCAAGCAGGCCCGCATCGACTCCGGCGAGGAGAAGATCATCGGCATCAACGAATACCGTCTGGAGAAGGAGGCCCCGATCGACATTCTTGCCGTGGACAACACGGCCGTGCGCGAGAGCCAGATCAAGCGACTCAAGGAGCTGCGCGCCAACCGCGACGAAGCTGCCGTGAAGAAGGCGCTGGCCGCCATCACCGAGTGCGTGAAGACCAAGCAGGGCAACCTGCTCGAACTGGCCGTCGAGGCCGCCAAGGTCCGCGCCTCGCTGGGCGAAATCTCCGATGCCTGCGAAGTGGTCGTAGGCCGCTACAAAGCTGTTATCCGTTCCATTTCAGGTGTTTACTCTTCAGAAGTGAAAAACGACAAATCCTTCGAGCGCGCCAAGGAGCTGTGCGCCGAATTCGCCAAGAAAGAGGGCCGTCAGCCGCGCGTGATGATCGCCAAGCTCGGCCAGGACGGACACGACCGCGGCGCCAAGGTGGTCGCTACGGGTTATGCCGACATCGGCTTCGACGTCGACATGGGTCCGCTGTTCCAGACTCCGGAGGAGGCCGCCAAGCAGGCCGTCGAAAACGACGTGCACGTAGTCGGCGTATCGTCGCTGGCCGCCGGCCATCTGACGCTCGTGCCGCAGATCATCGCCGAGCTGAAGAAGCTGGGCCGCGAGGACATCATCGTCGTCGGCGGCGTGATCCCCGCGCAGGACTACGATGAACTCTACCGCGACGGCGCCGCCGCCATCTTCGGCCCCGGTACGCCGATCGCCACGGCAGCCATCAAGATCCTCGAAATCCTGCTCGCCGAGTAAATTCCCGGCTCCGACAAGAGAAACGCCGCGGTCGCAAGACCGGGGCGTTTTTTGTTCCGGAGCACTTCGGGAGGGACTTTTTTCACCCGCCAAAGACCGGAACGGGAGTTTTTGCATTATCTTTACGACTGAAATACACAAATTCATTCATTCCAACGTTCCATTCGCATGAAGAAAACCCTCATTCTGTTGCTTGCCTGCTGTGCCTGCATCCGGTCGCAGGCGCAGACTCCGGAGGCAGCCGCCGCACCGGAACCCTCCGTAACCCGGACCGACAGCACCCTGACATTCCCCGAACCTGAATTCATCGGCCAGGCATTGGCTATCCGGCCCGACAACAGAACCGAGCAGCTCGTTCAGGAGAGCCTGGCTCCCCGCCACCGTTCGTCCACCGGGCAGAAACTGTTCGGCATCGGAAAGAACCACATCGACGAAATGACGCTGAAAGGCGCGCAGTCCCCCGTCCGGCTCCGGAAGAGCGACGGCATCGCCTTTATCATCCGCGTTCCGGACAACCTGATCGACCCGATGTCGGTGATCAGCGTCTTCCGGTTCAAGGTCAAGAAGAAGATGCGGATCGCCGAATACGCGTCGGTCGGAACCTTCGGCGACCAGCAGCGCAACACGCTGGAACGGCAGCCCTTCACCTCGCGCCGGTTCGGAAGCAGCTCCTACCTCATCATCCTGAAAGGCGTCGAGACCGGAGAATACGGCATCACGGTCGATGCGCTGGGCAGTCTCAACGTTTCGACATTCGGGGTGGACGAATAAACCCGCGTTCCATGACAAACAATCCCCGCAACCTCGGTTGCGGGGATTGTTCTTTCGGCAGCCGGCAATGGGATCACAGGCAGGCCTCCAGAATCCGGCGGGCCATAGCGCCGTCGACGTTCTGCGCCTCGCCGAACCGATCGCCCGCAGCCGTGAAGCGGCGTTCGATCTCGGCGATGGTCTCTTCGCCGATACCCTCCTCCGAAAGGCGTGTCGAGAGGCCCAGCGAACGGAAGAACGCCTCGTTGGCCGCAATCGTGCGGTCGATGCGCTCCTCCTCCGAACCGCCGGCAATGCCCCAGATACGCTCGCCGTATTGCAGCAGTTTGCCGCGTTTCTGCCCGCGCAGCACGCGCAGCGTACCGTTGATGACAATGGCCAGCGTCGCACCGTGCGTCAAGCCGTGCAGCGCCGTCAGCTCGTGGCCGATCATGTGCGTCGCCCAGTCCTGCGTCACGCCCATACGGATCATGTCGTTCAGGGCCAGCGTCGCCGAAAGCATGTATTCCGACATCGTGTCGTAATCGCGCTCGTCCGCCAGCGCTTTGGGAGCGATTTCGACCACCGTATGCAGGATGCCTTCGGCCCAGCGGTCCATCAGCCGCGACTGATGGGGCGTAGTCATATACTGCTCCAGCACATGCACGAAAGTATCCGCAAGTCCGCAGGCTACCTGACGCTTCGGCAGCGAATAGAGCGTCTCGGGATCGAGGATCGAGAAGACCGGATAATCGCCGTAGAAAGCATATTTTTCCTTGGTCTCGTAGCGCGAAATGACCGCCCCGGAGTTCATCTCGGAACCCGTGGCCGACATGGTGAGGACCGTAGCCAGCGGCACGGTCTTGCCGGCCTGCCCCTTGAGCACGATGTCCCATGCATCGCCGTCGTAGAGAAGGCCCGCAGCGATGAGTTTCGTACCGTCGATGACCGACCCGCCGCCGACAGCCAGCAGGAAGTCCACCTTCCGCTCTTTGCCCAGCGCAATGGCTTCGCGCAGGGTCTCGACCGACGGATTCGCCTCGATGCCCCAGAACTCGACCAGGTCGCGGCCTTCGAGTGCGGCGACGACCTGATCGTAGACGCCGTTACGCTTGACGCTTCCGCCGCCGAAGGTCAGCATGATGCGTTTTCCGGCGGGAATGAGCTTCGGCAGACGGGCGATCTGGCCCTTGCCGAAAACCAGTTTGGTCGGATTGTGATAGATGAAGTTGTTCATGGCGAATATTTATTTATCCTATTACGAAGAGAATGAATGACCGGACGGCTCCGAAACCGGATTGCACCTGGTTTGACAGGGCCTCCGGCTGTTAAAAGAGCCGTTACGCCTCTAAAGATACGAAAAAAGCCGGACTGCGCAGAGAATTCTCCGCTAATTTTCAATCTTTGCGGTGAGAGCTGCCGGTTTGTGCTTAAACGAAGCAGAGCGCGGATGGGTGTACCGAAGTACGTCCCATTCGCGCCCTGCAGGAGCAAGTGCAAAGATGCACCGTAAAATCAATCGTTTAGAAGTACTTGCCGCGCAGGTCCTGAATCTTGGCCATCTGCTGGATAGCCGGGATGGCGAACTGCTGGGCCATGCCCTCGGCCATGGCCTGGGCGCGAACTTTCTCGCCTTCGGCGGTCTGCTTGTCGTCGGTCTTGACATCCCCGACCTCGAAGACATAGACGCCCGAAAGTCCCTTCACGGGAGCCGACAGGGCACCCTTCTCGGCCGATGCGATGGCGCCCACCAGACGAGGCTCCATGCCCACGCCGTTCACGTAGAACGAACCGAAAGTCACATCGGAGAAGTCCTCCACCTCCGAGCCGAGACTTGCAGCCTGTTCGGCGAGGGTCGAACCCGAAAGGCTCTTGACGATATAATCGTATTTTTTGTCGCGAAGAAGCTGCGAACGGATCTGGGCCGAAACCTTATTCAGCGGTGCGTACTCATTGTCGTCGATCTCGGTCAGCGTGGCAATCACGTAGTCCTTGCCTACATTGAAGATCGCCGAAAGGTCGCCCTCCTTCGCTCCGTAGGCCCAGCGGGCCACCTCGCGCGAATCCTCAAGGCCGCGGATCGTACGGACGCCCTGGGCAATCGCAGCCACGCGGGGCGTCACGGCAGCCGTCGAAGCGGCATCTGCGAATGCGGCGGCCGAACCCTTGGCGTTGACCATGAACGAACCGGCCTGGTTGTGCACGTCGCGGCGCGTGGCGGCCGAAGCCTCCACGGGATAGGTGATCGTAGCCACCTGCACGTGTTTCGAAGGTTTGTCGGCACGGTATACCTGCATCAGCTGGATGGCGTCGCCCGAAGCGATCTTCACGATGTCGCCCTGTCTGGCATTGGCCAAAGCGGCGGCGAACTCGCCCGTGAAGGCCGAGAAAGGCAGCACTCCCACTTCACCGCCGTTGGCGGCCGTAGCGTCGTAAACCGAATAACGGGCAGCGGTCTGCGCGAAATCGCCCCCCTTCTTCAGCACCGTCAGCAGGCTGTCGGCAAGCGCCTCCTGCGCATAGGGCAGCACGATATGACGTACGCCCACCGAGTCGGGAACCATCTTCGAATCGAGCGCGCGGGACATCGTCCACTCGTTGTTCTTCAGCACGGGACCGTACATCTCGCCCGCCATCAGCGCCTTGGCCTCCTCGTCGGAGAGCTGTGCGGCGGAAACGTAGCTGTCGGCGATCTTGCCGTTGCGATTGGCGCGGACGAAGGTCTTCACCTCCTCGGCGGCGGCGAACTCCCGGCCCACCTCCGTCACGCTCTTCTCAAGCGCCAGCAGGTCGTCGTCCGTGGGGGAGACCTCGAATACGACATACGAAATCGTACGCGACGGGGTCTGCTTGAACTGGTTCTTATGGCTGTTGTAGTAAGCCTTCACATCACCCGACGACACCTTGACGAGCGAATCGGGAACGGCCGAGAACTTCTTGCCGGCCCACTTGCCCGAGAAAGACTTGTTGGCGGCCTCGACACCGCGGGCGACCTCCAGCGAATTGACGTAAACGCCGCCCTTCACCAGTCCGAAGTACTTCTGCACCTCGCGCTCCAGACGGGCCTGCTCGTTGAGCTGCGCCCAGGCATTGGCCGCCTCGGGGTTGGTCTCGGCCTGCGCGAGGAACTGGCTGATGGCAGCCACGCTGTACTCGCCCGTGCGGGGATCGGCGAAAGCATTGTAGAAAGCCTGCGAAGGATGCTGTCCGCTGACCATCGCCAGACGCTCCGGCTCGGTGACGCGAAGTCCCATCCGGTCGAAACCGGGCGTCAGCACATGCTTGGCGATCAGCGCCTGCCAGGCGGCATTGGCCAGCATGGCCGACTGCTGCTCGTCGCTCTCCGGCATGTTGTTCTGCGACTTGATCGTCTCGTACTGGTCGTAGTACTCCGAATAGTTGATCTTCTCGCCGTCGATCACACCGACACGCGGGTCGTTGCCCGAGAAGCCCATTTCAGTCTTCAGAGAGAGGATGAATGCCAAGAGGGCCAGTGCGATGATGATCGAAAGCACGATGCCGAACTTGGTTCGTAAAGTGTTTAAACTTGCCATATAAATTGTTAATTATTCGTATTGTTTCGAATTATCAGCCAAAGGTAGTAAAATTAATTGTAAAAAGAACAGAATAAAAGTAAAAATATACGCACGCTTCGCCCCCCCCCTAATCCCCGCCGGGACGGGAATTTACCGGAAAGGCGGCGGAATCCGGCCCACGCTACAATTTCTTCACCCGCGCCAGTTCGATGCGCGAACGCGTCGTACGGAGAATCCGCAATTGCAGGCCGCCGATGAAAACCGTTTCCCCGGCGGTGGGAATACCCTCGTAATTGAAGATGATGAAACCGGCCAGCGTGTCGTATTCCTTGCTCTCCTCGATGCCGAGGTTGTATTTTTCATTCAGGTATTTCACCTCCAGGCGGCACGAGAGAACATACTCGTCGGGGCCGACCTGCTTTTCGGTGAGGTCCGGAATGTCGTGCTCGTCCTCGATCTCGCCGAAAATCTGCTCCAGCACGTCTTCGAGCGAAATGACGCCCGCCGTGCCGCCGAATTCGTCGATCACAACGGCGATGTTCGAACGGTGCTTGATAAAATTCTCCAGCATCAGCTGCAAAGGCATGGTCTCGGGCACGAAATTGACCTCCATCATCACGTCGGCGATCTGCCGGGGCCGCGTGAAAAGGCTTTTCGAATTGACGTAGCCCACGATGTTGTCGATCGACTTGCGCCAGACGAAGATACGCGAATATTTCGAGTCGACGAAACGCGCCGTGAGCTGTTCGATCGAGGTGTCGTCGATGTCCACGGCCTCGACGTCCACACGCGGAACCATGCAGTCCCTGACGCGCAGGTCGGCGAAATCCAGCGCGTTCTGGAAGAGTTTCAGCTCGTTGTCCGGTTCCGAATGCTGCTCCGGGCTGTTCGAGTCGAGCAGCGCCGCAAGGTCCTCGCGGTCGAAACTCGGAGTGATGTTCCGCTCCTCGACGCGGCGGCCCAGAAGGTGCAGAATGCCGTGGGAAAGCAGCGTCGTGAAACGCGCCACCGGATAGAGGACGATGTAGAAAAAATAGATCACCGGCGCCAGCGCGCGGTAATAGAAATTGGGATTGTTCCTGAAAATCGACTTGGGGAGAAACTCGGCGAAGAAGATGATGATGACCGTCGAAACGGCGGTGTCCACGGCGACCGAGCCGCTCCGGGCGAGCTGCTCCCACCCCAGCGAGGCATAGATGCTGCGCAGAAGCAGCGACATCGCCAGCGAATAGACGACCAGTGCGATGTTGTTGCCCACGAGGATCGTGGTGATATACTGCCCCGGATGGCGGGCGAAAACCTCGGCAATCTGGTCGAACATGCGGTTCTGCTTGCGGTCGATCTCCAGCTTGAGACGGTTCTTGCTCGTAAAGGCAATCTCCATCCCCGAGAAAAAAGCCGACAGCAACAGCATTACGACAATCAGGACGACGGTGGTGAGCATCGCTTTCAGTTTTTGAGTTTGGGTTCGACGGAAACCTGCTCCTCCCGCAGGACCGGACGCGCCTCCTCCCGGGAGCCGTCCCGCATTTTCAGCGGCCGGCGCTCAACCTCCGCTTCGGGTCTTCCGACCTGCCTTTCAGCCGGCCCGGCGGGAATCTCCCGGGCCGGAGCGGCCCTCCCGGATTCGGACGTCCGGACGGCGGACCGACTGTCGGAGGGCCGGCTGTCGGAGGGTTTCGGAACCGGGCGCACGGACGTGGAATCCGTGGCCGCAGAGTCGGCGCTCTGCTTCATCTCGACCTCCATACGGCCCTTCATGCGGCGAAAACGCCAGTCCTTGAACTCCTCGTCCGATTCGAAACCTTCGCCGATGAAGACATCGCGGCCGTTGTTCTGCACGATCTTCGAATCGACGTTCGAATAGATTTTCTTGGTCCGCGCATTCCAGAACAACTGCTGGGTGTAGAGGGTCTTGCCGTCGGATTTCTCGACGACAACGTTGCCCTTGGCCTCCCACAGTTCGCGGTTCTCGTAATAGATGGCGTAGTTGGCCGTCAGCACGGCGTCCACCGTGGTCAGCGAATCGTTCTGGTAGGTAGTGATCTTCACGCCCTTGCGGAATTCGCGGTAAGGTTCGCGGGCCAGCGAATAACCTTCGAGCAGCGGCGTGACGAAATGGTACGACCGGCGGCCGTTCTGCGACATCACGACCGAAAGGTCCTCGCTGTATTCGGTCATCATCGTCTCCTCGGAAGCCGACGCGCGGCCCGCATCCTTGTCCGCACACGAGAATAGCAAGATAGCACTCCCCGTCACGGAGAGTGCTACCCTGATCGTTCTTGTCATGCGTTTTCCCATCGAAGCCTGTCGGGAGCGTGTTTTTTAGCGGGCACGGACGGTGGTGGTGATACCGGCGGCCGTTCCGCAGGTCACCGTATAGCGCGCACCCTCCTGCAACTCGTTGAAGAAGCACTCCTCCGAGCTGGGGAAAACCGAACGGAACTTGCCGAGGGAACTCTTGGCGTGCTCCATGTACTCCGAATCGGCCGGGAGCAGCTCGACCGCCTTGGCCATCGTATCGTAAGCGGCCCAATAGGTCGCCAGACCGGCGAAACCGCCGCACGAACCTGCCGACGAAGCATAGCACTGCGCCAGGATGAAGTACGGAACGCCGTCCTCGGGATCCAGGTCGCGGGCCTGGCGCGCAGCGGCGGCAGCGCCCGGAATGTCGTTGGACACGAGGCCCACCAGCGCGATGCGCACGAGCAGTTTCTGACGCTCGGCGGGGTCTTTCTCGACATCCAGCGCCTCGTTCAGGTAGGTCTTCGCCTTTACATAGTCCTTCTTGTTCTGGAAAGCCTGGGCCAGGAACATGGCCGTCTCCGACGAAGGCTTCACCTGATAGTATTTCTCGGCGATCGAGAAGTAGAAATCACCGTCGCACTTAGCGCGCGACATCAGAGCCACGGCCTGCGAAAGCAGCGCCTCGTCGTCGGGAGCGGCGGCCAGCTTGCCCTTGAAGAGTCTTTCGAGATTCTCGCAGCTTGCGGCGCCGCTCAATCCGAACGCAGCGTCGAACTGGCTCTTGTACTCGGCGGCAGCGGGGTTCTTCTCGAAGAATGGCGTCAGACGGTCGTACTCGGCGATGATCTCGTCGGGCATCACCTCGTCGGTATTCCTGTAATCGTCGCAGAGGTTCGAGAAATAGGCCACGACGGTCTCGGGATCGGTGTTGTCGCCGCCGGCCTCGATGGCTGCGCGGAACGCTTCGCGGATACCCTTGCGGTCGGCGGGTTTGTACATCAGATACTCACGGGCCTTGCGGTCGAGGATATAGGGCGTGCCGTACTTGGGATGGTCGCCGAAATACTCGTTGCGCAGGTCGTAAACGATCATCAGCGAGTCGGTGTAGGTGTTTTTCTCGGCGATGCTCTTGGCGCGCGCGATCTTGTTCTTATAAAGCGTGATGCCGCGCACAAAGGTATTCTGCGAAGCCTTCGGACATTTGTCGAGCAGCTCCTTGAGGTAATGCGCGGCAGCGTTGTAATCCTTGTTGTCGAGCGACTCCTTGAGGAAGTTGCTGTTCAGAATGTTCTGCTCCCGCTCCTGAGGAGTGTCACCCCAGACCGCGTACTTCGGATCACTGAAATCTTGCTGTGCCATCGCTGCGACTGCAAAAAGCGCACACGCAGCAGAAAGCAGGAATTTAACGTTTTTCATCGGTCAGATTAATTTTTGTGTTTCTATCTTTTATTTTTGCTTGCCTGTCACATCAATCGAACTTGGAGCGCATGAACCAATATTCGCCGTTCTCCATCTGTCCCGCGAAGAGCGTGAAGCCGATCGCAAACTTGAAATACTGCTGCCGGACCAGCCCCAGGCGGTCGGCGATGTTGTAACCGCGGCGACCGTACTCGACACCGATGTCGATGGCCGAGAAGGCACCGCGCCTCACCGGAATGCCGATGCCCGCCGTCACGGCGTACTGCGCGAGCTTGTCCCCGTTGAACGTCTGGTTGTAGGCCCCGTAGCGGAAACCCGCACGGTAGGACCAGCGTTTGAGGAAGTGACGCGCATCGTAACGGTTCGGGGTGTATTCCACACCCATCTTGATCGTGCTCGTATTGGTGTAGGCCACCTTGTATTCCGTCTTGTTCTCCCCGCTGCCGCTGGTTCCCGTCATCTCGTAGCCCGAGTTGCGACCGCCCCAGTTCTGGAACACATAATCCACGCCGACGGCCCACCTGCCGGTCTGGTAATAGGCCCCCACGGCCAGCTGCCGGGGCAGCACCAGCTTCAGGTGCGTCGTATCGCCCTTGACGACCGTGTTGTACAGGTCGCCGATATAGAGTTTTTTCGTCACCTCCGGGTTCAGGTCGCCGCCGAAGTCGTACGTCGCGCCGAAGGTCAGGATGCGCTTCGCGTTCAGAATCGCGTTCCACTGCACGCCGACCTGCCCCTTGATGCTCGAAATGCTGTAATTGTCCTGCCCCACCGTCGAGGTGAAGGTTCCCTCGCCCGTAATGGCGGTCGGGGTCATCACGAACGTACGGTCGATGTCGCCCCAGTAATACTGTGCGGCGATACCCACCGAAAAATTCTTGAACGGCTCCCAGCCCAGGCCGACCTTGACCTCCGTCACGTCGCCCTCGCCCTGGTAGTTGTACTGAATATTGCCGACGTTGGCGTAAATGGGGTCTTCGGGATCGTATTCGTGATAATACTTGGTCCTGTAACCCACCGAACTGTAAGGCGTGAGGCTGAAACCGAGTCCCAGCCGCTTCGCCACCGGCATCTGGAAAGCGATGTCGTGAAAGTTGAACGTGTTGTAGGCCGTCCGTTTCCCGACGCCTCCGACCGTCTGGGCGTTGTAGTAGTTCTGCCCCTCCAACCCGAAGTTGAAAAGGAAAGTCTTCTGCGGAGCCGCGCTGTAAGCCGCGGGGTTGAGCAGGTTGACCGTACTCACCGAACGCATGGCCACACCCGCACCGCCCATCGAGCGCATCTGCAGCGTACCGGGGGTATTCTGTTCGCCGATGCCGTACATCGTATAGGGCGAGAATGCGTTAATACTGCTTGTCTGGGCCGAAACGGCAAAAGGAAACATCGCTGCAGCCGCGACAACCAGCTTAATCAAGGTGTTCTTCACTTGCATTGTGCTCTAAAATT
>OGON01002449.1_pt1 | contig 11219 bp, 9 predicted proteins | sample 1552671 | NCBI WGS metagenome assembly OGON01 (sample SAMEA2580136, study PRJEB22360) | human gut metagenome | biome: human gut; feature: human-associated habitat; material: faeces | place: Denmark | collected 2008/2010 | reverse complement strand
CTCCGTACTACTACTCCGTCGCTGGCCCGTACATCATCCCGCAGGCCCGCTCCGTCGGCTACAAGGGCTATGTGATGGGTCCTGACGGCTACGACGGCCTGAAGATGACCGACGACAAGTCGCTGTACAACAAGGTGCTCTACACCACCCACTACTCTCCGGACGACACCTCCAACGCCAAGGTGCAGGACTTCATCAAGTCCTACAAGAAGGCCAACAAGAACGCCGATCCGAACACCTTCACCGCACTGGGCTACGACTCCGTGTACATGATGAAGCAGGCCATCGAGAAAGCCGGCAAGAACGCCACCCGCGAAGGCGTGCGCAACGCCATCGCCGGCATGAGCTTCGAAGGCGTGACCGGCAACTTCACGCTCGACAAGAAGGGCTCCCCGAAGAAGTCCGTCGTCGTGCTTGAGCTCAAGGACGGCAAGCCGCAGTACAAGACCACCATTCAGCCTGCCAAGTGAGCGTCGCTTGCCTGAAGGCCTGAATCTGTGAAGAGGAGGGGACCGGGAAACCGGTTCTCTCCCTTTCGCGTATCAAGACGAAAATAACCATATTCAGCCGCTGGGCTTCTTCAGCGGCCAAGCCGGACGGTTATGTCAAAAGTCCGGCATCATCAACTTTTGAAAGGAGGAATGATGGGCGATCAGATCATCATGTTCATCAGTCAGATCTTCAACGGTCTGAAGATCGGCAGCGTGTACTCGCTCGTGGCACTCGGCTACACCATGGTGTACGGCATCATTCGTTTGATCAACTTCGCACACGGCGATTTCATCATGGTCGGCTCCTACGTGCTGATGCTTACCATTCCGGCGATCGTCGCGTTCGGCCTGCCCGCATGGGTGGCCGTCATCCCCGCGATCCTCATGTGCGTGGCGGTGGGCGTCATCGTGGAGAGGGCCGCATACAAGCCGGTTCGTGAAAAGGGCAACAGCATGACGGCCCTCATCACCGCAATCGCAATGAGCCTTCTGTTGGAGAACGGCTCCCAGGCCATCTTCGGCGCCGACTACCAGACCGTGCCCACCATCATCCAGATTCCGACGCTGGCGATCGGCAAACTGAAGATCGACGGCGCGACCATCATCACCATCGTGCTCGGCGTGATCATCATGGTCGCGCTGCAGCTGTTCGTCACCTACACCAAGCAGGGCAAGGCCATGCGCGCGGTCTCCGAAGACAAGGAGGCCTCGATCCTGATGGGCATCAACGTGAACTCCACCATCACGCTCACGTTCGCCATCGGTTCGGGCCTCGCCGCCGTCGCATCGCTGATGTACTGCGTTTCCTATCCGCAGGTGTCCCCGATGATGGGCGCGATGCTGGGCCTGAAGGCCTTCGTCGCGGCCGTGCTCGGCGGCATCGGCTCCATCCCGGGCGCCATGGTCGGCGGTCTGGTGATCGGCGTGGTCGAAAGCCTGACCAAGGCGTACATCGGCACCATCACCGGCGGCGTGATCACGTCCGCGTTCTCCGACGCCATTGTGTTCGGCATCCTCATCATCGTGCTCCTGGTCAAGCCGTCCGGCCTGATGGGCGAACCGGAAACCGAGAAGGTGTGACCTCATGAAGAAATCAATGCTTTCCACCAAACAGTCCTATCTGATGTGCGCGGTCGGCATCGTCGTGCTGTTCGGCATTCTGATGGGTGTATGCGAATCCGGCATGGCCAGCACCTACATCAAGGGCATCATGATGACAAGCTGCATCGCCATCATCATGACCACGTCGCTGAACCTCACCATCGGCGTGCTCGGCCAGCTGACGCTGGGCTGCTGCGGCTTCGAAGCGATCGGCGCGTACAGCGCGGCCCTGCTGAGCAAGCTGCTCGTCGCCAACGGCGTTGCGATGGATCCGACGCTGCGATTCCTGCTGACGACGCTCGCCGGCGGCGTGGTCGCCTGCATCTTCGGCATCCTGGTCGGCATTCCGGCACTGCGTCTGCATGGCGATTACCTCGCCATCATCACGCTGGGCTTCGGCGAAATCATCCGCGTGATCATCCAGAACCTGAAGGTCGCCGGCGGCATGGGTCTCGACAAGGGCGCGGCCGGCCAGGCGCTGATCGGCATCGACCGACTCGCCAACCTGTACGTCGTGTTCTGGATCACCGTCGTCACCGTCGTGCTGCTGTTCATGTTCGCCCGCTCCCGTTACGGCCGTGCCGTCAAGGCCATCCGCGACGACGAGATCGCGGCAAGCGCGTCCGGCATCAACATCACCTACATGAAGGTGCTCGTGTTCGCTATCTCCGCGTTCTTCGCGGGCATCGCCGGCGGCATCTTCGCCCAGTACATCGGCTCGCTGAACCCCGCGATGGCCGGATGGCTGCAATCGATCAACTACGTGATCATGGTCGTGTTCGGCGGCATGGGCTCGCTGACAGGTTCCATCGTCTCCGCCATCGCGCTGACGATCCTGCCGGAGCTGTTGCGCGCCTTCTCCACCTACCGCATGCTCGTGTACTCGGTGGCGCTGGTGCTCATCATGATCTTCCGCCCGCAGGGCATCTTCGGCAACTGGGAATTCTCCCTGACCAAGACCATCAACAAGCTGTTCTACCCGATGAAGGTCAAGGCGCACGGCAAGTCGAAGCAGGCTGAATCCACCGCCAAGGCAGCCAAGGACACCGCCAAGACGGACGAAACCGTCGAGACGGCCGCCGACACCAAGGAGGCGCAGGCATGAGCGAGCCCATCCTGAAAGCCGAACATCTCGGCATCACCTTCGGAGGCCTCAAAGCCGTATCCGACTTCAACATGACCATCAATTCCGGCGAGCTCGTCGGCCTGATCGGCCCGAACGGCGCCGGCAAGACCACCGTGTTCAACCTGCTGACCGGCGTGTACCAGCCCACGGAAGGCGAGTTCTTCCTGGACGGCGAACGCATGAACGGCAAGAAGACATACCAGGTGGTGCGCGCCGGCATCGCCAGAACCTTCCAGAACATCCGCCTGTTCGGCCAGATGACCGTGGAGGAGAACGTGCTGGTCGCGTTCAACGAATCGTTCAGCTACCATATGGGCGGCGCGATTTTCCGCACGCCGAAATTCTGGAAGCAGGAACGTGAGATGCACGCCAAAGCCATCGACCTGCTCAAGATCTTCGGACTAGAAGGCCTGGCCGAAACCGAGGCGGCGAACCTGCCGTACGGCGCGCAGCGCAAGCTGGAAATCGCCCGCGCCCTCGCCACCGGCATGAAACTGCTGTTGCTCGACGAGCCGGCGGCAGGCATGAACCCGACGGAGACCGAGGATCTGCTCAACTGCATCAACACCATCCGCGACCGCTTCGGCATCGCCATCCTGTTGATCGAGCATGACATGAGCCTGGTGATGAACGTCTGCCAGCGCATCCAGGTGCTTGATTACGGACGCACCATCGCCGCCGGCACGCCGGAGGAGATCGCCAACAATCCGCAGGTCATCTCCGCGTATCTGGGTTCCGATGATGACGACGATGACGAAAGCGAGGAGGAGGCCTGATGCTGGAAGTCAAGAACCTTTCCGTTTCGTATGGTGCCATCGAAGCCGTCAAGGACATCAGCTTCACCGTGAACGACGGCGAGATCGTGTCCCTGATCGGCGCGAACGGCGCTGGCAAGACCACCACGCTGCACACCATCACCGGTCTGGTACCGGCGAAATCCGGTTCCGTGATGTACAACGGAGTGGATCTGCTGAAAACCCACAACAACAAGATCGTGACCCTCGGTATGGCGCACATTCCGGAAGGGCGCCACGTCTTCACACGCATGAGCGTCGAAGAGAACCTGGAGATGGGCGCGTTCAGCCTGAAGGACCAGTCGGACCTCAAGAAGGACCTCGACATGGTCTACGGCCTGTTCCCCCGTCTGAAGGAACGCCGTAACCAGAAGGCCGGCACGTTGTCCGGCGGCGAGCAGCAGATGCTGGCGATGGGCCGCGCGCTGATGAGCCATCCGAAGACAATCCTCATGGACGAGCCGTCCATGGGCCTGTCCCCGAAGCTCGTCAAGGAGATCTTCTCCATCATCCGCAAGCTGCACGAGCAGGGCATCACGATTCTGCTGGTCGAGCAGAACGCCAAGATGGCGCTGTCGATCGCCGACCGCGCATACGTGCTGGAAACCGGCCGTATCACGATGGAAGGCGACGCCAAGGAACTGCTCAACAACGAGCAGGTGCGCAAGGCGTATCTGGGCGCCTGATTCGTGCCGTATCCGCCTTGTCGGCTTGGACGCATCCAAACCGACAGGGCTTTTTCTATATCCGATGGAATATTCGCCGGTCGTGTTCCCACCATTCGGGCGCGCCATCGAGCCATGCCTTACAATAGGTAAGTTGACTGGCTGAAAGGGAGGTGTCATGAGCGAGATTTGCACAGTAAACGACGAATCCCTTGCCCGGGCCGTTGAAATCATCCATGATGGCGGATTGGTGGTCATCCCCACTGACACGGTGTACGGCGTCGCCTGCGATCCGCGTAACATCGAGGCGATCCGCAAGGTGTTCGCAGCCAAACAACGACCGAAATACAAGTCGTTGCAGGTGTTGCTGCCGTCAATCGAAAGCATGGAGAAGCTGCATCTGACCTTGCCGGTGCCGCTCAACCGTCTGGCCGCCATGTTCATGCCGGGCGCTTTTTCGCCGATAGCGGAAGCGGAAGACGACTGTTCGCTTGCCACGTTGCGTCATGATCCGACAACCGGCAAAGCCACACAGGGCGTGCGCATCCCCAATTCCGCGGTCGCGCTGCGTATTCTGCGAGCCACCGGGCCGTTGGCCGCCACCAGCGCCAACCGTTCCGGCGAGGAAAGCGCACAAACGGTGCAGGAAGCCGCGGACGCGCTGGGAGATGCGGTGGATCTGTATTTGGACGGGGGAGCGACTCCGGGACATGTGTCGTCCACGGTGGTCGCCGCCGACCCGCACGAGCGCGACGGCATCGCGATTCTTCGGGAGGGAGTGATTCGCGAGCTGGTCATCCGTAAGGCGTTAACACTGAATGGCGGTGCTTTGGGCGCATGAGAATCTACCTGTTCATTGCCGCGGTCGCAGGTGGCGTCACCTATCTGCTCACGCCGCTGATCCGGCATATCGCCATCGAAATCGGCGCAGTCGGCGAAGTGCGCGCACGCGACGTGCATACCGTGCCGACGCCACGCATGGGTGGACTGGGCATGCTTATCGGCTTCACCGTGGCCATGCTGTTCGCCTCTCGCATCCCTTTCATCGAAGGCCTGTTCGCCCAATCGCATCAGGCATGGGTGATTCTAGCCGGCGCCATTATGATCAGCCTGCTGGGCATGGCCGACGATTTGTGGGACCTTGACTGGATGCTCAAACTCGCCGGTCAGCTGCTCATCTCTGTGTTTGTGGCCTGGGGCGGCCTGCAGATCATCTCGTTGCCTCTCGGCTCGCTCGTCACCGCGTCGCCGAGCCTGTCGATGGCCATCACCGCGTTCCTTATCGTCGCGTCCATCAACGCGGTCAACTTCGTGGACGGTCTTGACGGCCTCGCTTCGGGCATCGTCGCGATCGGCGGCATCGCCTTCGCCATCTATTCGTACATCATCGCAAGAAGCTCGCCGTCGTACGCATCCATGGCGACGCTGATCGACATCGCCATGGTCGGCATGTGCGTCGGCTTCATCCTGCATAACTGGCATCCTGCGAAACTGTTCATGGGAGATTCCGGCTCCATGCTGCTCGGCTATCTGATCACCTGCGCGTCGATCGTCATGACGGGCCGTCTCGATCCGGCGTCCATCCATACCAGCATCTATCTGCCGGTGTTCATGCCGATTCTGCTGCCGATGCTGGTGCTGTTCCTGCCGATCCTCGACATGTGTCTTGCGATTGTGCGGCGGTTGAGCAAAGGCCAGTCGCCGATGCATCCCGATCGCATGCACCTGCACCACCGCATGCTGCGCATCGGACACACCGTGCAGGGCGCGGTGCTGATTCTCTGGGGGTGGGCGTCGCTGATCGCATTCGGCTCGATCATGATTCTGTTCTTCAAAGCGCAGTATGTGCTGATTGGCTTCCTCATTGCGGCGGCGCTGCTGACGGTCGCCACGATGTACCCGTATCTGAAACACCGCATTCCCGAAATCCGTGAGGAAAACGCAATCTCCGGAACCGATGCGCAACACGCGTCGGTCGGACGCGCGCGCGGCGACAAAACGCGCGGTGGACGCTGATCGTCCGTCCGGCGCAATCGCAAGAAAAACTGATGAAACGCTTTGCCAAACGATATAAGCAGCTTTTATTACGATTGATAATTTCGGCTTTTCGCGCCGTGTCGCAGTAAGTCAGCCCACGTTCATATAGTGGGTCTATGGCTACAATTCCTGATATGAATGCAGATTCCACGTTCGCCCCACTTCCTCCGATTTTCGCCCAGCTTGGCCTCGCCTATGACGATGTGCTGCTGCTGCCGAACGAGACGGACGTCATTCCGTCCGAAGTGGACACCACCACCCATCTCACACGCAACATCACGATGAAGGTCCCGGCGATCTCCGCCGCGATGGACACCGTCACCGAATCCGACATGGCCATCGCCATGGCTCGCAACGGCGGCATCGGCGTGCTGCACCGCAACCTTTCCATCGACGACCAGGCCGCCCAGGTCGACATCGTCAAGCGTTCCGAATCCGGCATGATCAACGATCCGCTCACCGTGAGCCCGGACGTGACCCTCGCCGATCTCGATAAGCTGTGCGGCCGTTTCCACATCTCCGGCCTGCCGGTCGTGGACAAGGACAGCAAGCTCGTCGGTATCATCACCAACCGTGACATGCGTTTCATCGCTTCCGAGGATTACGACCGTTTGAAGGTCTCCGAGGTCATGACCCGCGAAAATCTCATCACCGGTCCGTCCGACATCTCCAAGGAAGACGCGCACGACCTGCTGGCCAAGCACAAGGTCGAGAAGCTGCCTCTGGTCGATTCCGAAGGCCACCTGACCGGTCTGATCACCGTCAAGGATTTCGTCAAGACCGAACAGTATCCGGACGCCACCAAGGATGAGCAGGGCCGTCTGCGCGTCGCCGCCGGCATCGGCTTCCTGGGCGACGCCTACAACCGTGCTTCCGCTCTGATGGAAGCCGGCGTGGACGTGCTTGTCGTCGACACCGCCAACGGTGAGGCCAAGCTGGCTCTCGACATGATTCGCCGCCTGAAGTCCGATTCCGCGTTCAATGGCGTGGACATCATCGGCGGCAACGTCGCCACCCGCCAGGGTGCGCAGGCCATGATCGACGCCGGCGTCGACGCCGTCAAGGTCGGCGTCGGCCCGGGCTCCATCTGCACCACCCGCGTGGTCGCCGGTGTCGGCGTCCCGCAGCTCACCGCCGTGTACGAGGCCGCCCAGGCCTGCCGCGCCGCTGGCGTGCCGTGCATCGCCGACGGTGGCATCCACTACTCCGGCGACATCGCCAAGGCCCTCGTGGCCGGCGCATCCTCCGTGATGCTCGGCGGCACCCTCGCGGGCTGCGAGGAAGCTCCGGGCGAGAAGGTGCTCCTGCACGGCAAGCAGTACAAACTGTACCGTGGCATGGGCTCCCTGGGCGCCATGGCTCCGCGTGGCAAGAAGTCCTACTCCAAGGACCGTTACTTCCAGGCCGACGTCACCTCCAACGACAAGGTCGTTCCGGAAGGCGTCGAGGGCGAAGTGCCGTACCGCGGACCGCTGAACGCCGTGCTCTACCAGATGCTCGGTGGCCTGCACCAGTCCATGTTCTACATCGGCGCCCACAACATCGCCGAGATGCCGGAGCGTGGCAAGTTCATCCGCATCACCGACGCCGGTCTGCGCGAATCGCACCCGCACGATATCGTGATGACCACCGAAGCCCCGAACTACTCCGGCTTCCACAACAACTGATCGGTTGATGCCCGCTAGCTTGCGCTAGTTAGGGGTTGATTCCTTGTGAAAAGGGTCTGCTTATGCAGGCCCTTTTCGCGTATGTGGCTCGAGATAGCTTGTATGCGCTGGGGTATAGTCTGAACTGTTCTTGTAATAACGGGTGACATGACGAAAAGAGGCTTACCATGGTCGACAGCCATGATGCAGAAACTTACAGCGCAAAGGATTCGCGCCTGATTTGGATTGACTGCGAAATGACGGGCTTGGATATCTTCGGCGGCGACGAACTCGTCGAGGTGTCCGTAGTGCCCACTGACTTTGACCTGAATGTGCTGGACGAGGGCGTGGATTACGTCATCAAGCCGTCCGAGAAGGCCGTGAACCATATGAACGATTTCGTGCGCCAGATGCACACCCGTTCCGGCCTGATCAACGAGTGGGAGAATGGCCTGAGCCTGGCCGAGGCCGAGCAGAAGGTCACCGAATACGTGCTGCGCTTCACGCCGGAAGGCGTGCGCCCGCTGCTGGCCGGCAACACCATCGGCTCCGATAAGAAGTTCCTCGACCATTACATGCCGAACCTCATGAGCCACCTGCATTACCGCAGCGTGGATGTGAGCACATTCAAGGAGCTCGCCCGCCGCTGGTACCCGGCCGTGTACGAGAACCGCCCGCCAAAGAACGGTGGCCATCGTGCTCTCGCAGACATCATCGAGTCCTTGGACGAGCTGCGCTACTACCGTAAGGCGTTTATGGCTCCCGCCCCCGGCCCGGACGATGCTGCATCCAAGGCCATCGCCGCCGACATCGTAGCCACCAGCATCCTCAATAAGTAGTCCGCCGTACTTGGCTCCCCTCCCTGAGGGGAGTCTAGAGAGGTTGATATGCGCCAAACCGAAGCCCTGGCCATTCTGAACGCCGGCGCGAACGTGTTCCTGACCGGTGCGCCCGGTGCCGGTAAGACCTATGTCTTGAACGAGTTCATCCGCCAGGCTCGGGCCGACGGCGCCAGTGTAGCAGTCACCGCGTCCACAGGCATCGCCTCCACGCATATCAACGGCCAAACCATTCATTCGTGGAGCGGCGTCGGCGTGGCCACCGTCCTGAGCGCCAGCCTGCTCAAACTCATCAAATCCCGGCGCAAACGCAAGATTCAGGCCACGGACATCCTCGTCATTGACGAGGTTTCCATGCTGCACGCTTGGCTGTTCGACATGGTCGACCAAGTCTGCCGCGAAGTACGCCGTGATCCACGCCCGTTCGGTGGCATCCAGGTTGTCTTGTCCGGCGACTTCTTCCAGCTGCCGCCGGTTTCGGTGTCCGGGCGCAACCGCGACCTCATCGCCCCCACGCCCGAATTCATCGCCAGTCGCGAACGGTATGCCCGTGCCGGCTTGAACCCCGAAGGCTTCATCACCGAATCGCTGGTATGGCCCGAACTCAACCCGGTGATCTGCTATCTGACCGAACAGCACCGTCAGGATACCGGCGAACTGCTGACCGTGCTCACCGACATTCGCGAAGGCGACGTGACCCAGTCCGACCGTGACGTGCTCGTCACTCGTCTGGGCAAACTGCCCGAGCCCGGCCAGGTCGCCGTCCACCTGTTCCCGGTGAACCGGCAGGCCGACAATCTCAACGACATGCGCCTGAACCAGATCATGCTTGATCCACACGAGTTCCACGCCGAGACAGCAGGCCCTGCCAACCTGGTCGACCGACTCAAAAAGAACATGTTGGCCCCCGAGCGATTGATACTCAAGGAAGGCGCGGCTGTCATGGCCCTGCGCAACGACACCGATCGCCAGTACGTCAACGGCTCGCTCGGCACCGTGCGTGGCTTCGCACAGGAGAACAAGGGCGGCTGGCCGATCGTGGAATTCGAGAACGGCAACATCGTCACCATGAAACAGGCCACATGGGAGATGATGGACGGCGACACCGTGCTCGCCTCCGTCTTCCAGGTGCCGTTGCGCTGCGCGTGGGGCATCACCATCCACAAGTCGCAAGGCATGACGCTTGACCGTGCGGTCATGGACCTGAAGCGCACCTTCGCGCCAGGCATGGGATATGTGGCGCTGTCCCGAGTCGAATCGCTGGGCGGCCTCTATTTGGCCGGCGTCAACGAACGCATGTTCCTCGTCTCGCCCGATGCCGTGGTGCTCGACGGCGACCTGCGCGAAGCCTCGGCCGCGGCCTCCGACCAGTTGGCCGATGAAGGTGCAAACGCGTTCAAACCCGCCGAGCCGGACGAATTCGGTGCCAATCCCGACGATGACTTCGCCCAGGACGCGTTATTCTGATCTTTAGAAGCGCTCCGTAGCAGCTACCATGGAATAAGAGGTGGTAGTTATGGTGCTATCCGAGATATTTCGTGGAAACAATGAGGTTCGCGAGGCCGCCCGAGCCGGTGTGCAAATCGATACGGTCAGTGTGGCTAGTGCGTCAGATGCAGCAAGCGCGGCAGACGGCAGCGGCAAAATCACTGGCGCAATACGTCCGTCAGCGGTGGCCGGTTCGTTTTATCCGGCTGACCGCACCGCGCTCAAACAGCTAATCAACCAGCAGCTCGATTACGGCCGAAAGCTTCTGCAACAGTTGGAGCCCACACTTCCAGCGGGGGTGCCGAGGGCGGTAATAGTGCCGCACGCCGGATACATATATTCCGGCACGGCAGCTGCGCTCGCTTACGCGCTCTTGGAGCGTGGGCGGGGGAGCGTGACTCGCGCGGTAATCGTAGGGCCGACTCACCGCGTGGCCGTGCGAGGCGTCGCCTGTTCCACGGCAGCGGCGTTTGAAACGCCGCTGGGCACTGTGCCGGTAGACATTGCAGCCGAGCGTAAGGCTCTGGGCCTGTCTGTCAATGAGCCATTGCGCTCCGGTACACATGCCCGTCCGGGCGCGCCGGCTCCCGCAATGATCGTCAATGCCCCAACCCACGCACAAGAACATGCGGTAGAAGTGCAGATTCCGTTCCTGCAGACCGTGCTCGGCCCAGACCTCACTATCGTGCCGTTGAACGCGGGCGATGCCACGCCACAAGAGGTGGGTGATGTGTTGCGTGCTTTGTGGGGTGGCCCGGAAACCGTCATCGTGATTAGTTCGGATCTCTCGCACTATCATCCGCACGAAGTCGCCCGCGCGTTGGATGACCAGACCATTGCGGACATTGCGGCTTTGCATCTGCCGATTCACCCTCGCCGGGCCTGTGGCGCATACCCGATCAACGGCCTTCTGGATGTGTTAAAAGGCCGCAAGGACATGAGGCTCTTCGAGCTCGGCTGTTCCACTTCCGGCGACGACGGCGTGGTGGCGCTCGCCGGCCAACCTCGCCCCGCAATGCGAGACGCCGACGA
>OGON01002445.1_pt1 | contig 11228 bp, 7 predicted proteins | sample 1552671 | NCBI WGS metagenome assembly OGON01 (sample SAMEA2580136, study PRJEB22360) | human gut metagenome | biome: human gut; feature: human-associated habitat; material: faeces | place: Denmark | collected 2008/2010 | reverse complement strand
ACCATAACCACTATCGTGGTAATCCAGCTGATGCCCCAGGAGGCAAACGGAATGTAACCGGTTCCTAAGAAAGCATAGCGGAAAATTGTCACAATGGGAGACACCGGATTTAAAAGATAAATAAACCGGTACCGCTCCGGTATCTGGCTTACGGAATATACAATGGGGCTGGCATACATCCAGAGCTGCAGTCCGAAGGTCACCAGCACGCCCAGGTCACGGTAGCGTGTCGTCAGAGATGCGATGATGATCCCGCACCCAAGAGCCAGTGCCATGACCTGAAGCATGAGCAGCGGCGTAAGGAGCATGGACAGCCGGAAAACCGGCACTGCTCCACCCCACGTCCCCCACAGGTAACATACAAAGAACACGGCGAACTGAACCAGGAACTGGATCTGCCTGGACAGTACCGCCGCCATGGGTACACACAGCCTGGGGAAATACACCTTCCCCATCAGTCTCGCATTCGATGTAAACGTAGAGGACACTTCGGAGACACAGCCCGAGAAGCAGCTCCACAGAATATTCCCGGACATATAGAATAAGAACTGTGGCGCGCCGTCCGTGGAAATCCCTGCGATCCGGCCGAACACCACCGTCAGTACGGACGAAGACAGAATGGCTGTCAGAATATACCACAGAGGCCCCAGTGCTGTCTGGGCATATCTGGTGACAAAATCACGTTTTACAAACATTCTGATCAGTTCCCGGTACTGCCACAGCTCCTGAAAGTCCTTTTTCCCGAGCCGCGCCTCCGGGACGATAACCGTTGTCCATGTTTCATTTTGTTGCATCTGTGCCATGTAGCTTTCCTTTCCTTCCCGGCTGCATCTGTTCTTCTGCGCAGACGGTTTTATCTGTCTTTTTCCGTTTGCATCTGTTCTTCTGCGCAGACGGCTTGTTCTGTCTTTTTCCGTCTGCATCTGTTCTTCTGCGCAGACGGCTTATTCTGTCCTTATGCTCTGCCGCTCATAGCCTCCCACGCTGCCGTCACCGCATCCAGGGAGATATCGCACTGCATACGGTACAGCGGAATCCTCTTCACCACCTGCCCCAGCAGTCCCAGCGTCTTTACCAGCTTTACCCGATCCTCAGGGCGGTATGTCTGGCGGTAGAGAGCCGGATATCCGTCCGCGGGGCTGATCGGCTCTACACGGTTCGTGGTTCCTCTCTCCAGCAGGCAGATGCCCCCGATGGGTGCCTTCCGGTTGGTATTCAGAGCATCTTTTCCGCTCCACGGTGTACCGCAGACATAGACTGCATCCTCTCTGACCTGAAGAAGGGGCTTGTCATCGTTGATCACCACTGCGCGTTCTCCGAAGCGCTCCTTCCACAGACGCACATGCGTAGACTTTCCCGTACCGCTCGGCGCTGTAAAGATATAGGCCTGTCCGTCTACCTCCACCGCCGAACCATGAAACAGGAAGGTATCATGTGAAATCATCTCCTCGCAGATCTTGCGGTAGACAGCCAGACTTTCCAGATACCCCTTTGAGAACTCTGTCTCCGAGTCCGTATGCTCCCGTTCGATCTCTTCCGGCGTCACTTCGATCCGTATACCGGGAGTTTCTGTCTCATACCCCTGACACATATGTATAAGGAAAGGATACTGTGCCGCTATCGTGACCGGCACATCTGCAAATAGATAGTTTTTCTCTGTCTTCATCCCTTATCTCTCCAGAATACCCTTAGCTTCCAGCTTCGCCAGGAAATTCTGCACATCCCGCTTCGCTGTCTCCTGATCCACATCATAATTTCCCGTCAGTTCTCCGATCAGCTTCTCCTCAGTCGTATCCTCCTGCAGTCTCTCCCACAGAAAGGCGCCTGCACCGTTGAGCTTCACGATTCCCACCTGCCTGTCATCCCTCGTATCCAGTGGCACTGCCATCGTCTCTTTTCCTATCGTATCCAGGACGTATGATCCTTTTATCTTCATTTTCGTATATCCTCCTCTTATCCATGTATGGGCTCTAAACAGTTACCTTCTTCTTATTATACACAAAAGTATTTTTTTGTAAACAGATTCTACCGTTGCTCACCGCCTCCTGATTGACACACACAAATACATATGTTAAGGTAAATCCAACATAAAGCATAACTACCATTTGAAAGAGATCGTGATGCAGGAATGAAAAAAGAATTTTTTAAATTAGATGAATGTGAACCGCTGATCCGCAAAACTCTTGAAAAAGGCGGAACCTTTAAATTTTATCCAAGAGGCACGAGTATGGAACCGACCATCCACGCAGGACGTGATATGGTGGTACTCTCTCCTCTTCCCGACTGTCTGAGGAAATATCAGATCGTCCTCTATAAGCGCACAAACGGTGCCTTCGTGCTCCATCGCATCATTAAGGTGAAAGGCTCCTGCTGCACCATGCGCGGCGACAACCAGTTCGTGTCCGAACCCGGTATACAAAAAGAGCAGATGATCGGCATGGTAACGCAGATCATCTGCAATGGTGATGTGATTCCCGTAAACGATACCCGTCACCGCATAGCTGCGGCACTCTGGGTAAAAACTGCACTGCCCCGCAGAGTTTGGAGGCATTTCTTTTCGTGCCGTTAAGTGCGGCACGGAGACATCTTCACACCTTAAACCGATACCCCACTCCCCAGATGGTCTCGATATACTGAGGCTTTGCCGTGTTGAATTCGATCTTCTCACGGATCTTCTTAATATGTACTGTAACAGTGGCAATATCACCGATGGACTCCATATCCCAGATTTTTGAAAACAGCTCTTCCTTTGTAAATACATGGTTCGGGTTCTGTGCCAGGAAAGTGAGCAGGTCGAATTCCTTTGTGGTAAAGGTCTTCTCCTCGCCATTGACCCAGACTCTTCTGGCTGTCTTGTCGATCTTGATCCCGCGGATCTCAATCACATCATTCTGCGGTGCATTCGTGCTTACCAGACGGTCGTATCTGGCCATATGTGCCTTTACACGGGCCACCATCTCGCTGGGACTGAAGGGCTTTGTCATATAGTCATCGGCGCCAAGGCCCAGCCCTCTGATTTTGTCGATATCATCCTTCTTTGCGGATACCATCAGAATCGGTGTATTTTTGTGGTTCCGGATCTCCTTGCAGATTTCAAAGCCATCCATCTCCGGCAGCATCAGGTCCAGGATAAAGAGATCAAAGTCCTCTGCCAGCGCACGCTTCAGTCCCACATCCCCCCGGTTCTCAATCTCCACTTCAAATCCGCTCAGCTCCAGATAATCCTTTTCCAGATCTGCAATGCTTTCTTCATCTTCAATGATCAGTATCTTACTCATTAATTGGTACCTCCTGATATTTTCTGAGGACAAAGAACATGATCGTTCCCGCCCCTAATTTGCTGCTTGCCCATATTTTTCCGCCGTGATCCTCTACGATCTTCTTTACGATGGAAAGTCCGATTCCGCTGCCTCCTCTTGACGAATTTCTGGAAGCATCCGTGCGGTAGAACCGGTCGAAGATCAGCGGAAGATCCTTCGCCGCGATTCCTTTTCCGTTGTCCTCGATCTCCACCTGGATGAAGTCACCCACATCCTTGACCCGGATGCTGATATAGCCCTTGGGCTTGTCCAGATATTTCACGGAATTTCCGATAATATTGTTGATGACACGCTTCATCTGCTCCGCATCGGCAATGACCTGCGTATCCCTGTCCACATAGTTGAAATAAGAAAGTTCGATACCCTTCGCCTCCAGATCCAGTCCCACTTCCTCCACGCAGTCCCCGAAATAATCATAAACATTGATCTTGCTGAAGGTATAGGGGATTTTGTTGGTATCGATCTTGGAATAAAAGGTCAGCTCATTGATCAGCCTGTCCATTTCATTGGCCTTGTTGTAGATGGTTCGGATATATTTGTCCATCTTCTCCGGCGTGTCTGCCACACCGTCCATGATCCCCTCCACATATCCTTTTACCGCCGTGATCGGTGTCTTCAGATCATGGGAAATGTTGCTGATCAGCTCTTTGTTTTCCTTATCGTATTCGAGCTTCTGTGCTGCTGTCTCCTTCAGTCTCTGGCGCATTTCTTCAAAATCGCGGCACAGCTCACTGATCTCATCATCCCCTTCCACATCCATCTCGAAGTCCAGATTTCCTTCCTTGATGTTCTGGGTCGCCGTTTTCAGCTTCTTCAGCGGTGTAATGATACCGCCATAAATCCAGGTAGTGAGCAGAAGCGCTGTGAAACACAAGATCAAAATGATTGCCACGAACATGTCACGGAACAGGGACTTGATCTGCGGCACCATGTCACTCACTCTCGTGATGATAAAGGCACTTCCCTTTGTATCGTCAGAAAAGTTCAGGTCTACCCGCTTGACAAAGGCTTTCACATCCTTTCCGATGTAGACCCCACTGTCTGATGTCTGGCTGTACTGCCCATATGCGGGAAGCTCCTGAAAGAGCAGCGTAATATTCTCACTGGTTCCCGAGTAGTACAGGGCATCCTCTCTGCGGACGATCAGATAAGAATACCGTGACCGCAGCTCATCATTCAGCCCTTCGAGATAGGCCGTATCCAGAAAAACGCCCGGATTCTCCCTGGCCTGCTTTTGCATCTTCTCAAACAGCTTCTGTGTAGACTGGCTGATCATCTGGACCGAGTTTGAAAAGGATTCATACGTCAGATCCTCGATGCCATAGCTCTCCTCCATCGATTTGATCTGATAGCTCCCAAACCCGATAAAGGCCAGACTCGCCAGGCACACAGGCACAAAAATAATTACAAAAAAAGCTATGGTAAGCCTTGTCCTTAACTTCATCTTCTGCCTCCGAATTGCGATTTATAGTAACTGCACAGAACTGCCAACAGATCTGCATCCCGCAGGTCTGAACAGTTATGATAACTTTATGATACCATAGATATGACAGTCTTTCACATTAACTTTTTATAAACAAAGCAGGAAAGCCCCTCTCAGGTTAATGTTCACTCCGTGACCGGCAACACACTTCGCGATGCACAGATAGGATGCATTATGTTGACATCATAACAGAAAGCACCTACAATATATTTAGCAAGACTTCAAAACCGAACCAGTCAGCATTGAGCGGAGGTCAAAAAATGAATCAGAATCAGAAACAAAAAAAGAAGAAAAACGCCTGGCAGAAATATCTGGCAATGGCGCTGATGGTGTTAACAGGTATCTTTTTTGGTATTTTAATAGCTATGTATGAAGATCAGAGAGGCGTTTTCGAGAAATCGTTTCAAGAAGAAATACTCTCTATAATCGTTACATTGCTTATAATATATGTCGCCTTATTTGTGAATATTATTATCCACGAAGCTGGTCACCTGATTTTCGGGCTGCTTTCCGGATATACGTTCACTTCGTTTCGTATCTTAAGTTTCATGTGGATAAAGGAAGACGGAAAAATGAAATTGAGAAGATTCAGCATACCTGGAACCGCCGGGCAGTGCCTTATGGCTCCTCCTGATTTGATGGACGGCAACTTCCCGGTTGTTCTATATAATCTCGGAGGTTCATTGATGAACATCATTGCCGCTTTACTTTTCCTGGGGTTATTCTTTGTATTTGCAGACATACCTTTTCTTTCGACCACGGCACTTTCTTTTTCTTTGCTCGGCTTTATTTCTGCTATTATGAATGGCATACCGATGCAGATGGGATCGGTAAACAACGATGGATATAATGCTTTTTTACTTGTACGGAATCCGGAGGCTATGCGTTCCTTTTGGGTACAGTTGAAAGTCAATGAGCAGATTGCAAAAGGTATCCGCCTGAAAGATATGCCGGATGAATGGTTTGATGTGCCATCCGACGAAGCGATGCAAAACGGTATGGTAACTGTTACAGGAGTATTGGCCTGCAATCGTCTAATGGATGCACAACAGTTTGAGGAAGCAGACACACTGATGGAACATATACTGAATATCGACAGTGGAATGGTTGATCTGCACCGGAGTCTGATAATCTGCGACCGCATGTATGTTGAGCTGATTACAGCGAATCGAAAAGAGATCCTTGACACTATGCTTACCAGAAAGCAAAAGAAGTTTATGAAGCAGATGAAAAGCTTCCTGCCTGTGCTGCGTACAGAATATGTGTATGTACTGCTCTGTGAAAAGGATCATGGTTCAGCAGAAAAGATCCGGATCCGGTTTGAGAAGTGTGCAAAAACCTATCCCTATCCGAATGAAGTCCAATCTGAACGCGAGCTGATAGAAATAGCAGAAAATTCCGTTCAGCCCTTTTAAAGTATACGGTCAGCAGAGATCCCCTGCTGACCGTATACTTTAAAAACTTTCTGTCTGTTATATCTGATATTATGCCAGATATCTCTTCAGCCCTTCCACTCTGTCCAGTTTCTCCCACGGAAGATCCAGGTCATTGCGTCCGAAATGTCCGTAGGCAGCCGTCTGCTTGTAGATCGGTCTGCGCAGGTCGAGCATTTTGATAATGCCTGCCGGACGAAGGTCGAAATTCTCTCTTACGATCTCTGTCAGCTTCTCATCGGAGAGCTTTCCTGTTCCAAAGGTATCGACCATGATGGAGGTAGGCTGTGCCACACCGATCGCATAGGAAAGCTGGATCTCACACTTGTCAGCAAGTCCTGCCGCCACGAGATTCTTCGCTACATAACGTGCCGCATATGCTGCGGAACGATCCACCTTTGTGCAGTCCTTTCCGGAGAAGGCTCCGCCGCCATGTCTTGCATATCCGCCGTAGGTATCCACGATGATCTTACGTCCGGTCAGACCGCTGTCCCCGTGAGGACCGCCGATCACGAAACGTCCCGTCGGATTCACGAAGAACTTCGTGTTCTCATCCACCATATCCTGCGGAAGGATCGGATCAAACACGTACTTCCTGATATCCTCATGGATCTGTTCCTGTGTCACATCCGGATCATGCTGTGTGGAAAGGACGACTGCATCCAGTCTGGACGGCTTCCCATTCTCATCATACTCAACCGTTACCTGTGTCTTTCCATCCGGACGTAAATAAGTCAGCGTGCCGTCCTTACGCACCTTTGTCAGCTGCAGCGCCAGCTTATGAGCCAGGGCGATCGGATATGGCATATACTCTTCCGTTTCATTCGCAGCATATCCGAACATCATACCCTGATCCCCGGCACCGATCGCCTCGATCTCCTCGTCGGACATCTCATTCTCTTTTGCTTCCAGAGCCTTGTCCACACCCAGGGCAATATCTGCAGACTGCTCATCGATCGCTGTGATCACACCACAGGTATCCGCATCAAACCCGTATTTCCCTCTGGTATATCCGATCTCTCTTACGGTATCACGCACGATCTTCTGAATATCCACATAAGCATTTGTTGTAATCTCACCCATAACCAGTACCAGACCGGTAGTCGTAGCTGTCTCGCATGCCACACGGCTCATCGGATCCTGTGCAAGCAGCGCATCCAGAATCGCATCTGAAATCTGGTCACACATCTTATCCGGATGTCCCTCGGTAACTGATTCCGAAGTAAATAATAATTTCTCCATGAAATCCTCCTTTGTCTGTTGGCTATATTTTCTCATTCACTAAAGATAAACTTTCCGATAACTGTTCCAGATCCATTCGCAAAATCACCTTTTCCGGGCTTTTCTATTGCTCAACAGACCGTAAAAAAATCCGCTCTCTAAGCGGATTTCCCATCTTTGTCGATAAGTAATCCTCTTATTGTTCGATCACTCGCTCAGGCTGGCACCTTCCTTTCAGGGGTTGCCGTGGCTTCACAGATCCTTTGTATCTCCACCACTCTGAATAAGAGAAAATATAATCTTTTATAACAGTTACAATCTTTCTATGTTTACGCCTACTAACATAACGCATTTTACAGGTTACGTCAAGGGGGGATTGTAAACAGAAAAGCTGCCGGTCGCAATACAGCCGGCAGCATTTCCTTCATCTCTGATGATTACTTTTTAATTGTCACTTTTTTTGCACTGCTCCATGCACCAAATACTTTATTTCCTCTGGAATCTGATGCATAAACGCGCGCTCTTACATAGTAGCTCTTACCTTTTTTCAGATTCTTCAATGTATAGAGATTGTTATTCGTATCCTTTGTTGTTTTGGCACGGAAGTTTTTCTTCATGGAATACTGAATCTGATATCCCTCTGCTCCACTGATCTTCTTTACAGATACGATACATTTTCTGGATCCTTTGTTTTTGAGGCTCTTGATGGTGATTTTTTTCGCTGCAATCTGTACAGCCGCCAGATCCTTTTTCGCTGCCTCGGCTTCTGCTTTTGCCTTTTTCAGCTCTTCATCCTTTACCGATGCCTGGTTCTGGAGCTGAGCCAGTTTCTGCTCTGCCTCTGAAACCTTATCTTTCAGGTCTGCGATCTCCTGCTCAAACAGCTTCGGACTCTTCACCGGAACAGACTTTTTAACGGTCTGGTACGTCTCAAACTCAGCTCCAAACTCATGATTATAAGCTTTTGCCTCTGTTCCGTAGATTCTTGCCATGTCATTCGAGCGCATGATGATATTCAGATTGTTGACTGCACTCTTCTGTACATCACCCAGACAGATGGTGTTATTGTCTAAATAGTCGCCCTTATAGATAATGGTCTTTCCATCTTCACTGACAGATGCGATATCTGTTGTTACCGGTGTTTTGTATTCACCTGTTCCGTTCCAGAAATTCGACTGATACTCTCTGTAAACAGGCTCTCCATTTACCAGGATCTGATCTCCATCTACAGTTGCCATATAATCTTCTCCCAGTGTTGCGGAAACCGTTGTTTTTCCATCTGCTGAAACCTTGAAGTCTCCCCATGCAGCCTCTTTGATCGTGAACATGATAAACAGTCCTTCACTCAGACCGATCTGACCTTTTTCATCAAATACAGGTGCATAATCTACTACTCCTGAAATGATCGACTTCGCTCTGGAAATACCTCCCGGCATGATCAGGTCATTTCCTGCATGCATAGAGAGGGAAGGTGTGGACACACCGCCATTCCAGTCTGTCATGATCAGTCCGTTAAAGCCCCACTCGCCGCGCGCCAGATTGGTACAGAGATCATAAGAATCTGCTGTCGGAACACCGTTGATCTGATTATAGGATGTCATAATAGACATTGGGCGGGATTCCTTTACTGCAATCTCAAATCCTTTCAGATAAATTTCTCTCAGTGCTCTTTCACTGATGATGGAGTCGGTTCCTGAACGATCGGTTTCCTGGCTGTTTGCCGCATAATGCTTCAGACATGCTCCTACTCCGGGTATGGACTGTACACCCAGCGTAACTGCAGATGACATGGTACCTGCTACGAACGGATCTTCTCCAAAATACTCAAAGTTACGTCCGCATAAAGGATCTCTGTTGATATTCAGAGATGGTCCCAGCAGCAGTGTGATATTCATCTCTTCCAGCTCAACACCAAAAGCTTTTCCCACACGCTCCATCAGGTCTGTATCCCAGCTCTGTGCCAGTACATATCCTACCGGCCATGCTGTACAATACTGATAGTAGTCTGCCTTTTCATTTGTTTCAACATTGGTTGCCTCATAAACCTGTTTTACACGGATACCGCCAGGACCATCTGCCAGCACGATATTCGGAATCGTATACTTCTTGTAGGAAAGTGTTTCTCCTGCTGCTCCCGGAACAGTTGATGAGTTTGATCCTACGATCGGGCTTCCTTCATTTGCTACACCCCAGCCGCTTCCACAGTTGAGCTTTGCCAGTTCCTCCAGGCTCATCTGGGCTACCAGATCTTCCATTCTGATCTTTCCTTCGTACACATCCTTCAGGGTTGCGTTCGGATTCTCCGGCACTACTTCTACCGTCTCATAAGGCTGTGAAGCTGTATAATCCGCATCTGTCGTATAGGTAACGACCTTCTCGTCCTCAAATCTGGAAGCATGATCCTCCGTTACAATATCTGCACCTTTGATTTTCAGCACAGGCGCACTCTGCATCTCCTGTTTCTCAGTTGCATAAGTATATGGTGTCTTTCCGGCCTTAGACCACTCCTTTAAATTTTCATTCTCAGGAACCTCCATCTGATTGGAAAGCTTTTCTGTTACTGCTTCTTTGTCAACCTGAACAGCAGCAGCCACTTTTGTGTTTCTGGAGGAATTTCCAACACGGATATAGTAGGTTCCTGCATCAAGAACATAGGAAGCCTTTGCTTCGTTATAGTAAGCCATGTCAGATGTACGATAGGACAGTGTCAGCACCTGACTCTCTCCCGGTGCCAGCTCATCTGTTTTACCGTAAGCTGCCAGCTCCTGGTATTCTTTTTCCGATGTTGTATCCGGTGCCGAGAAGTAAACCTGCACAACTTCCTTTCCGCTGTAGGTCTTTCCTGTATTCGTTACACTGGCTTTTACGGTTACCTGATCTTTATCTGCTGTCACATCAACAACATCAATGTCAAAATCTGTATAGGACATTCCATATCCAAATTCATAGGCTGGATGAATTCCAAAGGTATCGAAGTAGCGATATCCCACATAGATTCCCTCATTATAATATTCTTTCATGGAATCTCCGTCTGCTTTTGCAAAGGTAGCAGATGCAGGATAGTCAGAATAATTTTCCGCCCAGGTTGCCACCAGCTTTCCGGATGGGGTAACGGCTCCCGTCACTACATCCAGAAGAGCATTTCCGCCTTCCTGTCCTGCCTGTCCCATCAGAAGGAGTGCATCCAGGCCTTCTGTCTCATCAAAGAATTTCGTATCAATGACACCGCCCACATTTAAAACGACGATCGTATTTTTGAAGGTATCGGATACCTTCTTCAGATTCTGCTTTTCCACATCGCTCAGCTCGTAATCTCCCAGCACATAGCTCTGTTCTGCACCATCTTCTCCGTTCAGGGTAACCGTCTTGGTCATTCCTCTGTCTGCACCTTCCCCGGCATTTCTTGCAATAATGTAAATTGCTGTATCTGTATCTTTTGCTGCTTCCTTCAATTCTTCATCTGTAAATGTCAGCTCAGGATATGCAAAAGTATCCATTGGATTGGAAGCTGATTTTTCATTTTCAACATCGTATCCCTTCGCATAATCTTCGAGCAGCTTTGCTGTGGTAATTTCATATCCGGCCTTTTTGAAAGATGTATAAATATTGATATTGTATCTTTCACTCTGGTTTACATGAACCTCTCCACCGCCGGAAAGACCACCGTTGAACGGATCTCCGGAACCTGTACCGCCTCTGACCGTTCTGACCGCACCACCACCGAAAAGCGCGATCTTCTTCTGATCTGCTTTTAATGGCAGAGACTGGTTC
>OGON01002444.1_pt1 | contig 11228 bp, 5 predicted proteins | sample 1552671 | NCBI WGS metagenome assembly OGON01 (sample SAMEA2580136, study PRJEB22360) | human gut metagenome | biome: human gut; feature: human-associated habitat; material: faeces | place: Denmark | collected 2008/2010 | reverse complement strand
GATACCGGATTACACTCATACTTTGGATTTAGTGGTGGCACTCGGAGGGATACCGGGTGCCTTTTTCTTCTCGTTTTCCAACGATTATCCCTATCATCATTATCAATCCACTAAATTCCAAAGAAATGAACAACAAGAAGAAAAACGAGGGTCGGACCGACTTTTCCTATTACGGTCTGTACCTGCTGGACTACCTCACCACGAACAAGTTTGAACAGGCAGCCGATGAAGCCTTCATCCGAGAAAGAACCGACCGTGCCGCCGAAGCGTATGAACGGGCAAGGCTCGAAGGCTATCCTGTCGACGGGGCGCAGGAACTGGCGATGAAGGTGCTGACGGAGGGCCTTCGCTACTCCAGGCACGCCATCCTGCGCGAAGTCGTGGAGAACGAATTTGCGGGTGAAGTGCCGGAAGAAAAATGTGAAGCCTTTACCCAGAAGCTGCTGCCGCTTGTCGGAAACGTATTCTCCATCTATGACCTCTCGGACGACAATTTCGCCCTGTCGCCCGAATATGACCTGCTCTACACGGAGCTGACGGGAGCCGTCATCCTCTATATCGAAGAGTATGGCGTTTAACCGCAAACAGAGACTGCGGGACAACATCGAGGCGATACGGACGGCATTCCTCCTTGACAGGGAACAGCGCACACCCACCGCACGCGAACGGCTCTTGTTAGAACGTTATTGCGGTTTCGGGGGACTGAAGAACATACTCAACCCTGCAAGGGAACTGACGGATGCCGTCCACTGGGCGAAGTCCGACCTCGAACTGTTTGCCCCTACCGTGGAACTGCACAGGTTGCTGCGGGAGAACACAAAAGACGAGACGGAGTACAAACGGAATATGGATGCCATGAAGCAGTCCGTGCTGACCGCCTTCTATACCCCGCCGGAGATAACCGGGACCATCGCGGACGTGCTGCATGAACACGGCATCCGTCCCGACCGGGTGCTGGAGCCGTCGGCAGGTGTCGGTGCATTCGTGGACGCCGTGCTGGAGAACAGACCGGACGCGGACATCATGGCTTTTGAGAAAGACCTGATGACGGGCAAGATACTGAAGCACCTGCATCCCGGACAGAAAGTAAGGGTACAGGGCTTCGAGAAGATAGAAAAGCCGTTCATGAACCATTTTGATTTGGCTGTCTCCAATATACCGTTTGGCGATGTGGCGGTGTTCGACCCGGATTTTTCGGGCAGCAAGGATCCTGCAAGGCTCTCGGCGGCACGGACGATACACAATTACTTTTTCCTGAAAAGCCTTGACGCGGTGCGTGAAGGCGGAATCGTGGCGTTCATCACCTCGCAGGGGGTACTGGATGCCCCGACCAACGCGCCCATACGCGAGTATATGATGAACCATGCCAATCTGGTGGGCGTAGCCCGCCTGCCGAACAACCTCTTTACGGATAACGCGGGAACGGAGGTGGGCAGCGACCTGATTATCCTGCAAAAGAACAGCGGAAAGAACGGTGAACTGTATTACAACGAAAAACTCTTCGTGCAGACCGAACAGACCCCTATCGGCACTTCCGTAAATGGGTATGTATGGAGCATCGGCTCGCTTTCACACACGGATTTGATCAGAAGTACCGACCCGTACGGGAAACCAGCCTATAAACTCCTGCACTGTGGGGACATCGCACAACTGGCGGAAGACTTGCGGGAGCATCTGAAAATAGAACTGCAACAACTTGACAGGAAACTGTATGAGAAACACAGCCTGCATCCGACAAAGGAGGAAAGCACGGCTGCGGAAGTGCAACCTGCTCCGAAAACAGAAAAGGTATCACCTTCTGTAATAGCCCCCGTTTCTGTAATTGAGCCTGTCAAGGGAGTGGAGAAGCCGCAGGCACAGCCCATAGAGGAAAAGCCGGAGATTGAGCCGCGCCAACCCAATCATTCGTCAGCCGTGCAGCTTACCCTGCTCGACCTTTGGGGTATGCCCATAGAGGAACCGGTAAAAAAGAAAAAGGCAGCGAAAAAGGAAAGCAAGCCGAAGCCTATGCCGTCCACGCCTAAACCGCAAGTCAAAGTTACTCCACCCGTTGAAGCCGCCAAGCCGATAAACGGTAATAAGGAAGAAAAGCCGGAAAATGCCGAAAAGCCAAACGACCCGGACGACATTTACGCCACTCTGGATTGGGAAACCAATCCTCCCATCAACGGCTTCTATGAGACAATGATGAGCCTGACAGCGGAACGGCGCAAGGCCCTACGGCTTGAGGCAGAACGGCACAGGCAGGAACAACTGAAAAAGATGGGTATCAAAGACACGTTGAACCCTGCTTTTGCGCCTTCTTCGGACAATATGGATAAAAAGCCGGAACAAACGGAAGAAATAAAGCAACCTGAAACACCGGCAGAAGTTGTGCCTACTTCCGAAACGGTTGCCACTTCCCTGTTCCCGGAACTTGAAACGGAAAAGCCGAAGGAGGAAGTCATGGACCTTTCTCCCCGTCCGTTCAACGGCCTGCTGGAGCCACACCACCGTGACGGCTCGATGGTGCTGGATGCTTCACGCAATCTCGGTTACCTGAAAGACCTCACGCCTTACGGTGCGACCTTCCAACCGCTCGACCTCCGTGGCTATCAAAAAGAGAAAGCGATGCTGTATATATCGCTCCGTGACGCTTACGAACGTCTGTATAGCCACGAGACGGAGAACCATACGGAACACAAACCGCAGCGCGGGTATCTCAACACCTACTACGATGAGTTTGTCATGCGTTACGGTAACCTCAACGCCAGACAGAACGTGAAACTGGTGATGATGGATGCCGGAGGGCGCGACATCCTTTCGCTGGAACGTGCGGAGGACGGCAAGTTTGTCAAGGCGGACATCTTCGACCGTCCCGTTTCCTTCTCGGTGGAGAGCCGTGTCAATGCAGGCTCTCCCGAAGAAGCCTTGTCCGCATCGCTCAACAAGTTCGGCACGGTCAATCTCGGCTATATGCGGGAGATAACCGACACTACGGAAGAGGAACTGCTTGGTGCCCTCAAGGGGCGCATCTTCTACAACCCGCTCGTAACCGGTTACGAAATCAAAGACCGCTTCATCGCGGGGAACGTGATAGAGAAGGCGGAACGCATAGAGGGCTGGATGGAGGACAATCCCGAAAGTGAGCGGATGCCGGAGGTGAAACAGGCGTGGGAGGCATTGAAGGAAGCCGAACCGCAGCGCATAGCCTTTGAAGACCTCGACTTCAACTTCGGTGAACGCTGGATTCCCACGGGCGTGTATGCCGCATACATGAGCCATCTTTTCGACACGGACGTGAAAATCGCCTATTCCGCCAGCATGGACGAATTTTCCGTGGCGTGCGGCTACCGCACCATGAAGATCACGGACGAGTTTTTAGTAAAGGGCTATTACCGGAACTATGACGGTATGCACCTGTTGAAGCACGCCCTGCACAACACCTGCCCCGACATGATGAAAAGTATCGGCAAGGACGAGAACGGCAACGACATCAAGGTACGCGACAGCGAGGGCATACAGCTCGCCAACGCGAAGATAGACGAAATCCGTAACGGGTTCTCCGAATGGTTGGAAGAACAGTCGCCGCAGTTCAAGGAACGGCTCACGACGATGTATAACCGCAAGTTCAACTGTTTCGTGCGCCCGAAGTATGACGGCTCGCACCAGACTTTTCCCGACCTCAACCTGAAAGGGCTGGCAAGCCGGGGAATCAAGAGCGTTTACCCGTCGCAGAAGGATTGCGTCTGGATGCTGAAACAGAACGGCGGCGGGATCTGCGACCACGAGGTGGGAACCGGCAAGACGCTGATAATGTGCATAGCGGCACATGAGATGAAGCGTCTGAACTTGGCGCACAAGCCGATGATTATCGGGCTGAAAGCGAATGTGGCGGAGATTGCCGCCACCTATCAGGCGGCATATCCCAATGCGAGGATTCTCTACGCTTCTGAAAAGGATTTCTCGACCGCCAACCGCATGCGTTTTTTCAACAACATCAAAAATAACGATTACGATTGCGTCATCATGTCGCACGACCAGTTCGGCAAGATACCGCAGTCACCGGAGTTGCAGCAGCGCATCCTGCAGGCGGAGCTTGACACGGTGGAGGAAAACCTCGAAGTCTTGCGGCAGCAGGGCAAGAACGTGTCGCGGGCGATGCTGAAAGGGCTGGAGAAGCGCAAGCACAACCTTGTGGCGAAGCTGGAGAAGGTGGAACACGCTATCAAGTCCCGCACGGATGATGTGGTGGACTTCAAGCAGATGGGCATCGACCACATCTTCATTGACGAGAGTCACCAGTTCAAGAACTTGACTTTCAACACCCGTCATGACCGTGTGGCGGGATTGGGAAACTCGGAAGGAAGCCAGAAGGCCCTGAATATGCTCTTTGCCATCCGTACCATACAGGAACGCACGGGCAAGGACTTGGGGGCTACGTTCCTTTCGGGCACGACCATTTCCAACAGTCTGACGGAACTGTACCTGCTCTTCAAATACCTGCGCCCCAACGAACTGGAACGGCAGGACATCCGCTGTTTCGATGCTTGGGCTGCCATCTTCGCCAAAAAGACGACCGATTTTGAGTTCAACGTAACGAACAATATCGTTCAGAAGGAGCGTTTTCGCTATTTCATCAAGGTGCCGGAGCTTGCCGCCTTCTACAACGAGATTACCGACTACCGCACGGCGGAGGATGTAGGTGTGGACAGACCAAACAAGAATGAGAGACTGCACCACATACCGCCCACACCGGAGCAGGAGGACTTCATACAGAAGCTGATGCAGTTTGCCAAAACCGGCGATGCCACTCTGCTTGGCAGGTTACCCCTGTCGGAAACGGAGGAAAAGGCGAAGATGCTCATCGCCACCGACTACGCGAGAAAGATGGCTCTTGATATGCGCATGATAGACCCGAACTACGAGGACCATCCCGACAACAAGGCAAGCCATTGTGCCAAGATGATTGCAGAGTATTACCACAAGTACGAGGCGCACAAGGGTACGCAGTTCGTGTTCTCCGACTTGGGGACATACCAGCCGGGGGAAGGATGGAACGTGTACAGCGAGATAAAACGCAAGTTGGTGGAGGATTACGGCATACCGGCAAGTGAGGTGCGCTTCATTCAGGAGTGTAAGACGGATAAGGCTCGTAAGGCGGTGATAGATGCCATGAACGCCGGGACGGTGCGCGTGCTGTTCGGCTCCACAAGTATGCTCGGAACGGGCGTGAATGCGCAGAAAAGATGTGTCGCCATCCATCACCTTGATACACCGTGGCGACCGTCCGACCTGCAACAGCGTGACGGACGGGGTGTTAGAGCCGGGAACGAGATTGCCAAGCATTTTGCCGAGAATAACGTGGATGTCATCATCTACGCGGTGGAAAAGTCGCTGGACAGCTACAAGTTCAATCTGCTGCACTGCAAGCAGACGTTCATATCGCAGCTCAAAAGTGGAGCGATGGGCGCACGTACCATCGACGAGGGAGCAATGGACGAAAAATCGGGTATGAACTTCTCGGAGTATATGGCGTTGCTCTCCGGCAATACCGACCTTTTGGATAAGGCGAAATTAGAGAAGCGTATCGCCTCGCTCGAAGGGGAACGCAAGTCGTTCAACAAGGGCAAGCGCGATTCGGAGTTCAAGCTGGAATCCAAGACGGGAGAACTGCGCAACAACACGGCTTTCATCGAAGCCATGACGGAAGACTGGAACCGTTTTCTTTCCGTTGTGCAGACTGATAAGGAAGGCAGCCGCCTTAATCTTGTCAAGGTGGACGGCGTGGATTCAACGGATGAGAAGGTCATCGGTAAGCGTTTGCAGGAAATCGCCAAGAACGCCACGACTGGTGGACTGTACAAGGCTGTCGGGGAACTTTACGGCTTTCCGATAAAGGTGGTCAGCGAGAGGACACTCAAAGAAGGTCTGGAGTTCACTGACAACCGCTTCGTGGTGGAGGGTAACTACAAGTACACCTACAACAACGGGCATCTGGCGATGGCAGACCCGATTGCTGCCGCACGAAACTTTCTGAACGCATTGGAGAGGATTCCGACCATCATCGACCAGTACAAGTCTAAGAACGAAGTGCTGGAAAAGGAGATTCCGCAGTTGCAGGAGATAGCGGGCAAGGTGTGGAAGAAGGAGGACGAGCTGAAACAGTTGAAGTCCGAACTTGCCGCACTTGACCGCAAGATACAGCTGGAGCTTGCGCCACCTACGCCGGAAGTCGCCGAAAAAGAGAAGGACGGACAGGAAGTCAAGCCGGTTGCAGAAGGAGTACGAAACGTGCCGCTACAACACACCGAAGAAGCACCGCAGATACGCAGTCCGGCAAATGAGCGAAGTCCGTCGGGAAATTTCACCGACCATATCATTATCGGACGATCAGGATTGTATGCAAAAATTGAAAATAAACCAAAAGGAATGAAAATACATACGGGATGAGGGTTATTAATAGCCCTCATCCCGTATGTATTTTCCTTTTTAGTCTCCTTTTTTTCGTTTTAATGCTCCAAAATTATCTATCAGCAAATAAATGTAGTAATTTTGTGGAAAATATCAGATTATGAATGTATTGAATTCTTATATACCGCGAAAACTGCCGATTGTCGCTTTAATCTGCACGGTGTTCATCACATACCCTAACGTGGTGTGGATTCCGTGGAATTTGGCACGACTGAATGTCGGCGAAGAACCCGGTTTCTGGGCGTTCTTCGCTTTCCGCATGATTTATTTCTACGGTTTGTTTTACTTCCAGTTAAGATATAACGTGCGCAAGATTGGCAATATGTCGTTTACGGCACGTTTCGGGCGGAACTTTATTTATACACTTGTCGGATGTACCGCATTCGTCGGGCTGTCATACGGCTTGCCGCTGCTGGGCATTCAGACTGGATATGTGGGCAACATCCTCCTGTTCCAGTTCTTTGTGGTATGCCTGCTTTGCACGTTCATCGGGTACATTTCGGTGCTGTATGACAGCCAGCGGGAGAAGGAACAGGAGATAGAGCGACTCCGTATTGAGAATCTGCAAAGCCGTTGCGATGCCCTTGCCAACCAGATCAATCCGCATTTCTTTTTCAATTCGCTCAACGGAATATCCTCGTTAATCAGAAGAGAAAATGATGACAACACATTGCTTTATGTAACGAGATTGTCGGACATTTTCCGTTATATTCTGCAAAGCGACAAGAAAGGGATTGTGTCATTGGGTGAGGAACTGACATTCATCCGCTCTTTCATGCACGTGATGGAAGTGAGGTTTGAAGGCAAACTGACCTGTTCGATTGAAGTACCAGAAGAAGACCTCGGACTAATGCTGCCTGTACTCTCACTGCTACCACTTTTGGAAAACGTGACCGTACACAATCAGATAGACAGCGACCACCGGATGAATATCACTATCCGGATGAATGGCAACGAAATGGAAATATCGAATCCGGTATATCCCAAACTTGCCCCGCCCGACACGAACGGTATCGGTTTGCAGAACCTGCGCAACCGTTTTGGGCTGATGATGAAGAGAGAAATTCGTGTGGAAACCGACGGTGACACATTTAACGTATATCTCCCGTTAAGGTAATAGAAGAAACTATGAGAGTATTGATAGTAGAAGATGAAACGGCGGCTTACAAGAATATGGTAAACGCCTTGCAAACAATAGATCCAACTATTGAGATTGCTGGTAATACGGAGAGCGTGAGCCGGACTGTGGAGTGGCTGCAAAACAATCCGCAACCGGATCTGATATTCATGGACATACAACTGTCCGACGGTTCGGCTTTCATGCTTTTCGACCGCATGAAAATCGAGACTCCGATTGTCTTTACCACGGCATACGACCAGTATGCCATAGATGCTTTTCGGGTAAACAGTATCGATTACCTGCTGAAACCCATCAAACCCGATGAACTGCAAAGGGCGTTGGACAAATTCCGCCGTTGGATGCCCACCGATATGGGCGGCTATCTTTCCCGGCTGATGGCGTTGGCTCCCAAGCCGGTATATAAAGATAAAATATTGATTCCCTTACGGGATAAACTTCTGCCGGTAGCACTGGACGATGTGGCCTGTTTCTACACGACCAATAAGCAGACGCTTGTCTGCCTGAAAAACGGTGTGCAATATGCGTATGTCAAGACGCTGGAACAAATCATGACGATGCTCAACCCCTCCCGTTTTACCCGGGCGAACAAGCAGTATATCATCGCACGGGACAGTGTGAAGGAGATTACTATATGGTTTGACAGCCGCCTATTGGTAAAACTGAATGTAGAAACTCCCGAACCTATCTATATCAGCAAGAATCGGGCGCCGGAGTTCAAAGCATGGGTGGTACAAGAGTAATGAGTTCCTTATCCTAATTATGACAGCTTCTTTCGGGGAGCTGTTTTTTCGTTTTCATACAGCACTTTTCCGCGTTAATGCCGCTTTCTATATAATGTATATCATGCTACTGTAACTTTGTATTCAAATAATTGATTACAAAGTTTATAGCAATGAAGAATCATATCTATTTCAGATTTGTCGGAGCGGCCGTACTCCTTTTGATGCTTTCCTCATGCAAGGATGGAAAAGAGGGAAATACAGCTCCCAAGTATTACCCGACGGAGGTTCTCGCTCCCGTCAGCAGGACGGGACAAGTGCAGTATCCGGCAATTCTCAAAGGCCGTCAAAGTGTGGAGATACGTCCGCAATGCAGCGGACTTCTCACACGGATTTGTATAGAAGAAGGAGCGAACGTGAGAAAAGGACAGACACTTTTCGTCATCGACCAGGCTCCCTATCTTGCCGCCTTGAAAACCGCTTCCGCCAATGTGTCGCAGGCCGAGGCGCGACTGGCGACCGCACGGATGACGCTTGACAGCAAGGAGGCGTTGTTCAGGGAAAATGTCATTTCCGAATATGAATGGCAGACAGCTCGCAACGAACTGAAAGCAGCCGAAGCGACGCTTGAACAGATGCAGGCGCAGTGCGACAACGCCCGGACGGAATTATCCTATACCGAAGTGAAAAGTCCGGTGGACGGTGTGGCAGGCATGATTCCCTACCGGGTGGGCGCATTGGTGGACAGGAACATTGCCGAGCCGTTGGTGTGCGTGTCGGACACGGAAGAAATGTTTGCCTACTTTTCCGTTTCGGAGAACGACGAACTGGCGAGGAACGCAAGGCTCGGAACGCAGGAAATCGCTTTCCGTTCCGCCAATAGAGCGACCCCCGTTGTAAACGGAGTCATTGATGCCGTCAGCGGTACGGTGGATGCCCGGACTGGAACCATCAATGTTCGGGCAAGAATCCCTAACCGCGATAAAATATTGTATGACGGCAGCACAGGTACGGTGCTCGTTTCATCGGAAAAAACAGACTGTATCGTCATTCCTCAGACAGCCGCTTACGAGATTCAAAACCGTACATTCGTCTATAAGGTCGTGAACGGGCGTGCCGTCTCTGCGTCCGTTGAAGTGGAGGACATAGGCAACGGCAGAGAATACATCGTCCTGTCCGGTCTAAAAGCCGGTGACAAAATCGTAACTGAAGGCGCGGGATTGTTGCGCGAAGGAACGGAAATAACTGAAAGTATAACCGCCAAAAACGTTTCACGATGAACTTGCAGACCTTTATCAACCGCCCGATATTGTCCGGTGTATTGTCGGTGTTCGTCGTACTCCTCGGCGTCATCGGATTAGTGCAACTGCCCGTCGAGCAGTTTCCGGAAATAGCACCGCCCACGGTCAGGGTGAGCGCTACCTACACGGGCGCCAATGCCGAGACTTTGCAGAAAGCCGTCGTCGCCCCGTTGGAAGAAGCCATCAACGGCGTGGAGAACATCAACTACATGACCTCCTCTGCCACCAACAACAGCACGGCCACCATCAACGTCTATTTCCGTCAGGGTACAGACCCCGATATGGCGGCGGTGAACGTGCAGAACCGTATCGCCTCGGCACAGGGCGTACTGCCTGCGGAGGTAATCCGCTCCGGCATCACCGTGCGCAAAAGCCAGAACAGCACGGCTAAAATTGTGGCACTGTACAGCCCGGACAACAGCTTTGACCAGAAATTTTTGTACAACTATTTCAAGATAAACATTGAACCGCGACTGGCGCGTATTCCCGGTGTGGGCGACATCACGGTGTTCGGCTCCGACTACTCGCTACGCATCTGGCTGGATGCGGAAAAGATGACTTCTTACGGCCTTGTCCCTGCCGACATCACCGCCGTATTGGACGAGCAGAATGTGGAGGCTCCCACCGGAACATTGGGAGCGGATATGGACAACACCTTCCAGTATGTACTGAAATACCGGGGACGCTACGAAGACGAGGAGGATTTCGGCCATCTCGTTATCAAATCGCTGTCCGACGGAAGTGTCCTGCGCCTGAAAGACGTGGCGGAAGTGGAACTCGGTGCATTGAACTACGCCACGAAGAACGAGCTGATAGGACATCCGGGCACGAACTGCATGATAGCACAGGCGCCCGGTTCGAACGCCAATGAAATCGTCGAGGCGATAGACGAAGTGATACGGGATGCTGCCGCCGAACTGCCCAAAGGAATGGAACTGGTCGATCTGATGAGCATCAAGAGCTTTTTGGACGCTTCCGTACACAACGTGATAGAAACCCTGCTGGAAGCCATCCTGCTGGTTATTTTCATCGTGTGGCTCTTCCTGCGCAACCTGCGTTCCACGGTGATTCCCGCCGTGGCTATTGTCGTGTCGCTAATAGGAACTTTCGCTTTTCTCTATTTTGCAGGAATGTCCGTCAATATGCTGACGCTATTTGCGCTGGTACTCGTTATCGGTACGGTGGTGGACGATGCGATTGTCGTAGTCGAAGCCGTGCAGTCCCGCTTCGACAGCGGTTGCCCTTCTCCCCGTCAGGCAACGGTGGAAGCCATGCAGGGCATCAGTCGTCCGTTGGTTACCACTTCATTGGTGTTCATGGCCGTATTTATCCCGGTCTGCTTTATCGGCGGTGCGACGGGCAAGTTCTACACGCAATTCGGTCTGACAATGGCGGTTGCCGTCTTGATTTCCACATTCAACGCACTTACATTCAGTCCGGCGCTATGCGTACTGCTGATGAAACCGACCGCCGTCATGAAAAAAACGTCTCGTTTCGCCGCCGCTTACGATGCCGCCTTTCAGGGAATGACGCGCAAATACAAAAGCTCCGTGGTGTTTCTGCTCCGCTGCAAATGGCTTTCCGCCACGTTGCTGCTGGCTGCCACCTGCGGCT
>OGON01002440.1_pt1 | contig 11240 bp, 9 predicted proteins | sample 1552671 | NCBI WGS metagenome assembly OGON01 (sample SAMEA2580136, study PRJEB22360) | human gut metagenome | biome: human gut; feature: human-associated habitat; material: faeces | place: Denmark | collected 2008/2010 | reverse complement strand
GTCGCGCGCGCTTCCGATGAACTGAAGGAGCAGGTCAGCCGTCAGATTGAGGGAAACCGTGCGGCAGGAGTGCGTGAGACCTATGAGCAGATCCGCATTCATCAGACAGAGATTTCCAATTACGAAAAAAAGAACGGCACCTGTGTGATTACATTTCAGAGTGCGGTAGAGCATTACCACTACAAGGAAAAAGCGGGCAAAATTATCTGGGGATACAAAGACCGGAAGCTGCAGACAAAGTACAATATGGAGCTGCTCTATGTACAGGATGCGGCGCAGCAGATGGAGGGAAATGCCTTCGGGCTGAACTGCCCGAACTGCGGGGCGCCGATGAAGGGACTTGGACAGCAGATCTGTGAATACTGCGGCAGCCCGGTTGTACCGGTAGACACCAGAGTCTGGCGGATGGTACGTTTTTCTGAGGTGGATTATCACCATGTGTGAATACATTTTTGGCGCATGATTCTGTGCATATGAAGTTTTGCAGGAACTTCCAATAAGAACTCGTCAGAGTACAACGAAAGAATAGAACAGGAGGAATTGTTATGGGAATTATCAAGGCAATCGGTAGTGCGATCAGCGGAGGACTGGCGGATCAGTGGCTCGAGGTGTTCGAGGCGGATGATATGGGGGAACAGACCGTCTTTACGAGTGGTGTGCTGATCCGGAGAGGACAGAATACCAAGGGGACGAACAATACGGTGAGCAATGGCTCCGTGATTCACGTGTATGACAACCAGTTTATGATGCTTGTGGATGGAGGAAAAGTAGTCGATTACACGGCAGAACCGGGATATTATAAGGTAGATAATTCTTCCCTGCCGTCCATGCTAAACGGTGAACTGGGAGAATCTGTAAAAGAGACGTTCAACCGTATCAAGTACGGCGGACAGACGCCGACGGCACAGAAAGTATATTTCCTGAATCTGCAGGAGATCAAAGGGATCAAGTTCGGAACGAGAAACCCGATCAATTACTTTGATAATTTTTATAACGCAGAGCTTTTCCTGCGCGCACACGGTAATTATTCCATCAAGATCACGAATCCGCTGCAGTTCTATGCGGAAGTGATCCCGCGGAACAAAGACCGTGTCAATTACGATGAGATCGGCGAGCAGTACCTGTCAGAGTTTTTAGAGGCACTGCAGTCGGCGATCAACCAGATGTCGGCGGACGGAACACGTATTTCCTATGTGACTTCCAAGGCGATGGAACTGGGCAAGTACATGCAGGACATTCTGGATGCTGATTGGAACCAGATGCGCGGTATGGAGATCCAGAAGGTCGGTATCGCGGGCATTTCCTATGACGAAGAGTCCCAGAAGCTGATCAACATGCGCAATGAGGGCGCAATGCTCGGAAGCGATTTCAACGTCATGCGCGGTATGGCGGTCAAGAATATTACGGAGGGTGTGCGTGACGCCGGAAGCAATGCGAACGGTGCCATGGCAGGCTTTATGGGAGTTGGCATGGGAATGAATGCCATGAACCAGACGCTGTCTGGACTCGGCGCGATGCAGACACCGGCAGACATGCAGGCAAATGCAGGAATGCAGCAGGGCAGCGCGGCACCGGCAGGACAGATGCCAGCGGCAGGCGCAGTGCCGGCAGGACAGACACCGGGGGCAGGTACCCAGGTGGGCTGGACATGTGAGTGCGGTCATGTGAACACCGGAAAGTTCTGCAGCGAGTGCGGAAAACCGATGCCGGTATCTGACGAATGGACGTGTGAGTGCGGCCATGTGAACACCGGAAAGTTCTGCAGCGAGTGTGGAAAACCAAAGCCAGTATCCGGTGAGTGGACGTGCGAGTGCGGACAGACGAACACCGGAAAATTCTGCAGCAACTGTGGGAAAGCGAGGAACTAGCGATGGCAATTATCAGTTTTAAGTGTCCAAACTGTGGCGGAGAACTGATTTTTGACCCGGCGACACAGAAGTATAAGTGTGAATACTGCAATTCGCTGTTCACGCAGGAAGAACTGGATGCGATGAAGCCGATGCAGGGCGGGGAGCCGGACGCTGTGGCACAGGAGCAGGCAGGCGGAGAACGGGCAGATGAGACGGAAGCGGCGGAGCAGGCAGCCGGAGAGCGGGAAAGCGAACCGGAGGGCGAGGCGGTGTATTACAGCTGTCCGTCCTGCGGCGCAGAGATTGTGACGGATGCGACGACTGCGGCAACCTTCTGCTATTACTGCCATAATCCGGTTGTGCTCGGAAAGCGGCTGGAAGGTACCTATCTGCCGAACAAGATCATTCCGTTCGAGATCAGCAGAGAGGAAGCCGAGAAGAAGTTCCTGGATTTTGTCGGCAAGAAGAAATATGTGCCGAAAGCATTTTTTGACAAAAAGCAGATTGAGAGCATGACAGGCGTCTATTTCCCATACTGGGTCTACGACGTGGAGCTGGAGGGAAAGATGCAGGGAGACGCGAGAAGTGTGCGCATGTGGACGACGGGCAATACCCAGTACACGGAGACCAAATATTATGCGGTGGAGCGCGAGGGCAATGTGTCGCTTCGCAATCTGACGGAGAACGCGTTGAAGAAGGCGAATGTAAAGCTTACCAGCGGTGTGATGCCGTACGCCTATGACAAGATGAAAGATTTTCACATGGGATACCTCTCCGGATTCCTTGCGGAGCGCAGAGATATTGAGCAGAATGCTGTGCAGGGCAAGATGCAGCACACCATGCGTGAGAGCGCTGAAAAGCTGATGCGCGATACCATCAGCGGTTACAACAGCGTATCGGTCAAGAATACGTTTTTTGCACCGAAGAAGGAAATCTGGTCGTATGTGCTGCTCCCGGTATGGACGATTACATATAAGGGCAGAGACGGAAAAGTATACTACTATTCCATGAACGGACAGAATGGAAATATCTGCGGTGATCTGCCGGTTGACCGCCCGAGACTTGCGCTCACCAGTCTGTTGATAGCGCTTGGCATTCTGGTATTCGGACTGTTAGGAGGGTATTTCTTATGGTAGAGAAGATGAAAAAATCGCTCCTGTGGTGTCTGGTATGCCTGGTGTGTCTTGTTCCGTGCAGCGGTGCGGCACTGGCGGCGGAGGCGGACGCGGCGCAGGATGCAGCGGATGGTTATGTGTACGATGAGGCGGGACTTCTTACGGCAGATGAGATCGCGGACTTAAACGATGAGATCGCCTCGTTTATGGAAGAATCCGGCTGGAATGTCTATGCGGTCACGACAGATGATGCACAGGGGAAAAGTGCGACCGCATACGCGGATGATTTCTTTGACGAACATTCGCCGGATAAGGAAGACGGTGTGGCATTACTGATTGATATGGATAACCGCGAGATCACGATCTCCACCTGCGGTATCGCGATCCGTTATTTGACGGATTCGAGAATTGACGATATCCTGGATGCCGCGTACGCGAAGATCAGCAATGGCGATTACAATGGCTGTATGCATTCCATGCTGACCGGTGTGGAGAATTACTATGAAAAAGGGATTTCAGAGGGACAGTACAATTATGACTCCGAGACGGGGAAGATTTCCAGATACCATGTTCTGACGCTTGGGGAGATCTTCGGCGTGCTGGCGGTCGCCATCGGAGCCGGCTGCATCATTTATTTTACGATCAGCAACAGTTACAAGGTGCGCGGAAAGGGATATTATTACGCTTACCAGCAGAATTCCAAGGTCAATCTGCGCGTCAAGGAAGATCGTCTGGTGAATCAGACGACGACGCATCACAGGATCTCAACGAGCAGCGGCAGCAGTGGAGGACATTCCTCCTCGCACAGCGGAAGAAGCACGACGCACACGAGCAGCAGCGGCAGATCACACGGCGGAGGAAGCCGCAAGTTTTAAAGGGAGAATAGCTTCCATAACTAAATTTTATTACGGATATTCACAAAAGAGGTTGCCTGTGCAGCCTCTTTGTGTTATTATCTTCCTCATGAGGACAAGTGTCAGCGTGCTGCACACATACACTCGTGAGGGATACCAGAAGAAAGAGGATTATGAGGAACATGAAAGAGAAAGGTCAGTATTATGTATTAAAGGAAAAGGCGGTGCCGGATGTACTGCTTCGGGTTGTGGAGGCAAAGCGGCTGCTGGATTCGGGGAAGACGGACTCCGTGCAGGATGCGACAGAGCAGGTCGGGATCAGCCGGAGTTCTTTCTATAAATACAAGGATGATATTTTTCCGTTTCATGAGACAGCAAAGGGGAAGACAATCACCATGGTCATCCAGCTGGACGATGAGCCGGGGCTGTTGTCGATTGTGCTCAAGACGGTGGCAGAGTTTCACGCCAATATCCTGACGATTCATCAGAGTATTCCGATCAACGGGATCGCATCGCTGACACTCTCGGTCGATGTTCTGCCGGAGACGGGAGATGTGACACAGATGGTGGCGAGCATCGAGGAGCAGACAGGGATACATTATGTGAAGATCCTCGGAAGAGAGTAGGAACAGAATAGGATAGAAGACGAAAGTGGAGGCAGTATGATCAGAGTAGCAGTAATGGGATATGGAACCATCGGTTCCGGCGTAGTGGAAGTATTAGACATCAATAAGAACAGCATTGCAAAGCGTGCCGGAGAAGAGATTGGTGTGAAATATATTCTGGACTTAAGAGATTTTCCGGGGGATCCGATTCAGGAAAAGGTGGTACATGATTATAAGGTGATCGCAAATGACCCGGAAGTGCAGATTGTTGTTGAGACGATGGGCGGTGTGGAGCCGGCGTACACGTTCGTAAAGGCAATGCTTGAAGCGGGAAAACATGTGACGACCTCCAACAAGGCGCTCGTTGCGGCAAAGGGTGCGGAGCTGATTGCACTCGCCAAGGAGAAAAATGTCAATTTCATGTTTGAGGCGAGCGTCGGCGGCGGTATCCCGATTATCCGGCCGCTCAATTCCTGTCTGACGGCAGATGAGATCGAGGAGATCACCGGAATTGTGAACGGAACCACGAACTATATGCTGACGAAAATGACCGAGGAGGGATCGGAGTTCGACGATGTGTTAAAGGATGCGCAGGCGAAGGGTTATGCGGAGAAAGACCCGACCGCTGACATTGAAGGATACGATGCCTGCCGCAAGATCGCCATCCTGACATCCCTGGTATGCGGACAGCAGGTGGACTTTGAGGATATTCACACAGAGGGTATTACGAAGATCACGGCGACCGATATCCGGTATGCGAAGGCAATGGGCAGAGCCATCAAGCTTTTGGCATCCAGCCACAAGGTGGGAGACGGATATGTGGCGATGGTAGCGCCGTTCCTTTTACCGGCGACACACCCTCTCTACAATGTCAACGATGTGTTCAATGCCATCTTTGTACACGGCAATGTGCTCGGCGATGCCATGTTTTACGGAAGCGGCGCCGGCAAGCTCCCGACGGCGAGCGCGGTTGTAGCGGATATCGTGGATATGGCGAAGCATCTGGACACCAATATCGCGGTGGAGTGGAGCTCTAAGAAACTGGAGCTGGTGGATTACCGCAACGTCGAGAACTGCTATTTTGTGCGCACGTCCGCAGATGAGAAGCGCATAGAAGAAGTCTTCGGTGAAGTGAGTTATGTAACGGCGGAAGGCGTATCCGGAGAGACCGGATTTGTGACGGCGCGCATGAGCGAAGCTGATTATGAGAAAAAGGCGGCGGAGCTTGGCAGTGTACTTCAGATGATCCGCGTGGCACAGTAAAACAGGGGATCCGATGTGAAACAGCAGGCTGATAACAGCAGAAAGTGAAGTGTGAGATGAAGTATTTGGTAATTCTTGGAGATGGCATGGCAGACCGCCCGATCGAGAGTCTGGGCGGCAGGACTCCGTTAGAGTATGCAAAGACACCGAAGATGGATGAACTGGCAGCGAAAGGTGAGATCGGCATGGTACATACGATCCCGGACGGCATGAAGCCGGGCAGCGACACTGCCAATCTCTCCGTGCTGGGATACAATCCGAGAGAATTTTATTCGGGGCGTTCTCCGCTTGAGGCACTCTCTATCGGTGTTCCAATGAAAGATACGGATGTGGCTCTGCGCTGCAACATCGTCACGCTTTCCGAGGAGGAGGACAATTACGAGGATCGCACGATCATCGACCACAGTTCGGGTGAGATCAGTACCGAGGAATGTGCAGTGCTCTTGGAGGCGGTGAAGAAGGAACTGGAGACAGACATTTTTCATTTTTATGTGGGCACAAGCTACCGCCACTGTCTGATCTGGGAGAACGGCGAGGTGGTGGATCTGGTGCAGCCGCACGATGTGCTGGGACAGAAGATCGGAGACAAGCTTCCGGAGAACGAAGCGCTTCGCACCATGATGAAGAAAAGCTATGACATTCTCGTGAATCATCCGATCAACATCGAGCGTAAGAAAAAGGGATTAAATCCTGCGAACTCCTGCTGGTTCTGGGGCGCAGGCACAAAGCCGGCACTCTATCCGTTTACGGAGCGCACCCACAAACAGGGCGCGATGATTTCTGCAGTTGATCTTCTGAAGGGAATTGCGGTCGGCACTTCCATGAAAGTCATCACAGTGGACGGTGCGAACGGCGGTCTGGATACAAATTATGAGGGAAAAGCGAACGCGGCGTTAGATGTCCTGACGAAGGACGGATATGACTTTGTCTACGTGCATCTGGAAGGACCGGATGAGATGGGACACCAGGGCAGCGTTGAGAAGAAGGTAAAGGCGATCGAGCGCCTGGATGAGCGCATTATCCGGCCGATCGCCGAGGGACTTGCGGAGGCAGGAGAGGATTTCCGCATGGTGGTGCTTCCGGATCATCCGACACCGATTTCCCTGCGCACACACACGGCGGACAATGTACCGTATCTGCTCTATGACAGCACGGCAGAGCGCAGTGAGAGCTGGCATTACAATGAGCGCGAGGCGGCGCAGACAGCCAACTTTATACCGGAAGGACATAAGCTGATCGAATATTTGCTGCAGATGTAAGAAAAGTCCATCTTCCTATTCAGGGTAGGAAGGTGGATTTTTTTGTGTCATAGCAAACTTCGTTTCTATGACACAAAAACGTGCCGGGCGGGATGCACAAAATACTATTGACAGCCTGCAGGAAGAGTGTTACATTTGTTATAGATTAAACGGTTAAGCAAACTGCAGAATACAGCGGTTTGCTTAAAAAATACACGAAAACTTAACCGGTTAATCATCAGAAACAACAAGAAAATTGATTAGAAAGGTTGGAGGGAAAAATGAGAAGAAGAAATGATGGGGCGGCGGTGGCAATGACCGCAATGCTGGTAAGCGGGATGCTGCTGTTATCCGCATGTGGAAGTGCGGATGCGGTGAAGACGGATGCGATCGGGGCAACGGAAGAGATGGCGCAGACCGGGCAGGCGGCAGCCTGCGTTGTGACCTATTACGACTCGGATGGCAAGACCGTGCTGCAGACGGAGGAGGTAGAAAAAGGGGCATGCGCCAAAGAGTATACGCCAGAGAAGGACGGAAGCATTTTTGTCGGCTGGTTTGCGACACCGCAGATGAGCCACAAATTTGATTTTTCACAGGCGGTAACAGAAGACACCTCGGTGTTTGCCGGATTTGTGACGTATGTGGAGGATACCAGAGAGTTTGCGATTGTGGGAAGCGGCACGTCGCCGGTACTTCTGGAATCAAACTGGGGAGCAGTCATCGGGGATGCGCAGAAGATGACGAAGGAGGAGAGCGACAGCGAGAATGTGTATACGATCACGCTCGATTTAAGCGAGGGAGACCAGTTCCAGTTTGCCATGGATTCCTCCTGGGGAGATCAGCGCGGCTACGGGTATCTCGATACGATTGAACTGGACGGCATGGATTATTTTGAAAATTCCGGAAGCCTTGGCGACACCGGCGTGAAACGCTCCAATATCAAGTGTGCGGTGGCGGGAAATTATACGTTTACACTGACGACGTATCCGGGAGAGGATACCTACGAGACCGACAATGCAAACTATACGGAGGAGAACAGGGAAGCATTCAACATCAACCCGTACGATACGATCACGTGGACATACAACGGAGCATCGGAGAATGCCGGCGGAGATGTTCAGACAGATTATTACATCAAGGGTGCGATTGTGACCGGATGGGAAGATGTGTATTCGGATGAGACGAAGTTTACCGAGCAGGATGGCACATACACTTTAAAGATTGATCTGACGGAGGGAGATGAATTCATGTTCACCTCCATGGTGACCGTCGGGGATACCAGCAGCGCAGGAACCGAATATATCCGCTACACAAACATTGGCGGCGGGGATGATGCCAGTCTTTCCCATGTGACGGAAGGCGGCGGGGAGAATCTGATCGCAGCGGAGAGCGGTACCTATGTGTTCACGTATGATCCCGCAGAGCAGGTATTGACGGTGGACGTGGAATAAAACAGCTTTATGACACTGCAATGGCGTGCTGCTGCAGCGGCTCACGGCGCAGTGCGCTGTTCATGCAGTCAAATAATACCTGGAACTTACGTGCAGAGAAAGATGGCAGGTAGCAGACATTTGCGGTGGACGCCAGCAGCTCGTACAGCGTGTGATCCGTCACGAGCAGGTTCCGGCCGGAAAACGGTGCCAGTTCCGAAGGGGAGTTTACATAATGTACTTCCGGAAACATGTCTGCGGCGTAAGATTTCTTCCCGGCGTTTGACGTGTCGAGAGAGAGGAAACAATAGGGCTCGCCGGAAAAGAACGTGTGCGCTCCGGTTGCCATCTGTGCATAATCGGAATAGATTTCAAAAAACAGGGGATCGCCGATCCGGCAGTCCAAGGCAAGAAGCGGACTGAAATTGTTGTCGCCGATCTGATGAAAATATTCTTCGGAAATGTCGTAGGCCACGATCGCGTCAGCAGCATCGTATTTTTCCGTGTATGTGCGGCTGAGATAGATGAGATCATAATCCTGCGCATGCAGAAAGGTGGAGAAACATTCCAGCAGATACATCTGCTCCGCGCGCTTAAGAGCCGGGACATCAGTGTCAAGATAGAGTGCGACCATCCGGTTGCGGCTTGTCGCCAGTGCCTTGGCGGACTGGTTGGGAGTGTAGTCTAAAAGGTTGATAACCTGAAGAACTTTTTTGCGGGTTGCGTCGCTGATACGCATGTCGGTGCGGTTGTTGATCACGTATGAAACGGTGGCAACCGATACGCCGGCTTCGCGGGCAACGTCCCGGATCGTGATTTCCTGACTCAAGATAATGTCCTCCCCTGTAATGAGCAATTCTATGTTCCATTTATATAGAATTTGCCCGGATTTGTCAATAAGGGAATCGGGAAGAAGAGAATGAAGGGATAGAGAATAAAGAGGAAAGAGCAATGAATGAGAGTGCAATTTTACACATACCGGATTCCCAGTACTGTTTTGCAGTCGGAGAGAAAAAACTGGTGATCAGACTCCGGATGGCGAAGGAAGACGCGGACGCGTCGGTAACGTTAATCTATGCGGGCAAGTATCAGTTTCAGCAAAGCAGAGAGCAGATTCCGATGGAGATACGTTATACGGACCGGCTTTATCATTACTATGAGACGACCCTCGTGCTCACGGACGTAAGGCTGGCATACGTATTTTGTATCCGGCAGCAGGGCACGACGTATTACTTCTGCGAGGACGGCGTCGTCTTACAATATGATTTCGCGGAGGGATTTTACAATTTCTTCCAGATGCCGTACATCAACCGCAATGACGTACTGCCGACGGTAAAATGGATGAAGAGCGCGGTGTTCTATCAGATTTTTGTGGACCGTTTTTTCTGTGGAAATACAAAAAAGGACCGCTCCTATATCAATATGGAGTGGGGAGCGCTGCCGACACCGAAAAGTTTTGCGGGCGGAGATCTCTGTGGAATTATCGAAAAACTGGACTATCTGAAGGACCTTGGAATTACGGCGATCTATCTGACACCAATCTTCCGGTCGATATCGAATCACAAGTATGATACGATGGATTATATGCAGATTGATCCGCAGTTCGGGACAAAAGAAGAATTCGGGGAACTCGTGCGCATGGCGCATGCCCACGGAATCCGGATTGTGCTGGATGCGGTGTTCAATCACTGCAGCATGCAGATGCAGCAGTTTTGCGATGTCATGGAAAAAGGAGCGGAATCACCCTACTACGACTGGTTTTTGATCGACGGGGCATATCCGGTTCCAAGCCGGGCGAATTATGAATGTTTTGCGGAGTGTACCTATATGCCAAAGCTTGACACGGCAAACCGCGAGGTACAGGAATATCTGATCGGGATCGCGTGCTACTGGATCCGGGAATACGGAATCGACGGCTGGCGGCTGGACGTCTCGGATGAGGTGTCGCATGTGTTCTGGCGGCGCTTCCGCGAGGCGGTCAAAAAGGAAAAAGCAGATGCGGTCATTATCGGGGAGAACTGGCATGATGCATATCCGTATCTGCGCGGCGACCAGTACGACAGTATCATGAATTATGCATTCACCAAAGCCTGCCTGGATTATTTTGCGAGAAAAACGTTTGATGCAAAACAGATGGCGGAAAAACTGTCGTCCAACCTGATGCGCAACATGGAGCCGGTGAACCGGATGATGTTAAATCTTCTCGATTCGCACGACACGCACCGCTTTTACTCGGAAGTCGGGGAGAATCCCGACAGACTGCTGGCGGCGCTTGCACTGGAGATGGTATTCCCGGGAGCACCGTGCATCTATTACGGCACGGAAATCTGCACGCCGGGCGGCTATGATCCGGATTCCCGCAGATGCTTTGACTGGGAAAAGGTGCACACCGATACCGACGTGCGAAAGAAGCTGACGGAGCTGACGCATATCCGCAGCTGCACCGCGATCACCGACGGAAATGTGGAGCTTGCAGCGGAAAACGGGATGCTCTGTGTCAGGCGGAAGGCCGGGGGCGAGGGCGTATCGCTGTACATCAATATGACGGAGGAGCAGAGGCGGCAGGAACATTGCCTGAAAGCGGACAGCAAGGTGCTTTCTGCTCACCGGGCATCGGTTCTTCCGGCAGCTGGTGATGGGAAAATGACCTGCGGCGTCTGCGTGGAGCCGGAAGGGTATCTGATTGTGAGAGAGCAGAGGGAAGCGTTGGATTGATATGGGCGGAAATTCCGCAGAAAAGAGGAAGCAGATGAAACGAAAAAAAGAGGTGGCACTGTTACTTCTGACAGCCGTCCTTGCGGCAGCAGGATGTGCGGATGAGAAGACGACGGGGGAGAAGACGACGGAGAGCGGCAGGGGCGGCCCCGGGTTCGGGACTGCATGAT
>OGON01002439.1_pt1 | contig 11241 bp, 14 predicted proteins | sample 1552671 | NCBI WGS metagenome assembly OGON01 (sample SAMEA2580136, study PRJEB22360) | human gut metagenome | biome: human gut; feature: human-associated habitat; material: faeces | place: Denmark | collected 2008/2010 | reverse complement strand
TCTAAGATTACTAGCTATATTTAAAACAGCTCTCGTTGAACAAATCAAAATAAGCAACAGAGATTTGTTCGATTATAATGTATTTTACAGTCTAAAAGAAGCATTATTAGATTATGATTTTACTTTAACTAAAAAGAATTATAATCAATTAGATGCTTTAGCTTCAATAAATGAAAAGAAACATTATGAACAATACTTAAAAACATTTTGTAGATGAAAAAGACTTTAAATCAATTAAAGGCAAATAGAAGGAACTTATCTCTTATGCTTTTAGCAGGCATGATTACTAATCTGAAACACATTAAACATTTTGTTAGAGACACAGAAGTAGTAATAAGAATAGATACACTGTTAGCAGCTATAGAAAGACTTAGATCTTCAATTAAAGAAACTACTTATGAATCGTGGTCGGCATAAAAAGAGTAAAGAAAAAGGATTCAATACTCAAGCAGAAATCTTAAACTTTATACAAAAAGAGCTTTATAAATTACTAGCAATATGTGAAGATAGATTAGCATATCGTGTATATGATTATTATGCAAAAGCGAGTATTAGTAGTAATGATGGAGGAGGCTATTGTGAGATAGTTGCGTGGTATATTAATACTAGATATTATCTTGATAATTTTATGAGTAAAATCAGAATAACACTTAATGAAGCAACTATTAAAAACCGTATCTATACGATTAAATTTGAATTTGGAAATAGTTCAAAAATATTTAAATATAAACATGAATAAAAAAGGCTTAAGAGGTTTTATTAGGAATAAATTGCCTAAGACTTGGGAAATTGTTCTTACAAGAGAACGTAAACTTACTGCGTTCATTGAGTATGTATATGAATCAACTCCATCAGTAATGAAGGGAGGTAGAGGTTGGCGACGTGGTGTACATAACATTACAGTCGGATACAATAGATGCAAAATCTATGAAATGTTTCAAGCTGAAAAGAGTAAAGAAGGCTTGATATATTGGGTAGGCGTCTATAATAAAATTAAAGATCTTGAACATCAAATGAATTAACATGGAAATTGTTCAATATGTTCGCTGGACTGAACCAGGAGAGCGAGAAAGACTACAAGAAGTAATGCAGCAATGCAGTGGAGAAATGGAATTTAGAAAAAAAGTAGCTTCTGAATTCAGCATTAGTCCAATGGATGCAGCAGTTGTAGTAAAGAGATTCAAAAATGAATTTATCAAAATACTTAAAACAAAAGGATTATGTTAAAAGCAGGTATGTGGATCGCACAAGGTCCAGAAACTAATGTATTGCTCCTTTTAAGCGGAGTAGAACCATTATTAGAAGTAGTAGGTGCAATTGATCTTAATTACTTTAAACAGAATGGTAAAGCTAAAGATCTTACTAAAGACAGTCCTGAAGTGGTAGATATTATGATGTATCCTGAAAAGTATACATTCGCATTACCATCTATTACTGAAGTAGTTGATAATGTAGGTATTGGTGATTTACAGACTCTAGAAGGCTTAGGAGAAGATTCTAGAAAAGATAAAATCATCGAAGAAGGTATTGCTTACTATAAATCAACTTTACCATTATATGGTATAGAACAAGCTAAAGTAAGAACTAGACTGCATTTAAAGAAGAAATACAGCCTAAAAATGTCTCAAGCTAACTATGTATTCACTGTAATTTGTAAAGCACTAAACAGAGAACCATAATGAGCGATTTTAAGAGACTTATTGAAGCACTCAATGCTGAATTAGAGGAACCTTATAGGTTTACTTTAGACAAGATTATATCTTCTGCAAATTTTGATACTAAAGTATTAGGATATGCAGATAGTGTATTGGATGATTGGGCAAATATACCACCTGATTTAAAATCTAAGATAGTTACTAGTAACACTTGTCTAAGTATCAATAAGTGGATAAATAGAAGACTGTGGATGGATATTCTTAACAATCTATTAGAAGATAAAATATTAAGTCTTCAGACTAGATTAGTAAGAGTAAGGATTGCTATTAATATGTCATTGAAAATGGCATATCCTCTCAATGAAGAAGAGAAAGAAGAATGGAGAGAACATATCTCAGATGTATTCTACAAAAGATGTCTAGCAGTAAATAATTATTATTGCAAAGAAATTATAAAACTTCCCTTCTGAATTTAAGGATTGTAGTTATTGGGTTAACTACAATCCACTAAAATTTAGCTATATGACACAAGAAATAATAGATCTAGTGGAGCAAGCTAAACAAGGTTCTCAAAAAGCATTTAGTAAGTTATACTATAAGTATAAAACTGATATTTGGTACACTATTATGGGTGTAGTTAAGAATACAGACGTTGCTGATGATTTAACATCAGTAGTATTTACTAAAGCTTATGAGAAATTATCTATGTATACTCAACATATTTCATTTAATATGTGGTTAAAAACTATTGCTGTTAATGCATCAATAGACTATATACGTAGAAATAAAAAAGAGCAATTAAATAATTATGTTGATGAAGATGAAAATCCAATTCAATTATCTGCATTAGAGAGAAGTCCTGAAGAAGATTTGATTCTAAAGGAAAAGTTAGATATAGTCTTACAAGCTATACCTACTCTTAAGAGAAAGTATAGAGATTTAATTAATGCTCGTATAGATGGTTTATCTTATAAAGAGATAGCCAGTAAGCTTGCAATGAATGGATTAGCTGTAAAAGGTGATTTAAACAAAGCAAGACAAAAACTTAAACAGAAAACAGATTATTAACAAATACTTTCAACAATATGACTAGTTTTTGTTTACTCCTTTTAGGAGCATTAGCATCTTTTATCATTTCTAGAATGTGTAAAAGTGCTAGTTTGTACGTATTCTTAGTATGCGTACTTTTACTAGGCTTTGTTGTAGGTACTGGAGTAAAAAAGGTAGTTGCAAATACCTCAGATACTCCTTCTCAAGAGTTAGTTGTTACTATGGCTCCTAATCCCACATCTCAAGGTTCTACTGCTTTTGTAGGGACAGTAGATAACCAATCTTATGAAATGGGTCAGGAAGACGGAGGTGAGACGTTAGTAACAACTGATAGAGAAGATATACCTACCATGCCTAACAATGCAGAGATAGAAGATGACAGTTGACTGCACTTAATTTCATAATTTAAGTGTATTAATTGTTAAGTTATTAATTTATTTAAAACATAATCAATATGGCAAAAAGAAATAAAGGTGGAAAGACTCCAAGTGCAAAAGCAGCAAGAAACTTAGAAGCTTTGAAAAAAGCTAAAGAAGCAGTAGAAGCTTCAGCTAAAGTAGAAACAACAAAAGTAGAAGATTCTAAACCAGAAGAAAAGAAGCCTGAAGAAAAACCAGCTGAACAAAAGAAAGGCGGTGTTTATCAGACTCCAATGGGTAAATCAGCATATGAAACTCATATGTTGTGCACAAAATCACCGTATATGAGTCTACTTTCTCTTAAGATTGAGAAAGACAGTAAAGGCATTGAAAATATCAAAGCCGAGTGGAAGAACAATGAAACTAGTGAAACTACTAGTGTTCTCTTCCCAGTATCTAATGTAAAGGAGGGAGACGGAATTGACGTCAAACGGATTAAGGAAGGAATTAAGAATCCTATTCCTGCTGAAGTTCCTAAAACTAAGCCAGTTGAGGAGCCAAAGAAGGAAGATCCTAAATCTACACCTACTGAAAAGAAACCTAAACAGCAGAAGCCAAAGAAGGAAAAAATAGAAGAAGTAGAAGCTGAAGAAATTGACATCAGCAATGCTCCAACTATTAAACCAGCAGCAGCTCCTGCGCCTAACATCGTAACTCAAAACAGTGACAGAATTGATGCAAATCACTCAGTAGATCTGATGAACGCAATTCTGAAACGCCGTGAAGAGATTAAAGATGATCGGGCAATGTATCAAGCAACAGGAAAACAGGCAGACCTTATGATGTTTGTATTGATTCAGAAATGGAATGACCAATTCAAGAATGATGCAAAAGAACAAGGCTTTACTGTGAACGAAGAAATGTTTGCATATTTGAATGAAACAGCTTCTTTGTTCCTCGGTGTTAATTTGCTTCCTAGCAAAACATCTGATGGACAACTTGAGATTAACTTCAAAGATGCTGTCGCAAAGACAAATCCTGAAATGCAGAAAGCTTTAGAACAAGATGCTAAAGTTCCGCAAACTCAGGAAATGCCAAAACCCGAAGAATGTGTTACCGATGAACAGAAAGTAGCGGCAATGTGTACTATTATGAACATGCGGCACAAGCAGAAATCAGGAGGTATAGGTAAGAATGTAGCAAATATGATTGAATTTGCACGGGAAGCCTATAAGCTTGATAAAAATGCAGAACCAGCACAAGTATTAGCAACTGTATTGCTTAAGATGAAAGAAGCAGGACGGAATGCTACATTGCTTGAGGGTTGTGCAAATGCTATTTGGGGTAACCTAACAGGTAATTTGTCAGTTTTAGCATCTCATGCTTGGCTTAAGAATCAATTAACAACATACAACGATGCGCAAGTTGCTAATGTTGTGAAAGTATTCTTAGCTAAGAAGATTACTGATGAAACTGCAAAAAACAATAATTACGAAGAAGAAGCAAAACGGTATTCTCAATTAATTAGTGGAACTAATGACGATCTGATCAATCGTATTATTACTTCTGCTAACAATGAAGGTAAAGATGAAGACAAACTTGTATATCCGGAAATCAAGGGTCTGAATCTTAAAGGTAAACACATTTCAGCAATAAAGACTGTAAACAATCTACGGATTGCTTATGGAGCAGAAATGAATGACAAGATGTTGAAACAAGTAATGCAGAAAGTATCTAGCTTGTACACATCAACCTCTTTGAATCCTCTTACTTTCTATATTGAGAAATCTGCGTATGCTACTAAAAAGTAACAACTAACGCATTATCAAAATGAGTAAAAAACCAACAGTTTTATTTACGCTAGCAATGCTAGCTTTCGGTGGATATGTAGGATTTGTAACTAACTATACGAATACTGCCACCGCACATGAGTATGTGATTCCGAAGTTCACAGATGTACCTCGGACAAAAGACTTTAATATTGATATTAATTTGAACAATAACGCTATAAAATTAAATGGACAAAGCAACCCAGAACAAAATATCAATGTTGAAATCAAAAAGAAAGACAGTATTATCTATCTAACTTCTGTTGTAGAGAAGGAAGTACCTAAATACATTAAGGTAAGAGAACTGCCATCAGTTAAAGAGAATAAAACCACTTGTACGGATATTCTCCAAAGACTGAAACAACAACAATCAGAGAAGATGAATCTGAGTCGCAACTAGAACAGCCAATGCGATTATAGAGCTATAATGGTGTATATCCAGAGATATCTAAATCAAAGGATTAGAAAGTAAATGGTTAGATTACTTTCTTAAAATTAAGATAGTACAGAATATTAGTAGGAATAGAGTATAGCTACAACTATAGGCTATTACTGAAAGTATAATAACTTATTGTGTCTATATACTATCTATAGACTGAAGAAGCAATAAGATAGAGGGAGAGCGTGTACAACCCTCTTGTTTTTGGTGAGAACCGACTGGAGACAGAAACAGAAGACGCAATTAGTAGAGAGCAGTCTACAAAATTAAACAGTACAAGGGGAACGAAATCCTCTTAAGTTACTCGCAGACTTATCATAGTTTGAATCAAGAAGGAGTAATAAACACGATGATGCCCAACAAATCGTAGTGTCCAAGACTACGTGCTGAACATTATCGAGCATATAACGCTCTAGGGTAGCTCCAAACTCCCCTTTATGGCATAGACCATATAAAAATGTCAGTATAGTGTTCTATACTTATCTAAACAGTTATATTGTAACTTAATAAGTTTAGAGATAGTATATATGAAGGTACTTAATTATAATATTATAGCACTACTTATTGAAAAAATATTGATAGATTACCTGGATTAGGCGTAAAGCCTATGCGCAATGTTATGTTAATCAGTACATAGCTAATCCTAAGCTTGTATTACTATACACTCCAGTATAGAGGGATAGAGTGACAAAGTGAGTAGTAGATTGTGTGCCTATTGGCTGAGTAGCAATGATCCAATATTAATAAATAAGGAATCCTGCAACGGACCTCTTTAGGAAATAAGGAGTATGTGAGTTCAAGTAATATTATAATAAACTCAGTTGTTATCTATCTGAGTATAAACCTAGAGTGCTTTGCAACAGGAATATAAAGATAACTAGCGGATGAAGTGCGCAATAACACTATTTCAATACTAAGTGGAAGACATAAAGCTTAGAAGTACTAAATAATTTTATCCAGAAGCATAACTGAAGTTTTATCAAATTTGCACAAGGTGAGATACTCTATCCTTAAGAGTATATGTGAAAGTGAGCATCGCCCTACTCCCAGGTTGAAGAGAAGCAGACACATTAAGAGACGGACACGAAGCAGACCGGAGAAAAATCTGTGCATTGCACTAAGTAGTAGTCTTAACGGGAAGTGACAGAATGTAAATCTATTTGGGAAGTCTCTATTTATGAGAGAATAAACATGTTTAACTTAACTAATGAGGAAGTTCAATGGTAGGTTTTAGGACAAGTAACGATAAGATGGTGAAAGTAAATCCGAGCCACCCTCGACTGTACAATATAATTGCTGACATTTGAAACATTTAAAGTATGTTGCGCAACAATATATGTAAAGTGACGCTGATTCCTTACATTAAAGGATGATAGGTGGAAATCCTAAAGTTATGTGCAGAATAAGAACAAAGTCGTAAGTACACGCAGCCTTAGAATAAACTATTAGGCTATAGAGTGGGTGTTTTGAAACATAAACAGCTCAAAATAAAATTCGGTAGAAGTATTACCGATAGTGAAGTAACAGTTGAGGTTATGAATCATATACAGTACTCCTTACTATAATAGGAAAAGAGCACGTTATGGTTACTGTTAGGCTCTTTAAACAATCAGAAACTAGCATAGCATTCGATTTTCAGACATCGAATTACATATCTTTTCATAGTTTAGTATTAATAATTTTATGAAGAACGGCTGACTCATCTGTCTCATGAGTAAAGTCCTACGGGGAATGCCGAGTGAAGTAATAACATCACGTTCTAGTAGTAATATTAATAATATAAAGACTTATCTTATAGTTTTCAGATTACTTATCAAATCTTAGCAGAATTTCGTTATAGAGTTTTACTGTTTGAATACAAGAAGTGGCTTTTAAGTTTTTAACAAACGAATAGATATTAGACACTATTCCACTTAGATAAAAGAACTCTATAGCTTACTTTTTAAATTAACTTAGTATTAACTTGCTCCGTAGGTGGAATCAACCACGGAATCAAGAAAGGAGAAATTATGGAAACAACAAAATATGAAAGCGTGTTCAAAAATCCAGAAGGTTTTACTCAGCAAGAAATTACACAGTTACGTACTAAAGTAATTGCATTTAGCCGTGCTTTAGTTGGTCGGCGGTTGGCAATCCCCGTAAGTGATAATTTAGATTTGAATTACAAGAAAAAAATGGCTGGTGATATGCCAGGACTTGTACTTGCAAATCCAATGAAGAAGTATATGATTGAAACTGTTGATTTGTTTAACGTAGATATCGTGCGGACTGCAAATGGTAAGATTGTTATTATGTTTAATAATGATGAAAAGTTGCAGTTTGATTTACGGGCAGATGTAGATATCGTATTGAAAGCTGGTCCGAAAGATGTTCAAGATGCTATATTGAAGTTTGAAGCAACTGGAGAACGGTCTCCGTTCTGGAATGTTAAGATGGTAACAGAAGTTGTCACTCAGTTGAATCAGAGTAATTTGACTGATCTTAACAATTTTATTGATGAATTAGCAAATCAGGGAGCTTCTCTGGAACAAATCAATAAGATTACTAAGGACGACACTACTGCTTACTATAAGAGCATCGACGAGTAATTAATCTTAAGTACATAAGCTATGGCAACAAGTAAAAAGCCAATAGATTCATATCACTTGCAGATGTTACAGCTAATTATGTCTGATCCTCGTATTCAAAATAATTTGCTAATGGATGGGAGCAAAACAATTAAAGTTGGATATGATGGAACAGTATTAATAGGACGCCACAAATATGGTTGGGTAAATAAGTGGTTTAACTCCTATTACGTAATAGACTTTTTTAGTTTAGTACAAAGAATAGCTTTTATCATCACAGGTGTAGAAAGTAACAATTGCGATAAGTCAGGTTTGGTTGGGTTTCTGACAGAAGCAATTGATAAAGTACTTAAGAAAGATGAAAAAGAAAAAGTAATCGAGTTATTATTGTATTATTGTACATTACTTGATGAAAACAGTCCATTGAAATTGACCTATGATATTACAAAAGATGACCCAGGCTTTGACAAAAATATGGGTAATAACAGCAAGCGACGCAAAATGGTTGGAGTAGCAAATGCTTGCATAGATTTTGGGTATGAAAGAATACCCGTTAGTTTACATGTTGAAGGAGATTTATAATCGAATATATACGTTTGGTTGGGTTCGTATTAAGTAGAAAATAATTAAAAATCAACATAAAATCAGTAAGAGTGTATACATTTGGTTGGGTTCGTATATACTCTTACTTACTTGCCTCTGATAATGTTACTAAGGTAACTAAGTGTTGGAAAGCCGAGAGAAGAAGAATCGGATGCCGTATCGAGATGTGACAGAGGCGCTAACTCTTTGATCTTGTCTGTCTTATTTCTTAATTTTATTGTTATTCATATCAGCAGTCTGTGAAGATAGCTGATATTTTAAGTTATTAGACTTTGATCAGTCTATTAACTACACAGGTAGACTTTCTAATATACTATGTAATTAACTAATTGTCAAATTATTAAAATCAAGTATATATGAAAGCAAATAAATTTATTGAACAGCGTGATAAACTATCAGCAGATATTACTAAGTATTGGAATATTATTTCTATTGAGAATGTAGTAAATCGTAATTATCAGCGTACTTACGATTTGAAAGAACTTTATAATACAATCAAAGGTCTTACAGATGATCGAGTAATTGTTAAATTAAAGATACTATGTATCAATATGGGTATAAAGAAATTTAGTGATTTATCAGCTGATTGTAATCAATTGGATGTATTTAAACTATGTGAATTGCAAGAAATGAAAGTACATCTAAGTCGTATACGAACTTTGAATCCTGTTCTTAAATCTAAGAAAGGTAAAAAAGCTCTAAATAAGACTGAAGTTTTAACTTCAAACTGGGTTAAAGCACGAATAAAAGAACTCGATTTAGAGATTCTGAAATTAAAAGAGAAACTTACTAAGTTCAACGAAGAAACAGAATTTGATGATTCTGCTGCTCCAATGTGCTTAGCTGCTTAAAATATAACAAGGAAGCGATAGGGAAAGTACGTACGGGAAATCTTAAAACATTAACCTATTTAGCTTCCTTTAGTTTTTAACTATTAAAATCAATTGTTATGAATCAAGAAACTAGAAATAAGAAAAATGCTAAATACCAGCAAAACTTACAGAAACGTTATGGATTAACTAAATCCTCAGATTATAAAGCTATGTGTAGCAAAGGAATATCTTTGTCAGAAAATATTAAACCTATGACAAAGGAATTTGTAACTACTCGTCGTCATGATAAAATAGTAAGTAGAGAAGTATATACTTATAAGTGGACTCCTAAAGCTACTAATGCACGAAAGGAGTATCATGAAACTAAAGAAGGTATAGCTAGTATTCCTAAGAAACCTACACAGGTATCTGATAAGAAGGATAAAAAACAGTTATTAGAAGAACGTCCTTATTCTGGTTACCATAAAGAATTGGTACAGAATCTATATGGTAGCAATAAAGCAGAACGTATTGCTAAACAACAAGCTTATAAAGCAGCTCACGAAGAGAAAATTAAGAAAGTAGCTAAACAACTTGAAGAGTTTAAAATGTCTAAGAAACTACAGTATTTAGAACAAAGACCGTATAAAGTAGTTATAGCTACTACAAACGATAAAGAGTTTAAGACAAGCTACTCTAATCTACCCATTGAACAACTTACCGAAGTAGTTACTAAACTAAATACAAAGTTATCTGATAAGTATAGTAATTATGAATCTATTACAATAGTAGATAGAGCAACTTTAGAAAAGAAATGCTTTGCTAAACATTTGCCAGAGATAAAGCAAGCAGCGTAGAGCGACAGACTTTTAGCAGGATAGTCTATAAAGAATCCTGCCTCATGGGGTATTCAGCTAGTAGGCAAGCGCAGGGTACAGGGAGGAATATTAGAGAGACTCTAATACACTATTTATAGTGCTGCAACCAATCGGCATCATGGGTTCGATTCCCATATACTCCACTAAATTTATACGCTATGAAGATAAGAGGAAAAACAGTATATGTCTATGATATTGAAGTTTTTCAGAATGTATTTCATTGTACTTTATTAAACACTGAAACAGAAAAATTAATAAAATATGAATGTTCTGAAAGAAAAAATAACATAGAAGAAATGTGCAATCTATTTTTGACAGAAAATGCTTATTTTGCAGGTTATAATAATATTCATTATGATAACCCTATCATAAATTATTGCATTGAGTTTTTTTCTAATTCTAAGTATACGTATAGTAAAATATGTAAATCTATATTCAATCTATCAAATGTTATTACACAAGATAAAGATAATATTGATAGTTGGAAACGTTGGAAATATGCTAAAAACTTTCTAACATTAGATTTACTTACTATGTTATATAGTAAAGCATTACGAGTTTCTTTAAAAGAAATGCAAGTAACAATGATGTATAAAAATGTTCAAGAATTTAACTGTAATTGGCAATCTCCATTAGCGTTACAAGAAATAGATAATATGATCAATTATAATATAAATGATGTATTATCTACTTATGAATTACTTAAACGATGTGAAAAAGATATTCAATTACGAATAAATATTGAAGATAATTATCACATAAACTGTCTTTCAAAAGATGGAGTAGGTATCGGTGTAGATATACTTCAAAAAGAATATATATCTAAAACAGAAATTGATAAAAAACAATTAGAAGAATTACGTAGTCCAATGGATTTTATACCATTAAAAGATGTAATACTTCCTAATATCAAATTCAAAAACACAGTACTTCAAAATTTATTAACCGAAATGAAAAATTTAACTATTTCACCAGGTAGAAACGGTTGGAATAAAAAATTCTTATTAAATAATTTAGAAATATCTATTGGAGTTGGTGGTATACATAGT
>OGON01002431.1_pt1 | contig 11266 bp, 11 predicted proteins | sample 1552671 | NCBI WGS metagenome assembly OGON01 (sample SAMEA2580136, study PRJEB22360) | human gut metagenome | biome: human gut; feature: human-associated habitat; material: faeces | place: Denmark | collected 2008/2010 | reverse complement strand
CCGTGCTCCACAGCGGGTCGGGAAGCGGGCAGACGCACCGGTGTGGCCGGGTGGAAGCTGTTCACCAGCCCCTATGAGGATGTGGGGCAGATGTATGATCTGCCGGCCTTTATCATGGACGCCCTGCGGGATGTGGTGGGTGCCGAATACCTAATCCCGGCAGGCGGGCTGTTCATCGGCGAGAATGGCGCCCGCGTGACGAACAACGCCAACGAGATCGCGCATTACGAGTTCGCGGCTGCGCTGGCCTCGGACTGCATCCTGGACGCGATGGATGCGCTGGACGAGGGTGTGCCGGAGATGGTACTGGGCGACAAGCTCAACCGCTATGGCCAGCACAACAGCGTGGTGACCATTGCAGCCAGCGGCCCGCGCTTTTTGAAAGGCAATATGTATCCCACCGACAATGTCGTAAAGGTGGGCGACCCCATCTCCCTGACGGTGGGTTACCGCGGCGGCCTGTCCAGCCGGGCAGGCTTTGCCGTACACAATGCGTCGGAGATGCCCGACGGCCAGCAGGATTATCTGGAACGGGTGGCCGCGCCTTACTTCAACGCTTATGCCCGCTGGCTGGAACAGCTGCACGTCGGCATGGAAGGCGGAGCTCTGTATGAGCTGGTGGAGCAGGTACTCCCCCGCGAGAAATACGGCTGGGGTCTGTGTCCGGGCCATCTGACGGCAGAGGAAGAATGGCTCTGCTCGCCGGTGCGAAAGGACTCGAAGGAACTGCTGCAAAGCGGCATGATGCTGCAGATCGATATTATCCCCTCGGTCCCGGGCTATGGCGGGACCAGCGCGGAGAGCACGGTGGCTCTGGCCGATGCGGCTCTGAGGGAAGAGCTCCACAGCCAGTACCCCGCCATGTGGGAGCGGATGCAGGAGCGCCGCGCCTATCTGAAGGATGTACTGGGCATTGAGATCCCCGAAGATGTCCTCCCCATGTGCTCCACCGTCGCCTATCTTCGCCCCTATCTGCTGGATCACAGCGGTGCCCTGACCTGGGAGCCGACGGTCTGAACAGGTCTGGCACCTGCTCCGCCGGGAACGGTACGCGAGCCGGGAAGGCTCAGGCTACCACGATGCGGATGCCTGCGCTGGTATAGCGTTCCAGCACGGCGGGGGAGATGCCGGAATCGGTAACGATGAGGTCGGCATCCTGCAGGGGGGCGATGCTGAAGTAGTAGGCAGAATCGAACTTGGAACTGTCGGCCATGCAGATGACCTGTCGCGCCTTTTTGACTAACGTGCGCTTGGTGGTGCCGTCGGCAATGTGGGGGACAGAGAAGCCGCCGTTTAGGTCGATACCCTCGACACCCAAAAACAGGGTGTCGATCTGGAACTGGGAGATGAATTCGTCTGTCAGGCTACCAATAAAGGCCAGAGAATCGCTCCGGTACTCGCCGGGACACATGATGACGTGCAGGTTTGTGTCGGAGAGCTGATCCATTGCCAGCAGGGAATGGGTCATGATGAGAACATTCTCTTTGCCTTTCAGCAGAGGGGCCAGGCAGCTGACAGTAGTGCCGGCGTCCAGGTAAACAGAGTCACCACCGTGAACATATTCCAGGCATTTTTTGGCGATGCGCATCTTTTCGGTCATCTGGTTCTCATTCTTCATCGCCATGTTGAACTCGAACAGGGAGCCGCTGTTCAAGGTGGCACCGCCATGCTGCACGGTGATCAGGCCGCTTTTGGCCAGAGCGTTCAAGTCGCGCCGGATCGTCATGGCTGACACGGCAAGTTCAGCGGCAAGCTCATTTGTGTCAACATAGTTTTCTTTTTGAAGCTTCTGGATGATATGTTGTTTACGGCCGATGGCGTTCATGCAAAGCACCTCGTTTTAATGGAAAGCAAAGTCGAATATGAAAAAATATGGTAATTGATACATTTTTATTGTATCAGAAAAACAGCAAAACTCAAGACGAAACCATGTGCCATTCGACATATTACAGAAAAAATGCAACAAAAGGACAGACGAAAACGGACGATGGAGACGCTGCAAAAATACAGGGAAGAAATACTGCATTATCTGATGACTTTTATGGGTGGATTTATGGGGCTTTACGCGATCTGCGCTCATGGAAGCTACGGCTCAGCCCAGACCGGAAACCTGATGGACCTGCTCATCGATGTCTCGGATGGGAACGGATTCAGCGCGGCAGCGCGCATCGGCGCGTTTCTGATCTTCAGCAGCGGCATCGCAGCCGCGTGGCTGCTGCATGAATTCTGTACGCTGCCCATGCGGGAGCTGTGCATCGTGGTGGACGCGGCGGCGCTGATGCTTTCGGCCAGGCTGCCGGAAGAAGTATTCGCTTTTTTCAGGGTCTACCCGCTCTTTTTTGCTACCAGCTTCCAGTGGGGCAGCTTCAACCATGTGGGCCAGTACCCCAGCGCGACGTTGTTCCTGACCGAAAATCTGAAAAACTGCGTCACCCGCTGGCTGAGATATTTCTTCTACAGGGATGTGCAGGACCTGACAGGTGCACGCATCTATACGCTGACGATCGCAAACTATCTTCTGGGCGGCAGTCTTGGCTGTGCCGCCGTGAATATCCACGGCGCAGCCGGAGTTTGCTGGGCTTTTGCGCCGCTGGCTGTGGCAGCGCTGGTGCTCTGGCAGGAGCGCTGCGCCCAGCAGGAAGCAGAAGAACCCTCTGAAGCCTAAAAAGAACGGAGAACGAGATCATGAAGAATGTGTTTTCGAAAAATTTTCTTTGGGGCGGTGCAACGGCTGCCCATCAGTATGAGGGCGGCGTCGGCAGCTGCGGCCTGTCCGTGCCGGATGTGATGAGCGGTGGCAGCCGCACGACGCTCCGCTATCTGACGGACGGCATCCTGCCCGGTTACTATACCCCAGCCACGAAGCCGTGGATTTTTATCACCGCTATAAAGAGGACATTGCCCTCTACGGCGAGATGGGCTTCAAAGTGTTCCGCATGAGCATCAAATGGGCGCGGCTGTTCCCCACCGGGGAGGAAAAAGAACCGGACGCCGAGGCGCTGAAAAACGGCACGGTGGACTTTGTGTCTCTCAGCTATTATTCCAGCACCACTGTTACGAACGACCCCAATGTCCCCACGGTGGTGGGCAACGTGATGCGCGGCACCGAGAACCCCTATCGAAAAACCAGCCAGTGGGGCTGGACCATCGACCCGGACGGCCTGCACTGGTATCTGAACGAGCTGTATGACCGCTACCAGAAGCCGCTGTTCATTGTGGAGAACGGCCTGGGCGCAGAGGATAAGCTGGAAGTTGACGGCACCATCCACGACCCCCACCGCATCGATTATATGCGGGCGCACATTGAAGCGATGGCACAGGCGGTCGAGGAAGGCGTGGACCTGATGGGCTATACCTTATGGGGCTGCACCGATCTGGTGAGTTCGTCTACCGGAGAGATGAAAAAACGGTATGGCCTTATTTATGTGGATAAGAATAATGATGGTACAGGCGATATGAGCCGCCACCGGAAGGATAGCTTCTACTGGTATAAAAAGGTGATTGCGACCAACGGCGGCGACCTGACCTGAAACAGAAAAAGGAAATGAAGAAGGAAGATTGATTTTTTCGTGGCAGGAATGGTATTTTGATATATCAGCAGGCGCTTGAAGAAAACGCAGGCTGTGCGAGATATTTCTGCACCTGCCCGGATCAATAATGATTGGAAAGAAGGCGTATCAACATGGGATTTTTCAACAAGCTGTTCGGCAGAAAAGCTGAGCAGCAGGAAGCAAAAGTAGAGTTCATCATCCAGAACAGGACGATCCTGGCTCCGATCAGCGGCAAAGTGCTGGCGCAGGCCGACATCCCCGACGAAACGTTTGCGCAGGGGATCCTCGGCCCGGGATGCGGGATCGAACCTTCCGAAAAAACGGTCTACGCGCCGTTCGATGGTGTTGTAAGCCAGGTGCCTTCGACGCTGCATGCGGTAGGCCTGACCAGCGACGACGGGATCGAACTCCTGATCCATGTTGGCATGGACACGGTTGAGATGCAGGGCAAAGGGTTCAAAGGTCTGGTCAAGGAGGGCGAGGCCGTCAAGGCCGGTACGCCGCTGCTGACCATCGATCTGAGGGCCATCAAAGCCGCAGGCTATCCCGCCACGACGGCGGTCATCGTGACCAACAGCGATGAGCTGGGCGAGCTGAAAATGCTTGCAGAGGGCAGTGTGTCAGCTGGTACGCCGCTGATCAAATTCTGATAACGAATCGAAAAGGGGCTGTTGCAAAATAGTCCCAACAAAAAAATGAGATGGACTTCCCCGAAAGGGGTTGCCTATCTCATTTTTTGTTGTAAGCTGAGACTGTCATGAACCAGATACAACAAAAACAGTATACAGGAAAGGGCGGCATATATCAACAGCTGACCCTTCCAATAAGCGAAAATATTTTAATAGATGAACATGAACCGGTATATGTAGCCACCGCCCAGCTTGAGGAACTGGATTACAGGAAATGGTATCAGGCGTATTCTTCGAAAGGAAGAAAATCGGCAGCAGAACCCCGGATCATGGTCAAGCTATTGGTGTACGGCTATATGTGCGGCATTTATTCTACCCGAAAGCTGGAGCTTGCGTGCTGCAAGAATATCGATTTCATCTCACGGGGCAGCCCGTTACAGCCCCAGAACGCGCTGCACGAAGGGCCGGAGCGAGTGGATGAACTCTTCATCCGAAAGCTCTGTCTGATGTTCCAGCTTCCAGACACAGAGATGGTGGAAAAATTTTCAAAAAAGTTGCAGATTGTGCAGGAAAAATTTCTTGTAGTCCGTTCTGTTAGGTGGTATCATTATAACGGTTTGCGCCGCTAACCCGGGGCAGTATCTCGCAGACAGGTCATTTTTGGCGGACGCTGTGGGGGAAAGCGCAGAACGGATGAAAACAGGCAGAAAGAACTTTTCTTTTTCATGAAACACAGGAGGTCAGGCTTTTCATGCTAGGTTTCAACAAGAAGACACAGGACGCCTCTCCGCAGGAGAATACCGGCGGAGAAAATAAGGTGTTCCACTTTATCAAGACCCACAAAAAGCGCTGCATCGCGGTGGTCGCAGCCGCAGCGGTGCTGGTGGCGGTCATCGTGCCGCGCAGGAGCCGCAGTGCGTCGGCAGACCTTGCCTACACGCAGGAGAAGCTGGGACGCCGCGACATCGTGAACGTCTACGACGGCAGCGGCACCATCAACGCCGCCGATTCCTACACCGTCAAGTCCCTCGTCACCGGCACGGTGCTCACCGCCGATTTTGAGCTGGGCGACAGCATCGAGAAGGGCGATATTCTTTACACCATCGACATTTCGGATGTGGAAAACAACCTCGCGAGCGCACAGCTCTCGGTGGAGCAGGCACAGCGCAATTACGATGACATTGCGGATATGCAGAACGTCCGCACCAGGATCAGCGGCGAGGTCAGCTCCTTTGCAGTCGCCGCAGGCGACGCCGTGCAGGCTGGTCAGACTGTGGCCACCATCCGCGACACCTCCGTGATGCTGCTGGCCGTGGATTTCCCTGCCGCAGAGGCCCAGAGCTTTGTCGCCGGTCAGGCCGCACAGGTCATGCCGGACACCACTTTTGAGACGCTGAACGGCACCATCCGCTCCGTTTCCGGTGCAGACCCCGCCGGCGACGCCAGCCTGATGACCTGCACCGTCACCATCGCTGTTCCCAACGCGGGCAGCCTGACCACCGCACAGGCCGCTGTGGCACAGGTGAACGGCGTCAGCTCCCTCAACTCTGCACACTTTACTTACCAGCGTGAGGAGACTGTCGTGGCAGCTGCCTCTGGTACCGTGTCTGAACTCTGCGTCAAGGAGGGCAGCACCGTCCGTCAGGATGACGTCATCCTCCGCATTACCGGCAAAGATCTGGACAAGCAGACCAAAAACGCCGCTGACAACCTGCGCGCTGCCGAGCTGCAGATGTCTTCTGCCGAGAAGACCATCAGCCACTATACCATCGACGCCCCGATCAGCGGCACCATCGTGGATAAGAAGGTCAAGGCCGGCGACAAGCTCAGCGCCAACGACACCGCCATGCAGAACCTCTGCACCATCTACGATATGAGCTATCTGGAAATGAAGCTCAACGTGGACGAGCTGAAGATCCGCTCCCTCGAGGTCGGCCAGGAGGTGGACATCACCGCCGACGCCGTCCCGGGTGAGACTTACAAGGGCGTCATCAGCAGCATCCTCGTGGCAGGCACTACCGCCAACGGCTCCACCAGCTACCCCGTCACCGTCCGCATCGACGACATGGGCGAGCTGCTGCCCGGAATGAACGCCACTGCGAAGATCACCACCGCCAGCGTCAAGAATGTTCTGGCCCTGCCCAACGCCGCCCTCGTCCGGGGCAGCTATGTGCTGGTGACCAAGGATTCGCCCAGCGCTGCCAATGCTGAGACTTCCATGACCGCTCCCGACGGCTACGTTTACGTCAAGGTGACCACCGGCATCAGCGATGACGATTACATCGAAGTGAAGAGCGGCCTGCAGGAGGGCGATACCATCGCTTACGACAACTCCAGCGTCAGTGCGACCGACTTCTACAGCAACATGATGGCCTCCGCCGAAGGAGATGACGAATGAGCACGCTGATAGAATTTGATGAGGTCTGCAAGTATTACCAGATGGGCGACACCCTCGTAAAGGCCGCCGACCACGTCTCTTTCAAAATCAACAAAGGCGAGTTCGTGGCCATCGTCGGCCAGTCCGGTTCTGGTAAATCCACTTGTATGAACATCATCGGCTGTCTGGACGTGCCTACCGAAGGCACTTATCTGCTGGATGGCAAGGATGTCGGCAAGATGAGCCGCCGTGAGCTGGCACACATCCGGAACGAGAAGCTGGGCTTCATCTTCCAGCAGTACAACCTGCTGCCGAAGCTGACGCTTTTGGAGAACGTGGAAGTTCCCCTTGTGTATGCGGGCATCCCCGCCGCACAGCGCCACGCGACGGCAAAGGCTGCCCTTGAGCGGGTGGGTCTGGGCAATAAGCTCAAAAACCTGCCCAACCAGCTTTCCGGCGGTCAGCAGCAGCGTGTGTCCATTGCCCGTGCGCTGGCCCGCGGCCCGGCGGTCATCCTGGCCGACGAGCCGACCGGTGCATTGGACTCCCACACCAGCCGCGAAGTGCTGGGAATGCTGCAGGATCTGCACAAGCAGGGCAATACGGTCGTCCTCATCACCCACGACAACTCCATTGCTGTGCAGGCCGAGCGCATCATCCGCCTCGAAGATGGCCGCGTCGTCTACGACGGCGACGCCCACGCACCCGAGGCAGTCGTTCAGCCGAACTTCATGATGGCAGAGCCGACAGCCGGAGAGGAGGGGACGCAGGCATGATAAAGGAGACCTTCAAACAGGCCGTCCAGAACGTCTTGAGCAACAAAGTCCGCACCTTCCTCACCATGCTGGGCATCATCATCGGCGTCATGGCCGTCATCGTCATCGTCGGTCTCGGCAACGGCATGACCAACATGATGCAGGACTTCTACTCCGACATGGGCAGCGATATTCTGAGCGTCAACGTCATGACCGCCAGCACCCGCTCAGTGGAAGTGAACGATGTGTACAGGATCATCAAGGAAAAGCCCGAGTATTATAAGGGTCTTTCGCCGATTGCCAGTGTCGGCGGCGACACGCTGCGGGTGGCGGGCGAGAAGTACCGCCGCACCTACATCAGCGGCGTCAACGAAGATTACATGACCATCAACAACTACAAGGTGGCCAAGGGCCGCGGCATCCAGTACACCGATTTGATAGACAACAAGAACATCTGTGTCATCGGCGACTATGTGGACCGCAAGATCTTCGGCGGCAACGGTCTCGGCAGCACCCTCAAGGTAGGCGCCAGCGAGTACCGCATCGTGGGCGTGCTGGAAGGCCGCTCCAAACCCGCCTCTCAGTACGAGGGCGGCAACGACGACATTGTTCTCATCCCTTATACCACCCTGATGAGCGTCAACAACACCAGCAGTGTCAGCCAGTACTATGTGGTCCTGCAGGACGCGGACCACTCGGATGAGGCACAGGAGTTTTTGCAGTCGCGGCTCAAGAAGCTGGTCAGCAAGGACGACTATGTCTACGTCATGAGCCTGAGCGCAGCCATGAAGCAGATGTCCTCCATGATCAACGTCATGGTGGGCGTCCTGACGGCCATTGCAGGCATCTCGCTGCTGGTCGGCGGCATCGGCATCATGAACATCATGCTGGTGTCCGTCACCGAGCGCACCCGTGAGATCGGCATCCGCAAGGCAATGGGCGCGAAGGAAAGGACCATCCTGGCCCAGTTCGTCACCGAGGCGGCTACTACCTCGGCTTTTGGCGGCACACTGGGCATCGTCCTCGGCTACATCGTGTCGGCCATCGCCAATCAGGTGCTGCCCATGTTCACCGACGGCATGGACATCACGGTCAGTCCGTCCTTCAACTCCATCGTGGCAGCTTTCGGCATCTCGGTGTTCATCGGAGTGCTGTTCGGCTATCTGCCCGCAAAACGCGCCGCACGGCTCAACCCCATCGACGCACTCAGATATGATTAACTTCTCCGAAATGCGTAAGGCTCTCCCTTTGAGGAAAGACTTCCCCCGGCCGGGGGAAGATGTCGCGCAAGCGACACAAGGGGGAGTCTGTCACCGAAGGTGACTGAGAGGGCAAGGATGCTCTTCTTTTGTCAGGCGGCTTGCCCTCTCAGTCTCGCATTCGCTCGCCACCTCTCCCAAAGGGAGAGGCTTTGCGATGATCTCAACAAGGAGTAACACAATGAAAAAACGTCTTCTCGCATTTCTGCTGGCGGTCAGCATCGCAGTGTCGATGCTGGTGATGCCGGCATCGGCTGCGGGCAACAACACCGCCGTCCAGTTTGCCATCACGCTGGGTGCCATGGATTCCGAGCAGTCCGGCGCACTGGATGCAGCCGTGACCCGCGGCGCATTTGCCAGAATGCTGACCTCTTACTCTACCTACCGGGAGAGCGTCTCTTCCCAGGGGGCAGTGGGTACCCTCTACACCGACCTGCCCGGCTCCTCGGCATGGGCGCCCTATGTCCGCATCGCCGTGCAGCAGGGCTGGATGAACGGCTACACCGATGGCAGCTTCCGCCCGAACAATGCCGTCACGCTGGAAGAAGCCTGCACCGCAGTGCTCAAGCTGATGGGCTATAAGATGACCGACCTGAGCGGCGCGTTCCCCAACGCCCAGCTCAACAAGGCCGGCGAGCTCGGCCTGCGTGCCGGCCTCGACCGCCGTCAGGGCGAAGCGATGAACTACGAGGACTGCGCCGTCCTGCTCTACAATGCCCTCACCGCCAACAACGCCAGCGGCTCGGCCTACGGCACGACCCTGGGCTTTACCGTGAGCAATGGTCAGGTGGACGGCTCCACCATCCTGCTCAGCAGCCTGGAAGGCCCCTTCGTGGCTTCGGAGAGCACGGTGCTGCCCTTCGTCCCTGCCAGCGTCTACCGCAACGATAAGGTCTCCGGCTCCGCAGAGCTGAACAAATACGACGTCTACTACTACAGCGAGAGCCTCAAGACCCTGTGGGTCTATACCCGCCGTGCCGCAGGCCGCATCACCGAGGTGTCTCCCTCGGCCAGCGCTCCCGCTTCCATTACGGTGGCAGGCACGTCCTACACGCTGGGCAGCACGGCCATTGCTTCCCAGGTGTCCTCCCTCAACGGCGGCGGTGTCGGCCAGGTGGTCACTCTGCTGCTGGGCATGAACAATGTGGCCGCAGGCATCATCACCGGTGAGGAGGCCGACGAGGTCTTTTACGGCGTGGTGCAGTCGTCCGCCCGCAACCTCATCGACGAGGACAACAGCGCCGATGTGCTTCAGACCGTCAAGGTCCTGTGTACCGACGGCCTTGCCCGCGAGGTGAACGTAGACAAAAGCCTGAACTTTCCCACCGGCTGGCTGGTGGAAGTGCGGGTCAGCCCCGAAGGCGAGAGCGTGGAAACGATCGATGAGCGCTCCGTCAGCGGCACTGTGAACGAGAACGCCACCGCGCTGGGCGATAAGGCTCTGGCGGATGACGTGCAGATCCTTGATACGAGTACAGGGGGTGTGGGCGGGGGGGGGTGGCCCCCCCCCCCCTCTCCCACAGGATCCGCCTATCGGGGGTAAACTTAAAGGCTTCCGATGTCCGCTACTACACCACCAACCCGCAGGGGCAGATCGACAAGCTCATCCTGAACGATGTGACCGGTGACCTGTGGTACTACGGTGTGCTGGACGATGTGAAGAATGTCGCCGCCAACTACAGCACCCTTCTCAGCGCCATCAAGGCTGAGCCGGGCGACGGCACCATTGATACCGATGCAGTCGTCAGTCAGGTAAAGAGCATCATGGTACCCACCACCACAGAGATCCTGTGGGGCGTTATCTCCGGCGACATCCTCAGCACCGCGTGGGAACGCCTGACCAGCAACACCGGCGCACTTCTGGGCCTCGGCTTCCAGCAGATCGCCAAGATCACCGGCACTCCCGTCAGCCAGATATTCAACTTCATCGGCAGCGGTGCGACCTATATCGGCTACGTCAGCGGCCAGCAGGTCAGTCTGAGCACTTCCATCAAGTATCCCGTGCTGGCCGGCGGCATCGCGGTCTGCCAGGAGACGACCGGCTCTGTCCGCAATATGGTGCAGCTGATGCCCATGAAGATCGACAAGGTGGGTGCGGCCAGCGTCCTTTCCTCCAAGGGCGAAAGGTTTGAAATGGCCGATGATACGCAGGTCTACCTGTGGTACAAGGGCCAGTATTACTACACCAAGCTCACTTCCGTCAACTCTGATGATTACTACCTTACCGGCTGGTACGACAACTTTGGCTGCGCGGCTGGCAAAAAGGTGCGTATCATCGTCGCCGTCAAGAAAGACTGATGACGGGCTACTACAGCCGCCCCGCGCAGATTGCCCGGCAGATGCGCCAGCTGCTTTTCCCGAGGCGGTGTCCCTGCTGCCGCAGGGTGCTGGGAACGCTGCCGTTCTGTGAGGTGTGTACACCGCGGCTGGAAGAGCTGCGCCGCGGCCCGGTCATGCGCTGGACGCGAGCCGCCACTATCTGGGCGCTCTGGACGGGGCGGCTGCGCCCTACCGGTACGAGGGCGTCGTCCGCAGCGCCATCCTCCACGCCAAATACGAAGGCGAAAGCTGGACGGCGGTGGAGCTTGGCGTGGAGATGACGGCCCGGCTGTTCGGAGCAGAAGTGGAGATGCACTTTGCAGAGCCGGTGCCGGGTCTGGTCTCCGGTGCGGCCATCGGTTACGACTGCATCGTT
>OGON01002424.1_pt1 | contig 11288 bp, 8 predicted proteins | sample 1552671 | NCBI WGS metagenome assembly OGON01 (sample SAMEA2580136, study PRJEB22360) | human gut metagenome | biome: human gut; feature: human-associated habitat; material: faeces | place: Denmark | collected 2008/2010 | reverse complement strand
AAGCCGGCTGCGATAGCTATTATTTTGATATTAATGTTCTTGTTTTTAATGCTGATGACCGGGACAACCTTAAAAAAATTGATGAAGGGTGTTTACAGTCCTGTCAAGAAAGTCAGCGAGTATCGTGAGGAAAAGCTTGAGCAGCTCGCGAGTGCGGAAGAGCGAAACCGAGAGTCATTTAATCCCGATGTTGATTTAGGCCCGGAGCCGGTTACGGAAAAATCAGCAAAGAAATCAAAGAAAACAGCCGATATTGTCCAATTTGATAATGTGGATAAAAAAGAATCCAGCGAAGCTGAAACAAATGAACTTACGGAATCAAAACCGGTGCTTCTTGATGATATAATTAAAAAGATGAACGGTGACGAAGCAAATTCACAAATTTCAAAACCGATAGAAGAAGCTGCAAAAAGCTCTGCGTCTGCTTCTGTGTTAAAATCGGTAAAAGGCACCATATCCGATGATGAAAATGACAAACCGAAAGCCGAATATCAATTGCCTTCGTTAGATTGTCTGGCCGAGCCTAAAAACGGCCGAAATGTTAAATACGAGGACGAACTCAAGGCGAATGCCACTAAGCTTGTTGATACTCTTAAAAGTTTTGGGGTTGAAACAAGAATTGTTGATATAAGCAGGGGACCGTCGGTAACTCGCTATGAAATCCAGCCTGCCGCAGGTGTTAAAATCAGCCGAATAACCAATCTCTCGGACGATATAGCATTAAACCTTGCAGCTTCGGGTGTCAGAATTGAAGCTCCGATACCTAATAAGGCGGCTGTCGGAATAGAAGTGCCGAATAAAAACCGTTCTACGGTTACTCTGCGCGAAATTATAGATACAGATCAATACAGAAATGCGAAATCAAAGCTCTTTGTCGCGTTGGGCAAAGATATTGCAGGAAATTGCACATATGCAGACCTTGCCAAAATGCCGCACCTTTTGGTTGCCGGCACTACCGGTTCAGGTAAATCTGTATGCCTTAACTCGATGATTGTCAGCATACTTTATAATGCAAAACCCGATGAAGTTAAGCTTCTTATGATAGACCCGAAGCAGGTTGAATTTACGGTCTATAACGGAATTCCGCATCTTATAGTTCCTGTTGTATCGGACCCGCGTAAAGCTTCGGGTGCTCTTGCGTGGGCGGTTACCGAAATGTTGTCAAGATACAAAACTTTTTCGGATAACAATGTGCGCGATATCAGCGGTTATAACAGCATATGCGAGAGTATCGGTCAGAAAAAAATGCCGCAAATCGTTATTTTTATAGATGAACTTTCGGACCTTATGATGGCAGCGCCGCACGAGGTAGAAGATTCTATTTGTCGTCTTGCTCAAATGGCACGTGCTGCGGGAATGCACCTTGTTATTGCCACTCAAAGACCGTCTGTTGACGTAATTACAGGTCTTATTAAAGCTAATATTCCCAGTCGTATTTCATTAAAGGTTTCCTCCCAAATCGATTCGCGCACCATAATTGATACGGCAGGAGCTGAAAAGCTTTTAGGTAACGGAGACCTTTTATTCTACCCGGTAGGAATTGCAAAGCCTCAACGTATACAGGGTTGTTTTCTTTCGGATAAAGAAGTAGAAACTGTTGTTGACTTCATTAAAAAGCAGGAGAAATCTTCTTATGACGATGAAGTAATGAATGAAATCGAGCGACAGGCTGCAATGGAAAAGAAGAAAAACGGCGGAGCTGTTTCGGACGGTGATGATTCCGACGGCGAAACAGACGAAATGGTTCCGAAAGCAATAGAGGTTGTCGTTGATGCGCAGATGGCTTCCACAACCCTGCTTCAAAGAAAACTTAAGCTCGGTTATGCAAGAGCCGCAAGAATTATAGATACTCTTGAAGAGCGAAATATTATAGGTCCGTATGAAGGCAGTAAACCGAGAAAAGTCCTCGTAACAAAGCAACAGTGGTATGAGATGAATGCTTTGGCACAGGGTGGAGCTGCAAAAGATTACACTGCCTCCGATGAAAAAAATGATGATACGGAAATTCCGGAGTAAATTATGAATGGTTTCTTACCTGTAACAAAAGAAGAAATGATTGCGCTCGGATGGGATAGCCCTGATTTTGTTTATGTTTCCGGTGACGCTTATGTGGATCATCCCAGCTTTGGTGCAGCTATAATTACCCGTGTGCTGGCATCTCAAGGATTTCGGGTGTGTATGCTGTCGCAGCCTAATTGGAAAAACACATGCGATTTTATGCGTTTCGGCAGGCCGAAGTATGGCTTTTTGCTCTCTTCCGGCAATATTGATTCTATGGTTGCTCATTACACCGTAGCTAAAAAGCCTCGAAGTAAGGACGCGTATTCTCCCGGCGGAAAAATGGGAAAAAGACCTGATAGAGCCGTAATCGTTTATTGTAAAAAAATCAGAGAAGCTTATAATAACATTCCTATAATAATAGGCGGGCTTGAGGCTTCGCTTCGCAGATTTGCTCATTACGATTATTGGGAAGATAAGCTACGACCCTCGATTCTTTTTGACTCGGGGGCTGATTTACTTATTTACGGAATGGGAGAAAAGCAAACGCTTGAAGTGGCGAACAGGCTGAAAAACGGTGAAGATATACATCTAATGCATGACATTAACGGAACGTGCTATGCAGTTCCTGTTTCCGAAACTCCGCTGTACGGTAAAGAATGTCCATCTTACGAGAATGTATTGAAATCCAAAAAGGAATATGCTGTTTCCGTGAGAATTGAGCAGGATGAGCAGGATCATATTCGCGGAAAGCTTCTGAAGCAGCGTCACGGTAATATGATGCTTGTGCAGAATCCGCCGATGTCTCCGTTAACAAGAGATGAGCTTGACTTCGTTTATTCTCTTCCTTATACTCGTGAGTATCACCCTATGTATGAAGAATTTGGCGGAGTTCCGGGGCTCGAAGAAGTTAAGTTTTCGATAACACACAACCGCGGTTGTTTCGGAGCGTGTAACTTTTGCTCGTTAGCATTTCACCAGGGGCGGTTTGTTACATCAAGAAGCAAAACATCCATTCTCGCCGAGGCTGAAAAACTGAAACAATTACCTGATTTTAAAGGGTATATACATGATGTAGGAGGCCCAACCGCAAACTTTAGGTATCCTTCGTGTGAAAAACAGTTAAAAAACGGCTTGTGTAAAGGTAAAAAATGCTTGGCTCCGAGTGCTTGTCCCGCTCTTAAAGCGGATGAAACTGAATATTTAGATATTTTAAGAGAGTTGAGAAGGATTCCGGGCATCAAAAAAGTTTTTATTCGCTCCGGTATAAGATATGATTTTATGCTAAAGGATAAAAATAATGATTTTTTCAAAGAACTTGTAAAATATCATATAAGCGGGCAGCTAAAGGTTGCACCGGAGCATTGCTCCGCTGCAGTTCTCGACAAAATGGGTAAACCGCATATAGACGCTTACATTGAATTTTCAAAAAAGTATTTTGATTATACTAAGCGTATTGGGAAGGAACAGTATCTTGTTCCATATCTGATGCCTTCTCATCCGGGAGCCACTCTAAAGGATGCGGTTAAGCTTGCGGAATTTATAAAAAAAGAACATTTACACCCAGAGCAGGTGCAGGATTATTATCCCACTCCGGGAACAATTTCAACTGCAATGTTTTATACGGAACTTGACCCGTATACACTTGAGCCTGTGTATGTGGCGAAAAATCCGCATGATAAAGCCATGCAAAGAGCACTAATGCAGTATTTTAATCCGAAAAATTATGATCTTGTTGAAGAGGCACTTAAACGCGCCGGGAGACAGGATTTAATCGGCCTCGGAAGCAATTGCCTTATAAAGCCGCGTCCCGGAACAAAGCAAACCAAAGCAAAACAATCTTACGGTAAAAATGGTAACAACAGATATGGCAAAAAGAAGAAAAACAAATAAAAAGCAGATATTGATATTCGCAATTATCGCTGTTTTGTTTATGGTTTCCGTTGTAATTACATATTTCCCTGGAAAGGTATTTCCTACTTGGAGTTCGATTTACCGTTATGCCGGAGTGAATGAGACTGCGAGTACAGACACATATCCGTTTATGGTAAGCTATTTGGACGTCGGTCAAGCTGATTGTGAGCTTATAACCTGCGGCGGTCAAGCTGTCCTGATTGATTCCGGAGATATAGACGCATACGATAAAGTTGCCGCATATCTCAATGCTCTTGACATTAAAAAAATAGACTATTTTATTTTGACACATGCACATTCCGACCATATCGGCAGCGCCGCAAAAATTATTAAAAATTTTGAAATCACCAATATAATTATGCCGCGTTATACAGAGCAGAATATGCCCGATACAAACATTTATACAAATTTGCTTCAGACTATATCCGAGAGCGGTGCAACGGCTTATGCCGCAACTCCCGGAGACAGATATGATTTAAATGGATTTTGTTTTTCTGTTTTGGCACCTAATGCCGATTATGAGGAGCTGAATAATTCTTCGGTGGTTATTAAGGCGACTTACGGTAAAAATTCATTTTTGTTTATGGGCGATGCCGAGAAAAAATCCGAAAAAGATATTTTAAATGCCGGATTTGATGTTTCGGCAGATGTGATAAAGCTCGGGCATCACGGCAGTAAGACATCTTCTTCGGAAGTTTTTCTGAAATCTGTTAACCCTACGCTTGCAATTATATCTTGCGGCGTGAATAATCAATATAATCTGCCGTCTGAAAAAATTCTCGATATGCTCGACAAGCTCGGTATTCAGTATAAGCGTACCGATGTGAGCGGTACGATTGTTGTTGGCAGCGACGGTGAACACATTTATGTATCAACGGAGAAATAGCTATGGATGAGTTTTTTGTTGTAGACAGGGTTGAAAACAATATTGCGGTTTTAGAGTGTCCCGACGGTAAGTTCTTAAATGTTGAGGTTGATACATTGCCTTTTAAAGTCAGAGAGGGCAATGTTTTATTAAAAAAATCGGACGGTACATTTACGTTGTCAAATGACGAAGAGAAAAAAAGAAAAGCCCAAGCCTATTCTCTTCAGGAAAAAATTTTCGGTAATAGGTGAAAAAGACTTGCATTTACATTTAAATAATGGTATAATGCTTCCGCAATTCGCACGCATGGTGATTATCGCAAAATTGCATTTTTATGTCTTGCGTTAAAGTGATCTGTGCGGAGGATAAAATAAGGAGGACAAAACAATGTCAGTAGTATCAATGAAACAGCTTCTTGAAGCCGGTGTACATTTCGGTCACCAGACAAGAAGATGGAACCCGAAAATGGCTGAGTACATTTTCACAGAAAGAAACGGAATTTATATCATCGACCTTCAGAAAACGGTCAAAAAGCTTGAAGAAGCTTATATGTTTGTTCGTGATCTTGCAGCCAACGGTGAGGAAATCCTTTTCGTAGGTACCAAAAAACAGGCTCAGGATTCTATTAAAGAAGAAGCCGCTCGTTGCGAAATGCCTTATGTTAACGCTCGTTGGCTCGGCGGTATGCTTACCAACTTCACTACAATTAAGCAGAGAATTAAGAGACTCGGTCAGCTTGAGGCAATGAAAGAGGACGGCACATTTGATATGCTTCCCAAGAAAGAAGTTGCTAAGCTCGAGCTCGAAATCGAAAAGCTTGAAAAGTTTATGGGCGGTATAACCGAAATGAAGAAACAGCCGGCTGCTATGTTTATAGTAGACCCGAGAAAAGAGAGAATAGCTGTTGCAGAGGCTAAGAAGCTTCACATTCCGATTATCGCTATTGTTGACACAAACTGCGATCCCGATGAAATCGATTATGTTATCCCCGGTAACGATGACGCTATCCGTGCGGTAAAACTTATCGCCGGTGCTATGGCTGACGCGGTTATCGAGGGCAAGCAGGGTATGCAGGGCGCTGCAGCTGCAGAAGCTGAAGACAACGCCGATGCAGAAACCGAAGCTGCTGCTGAATAATCTTAACATGAAGCAAAGCCCGTGCTTTAGTGCGGGCTCTGTTTAAGTTTAATTAACTGGAGGAATAAATTATGGCATTTACTGCAAGTGATGTAAAAGCTCTTCGCGAGAAAACCGGCGTCGGCATGATGGATTGCAAAAAAGCACTCGTTGAGTCTGACGGCGATATGGATAAGGCAATAGATTTTCTCAGAGAAAAAGGTCTTGCCGCAGCTACCAAGAAGGCAAGCAGAATTGCTGCCGAGGGCGTAGTTATGGCTTACACCGATGAAGCAAAGCAGACAAGCGTTATTATCGAGGTCAATTCCGAGACCGATTTCGTTGCAAAGAACGATAAGTTCCAGAGCTTTGTTCTCAGCGTTGCTAAGACTGTTATAAATGAAGATCCCAAAGATGTTGACGATCTTCTTACAAAGAAGCCTGACGGAAGCGACAGAACAGTTCAGGAAAATCTTCAGGATATGGTTCTTGCTATCGGTGAGAATATGAAGATTCGCCGTTTTGAAAGAGTTACCGGTATTGCCGCAACTTACATTCATGCGGGCGGTGCAGTAGGCGTTCTTGTATCTTTTGATACCGATGAAAAGACTGCCGCTGCTGCTGAATTTAAGGAGATGGGCAAGGACGTTGCAATGCAGATTGCCGCAATGTCTCCCGCTTATCTTGACAGAGCAAGCGTTCCCGCAAGCGTTATTGAACATGAGAGCGAGATAATAAAGGCTCAGCTTGCTGAGGATCCTAAGATGGCAGGCAAGCCCGATCAGGTTCTTGCTAAGATTGCCGAGGGTAAAGTCGGCAAGTATTATAAAGAAAACTGTCTTCTTGAACAGGAGTTCGTTAAGGACGGTAGCATGAATGTTCAGAAGTATGTTGACTCCGTAGCTAAGAAGCTCGGTGCAGACATCAAGGTTACCGCTTTCATCCGCTATGCTAAAGGCGAAGGCCTTGAGAAGAAAGAAGAAAACTTTGCCGATGAAATTGCCAATATGGTTAAGGGCTAATATTTTCTGATATCAAAGATAAAGAGCAAGCCAAGAGGCTTGCTCTTTTTTGTTGAAAACCAAAGTGTGTTATGATACAATTTATAATGATGATTTTAGCGTGTAAGAACACCTTTGTGTGAAGAACAAACAATCGCATATATAGGACGTTTTAATTGAAAACGGCAAAAAATATGATATACTGATAGATATAATAATCGGCACGAAAAGCTCATAAAATTTAACGGGTGATGTTTTATGAGCAAAAGGGTGTTTCCCATATGTATATTTATTTTATGCTTTTTTTGTGTAGGCTTTTATGTTTTTGAATTTCTACGTGCCACAAGTAATGTGTCGGCTGAAAATTCACCGGGAAAATGTGAATACACAATCGTGATTGACGCCGGGCACGGCGGTGCCGACGGCGGAGCAGTTGCGAGTGACGGCATATCGGAAAAGGTAATCAATTTGGAAATCGCATATAAGCTGAATTATATCCTCAGAGCATACGGGCTTAATACCGTTATGACAAGAACAGACGACGAGTCGATACACGACAGTAACGCAAAAACTCTGCGTGAGCAGAAAGTTTCCGATATACATAAGCGTATGTCGATAATGGAATCAGACGAAAACAATATCTTCGTCAGTATCCATCAAAATAAATTTTCCAACAGTTCGCTTTGGGGTACTCAGGTTTTTTATTCGCCTAACACTACCGATAGTGCAGTTTTGGCGAATTGCATACAAAATTCTGTTTGCAGTCTTTTGCAAAATGATAATAAGCGTGTTATTAAGAAATCAGGAAGTAATATTTATTTGCTGTATTACGCAAAAAAAACTGCTGTGCTTGTTGAGTGCGGATTTGTTTCAAATCCTCAAGAAAACAAATTGCTTGAAAACTCGGATTATCAAAGAAAAATGGCTTTTTCCATTGCTTTTGGAATAATGGAATATATAAATACAAAGGATGTGTAATAGTGGCATCAAAGTTAAAAACGGTTTTTGTGTGTTCAAAATGCGGGTATGAGTCTGCAAAATGGTTCGGACAGTGCCCCGGATGCCATGAGTGGGACACAATGAACGAGGAAGTGAAAGCTCCGCAAACCGTTACGGCAAAAAGAGCCTATTCGGACAATTTCCACGGAAAAGTATATAAATTAAACGATATTGTTACTGATACCGAGCATAGATACGACACAGGACTGCACGAACTTAACCGCGTCCTCGGTGGTGGTTTGGTTAAGGGCTCGCTTGTCCTTTTAAGCGGCGACCCCGGTATCGGCAAATCCACCATGCTTTTGCAGATATGTCAGTATTTAGACAGTAATCTTAAAATCTTATATGTTTCGGGAGAGGAATCAGCACACCAGTTAAAGCTTCGCGCCTCAAGACTTGGGGTAACCGCCGATAACCTTTCACTTCTTTGCGAGACGGACGCACAGTATATATGTGAACTTATTTCCGCGGAAAAACCTGATATTGTTATGATAGATTCAATACAGACAATGAATATTGCGGAACTCAGCTCTTCTTCGGGAAGCATAACTCAGGTAAGAGAAACCACAAATATGTTTATGCGTACCGCAAAGACTTTGAATATTCCCATAATAATAGTTGGTCATGTGAATAAGGACGGCAATATTGCAGGACCCAAGGTTTTGGAACATATAGTTGACGCGGTTTTATATTTTGAGGGCGACCGAAACTTTTCATATCGCATTTTGCGTGCCGTGAAAAACAGATACGGTTCCACAAACGAAATAGGCGTTTTTGAAATGCTTGACAACGGACTTAACGAAGTGGAAAATCCGTCGATGATGCTCATTTCCGGGCGACCGAAAAACACTTCCGGCTCGTGCGTCGCTTGCATTATGGAGGGTTCAAGACCGATAATGGCTGAGGTGCAAAGTCTTGTAACGCCTACCGGCTTCGGCACTCCGAGAAGAATGGCAAACGGAGTCGACTATAACAGAATGTCAATGCTGATAGCCGTTCTTGAAAAGCGTGCCGGCTATTTTCTCGGCAATATGGATTGCTATATAAATATTATAGGCGGACTTAAAGTTGATGAACCTGCGTCGGATCTCTCTATTGCGTTGGCGATTGTTTCGAGTCTTAAGGACAAGCCTGTGCCGGAGGATGTTCTCGCATTCGGAGAAATCGGACTCGGCGGCGAAATAAGAGCGGTAAACTCCTGCGAACAGCGCATTAAAGAGGCGGCAAAATTGGGCTTTGGAAAATGCATAGTTCCAAAATACAATCTAAAGAAAATTGCCGGAAACTTAAAAGTCGATATTGAAGTAATCGGTGTAAGTAACATAAGACAGGCGTTTGAAGCAATAATAAATTAACATGAAGCATTTTTTAAAAAATCCATTTTTGCCCGACTCTGATTTAAAAGAAATAATAGTAGGTGCCGCCGCAGAGCCCTTTATAAACGATTTTAACGCTTTGGGTATTAAAACTATTGTCGGAGACTCCGAAAAAGCTTTACAAGCTCCCGTGAGAGGACATATTGATATGTCAGTTATGTCGTTTGGCAGTGGCTTGTATTATTTAAGCAAGACACAGCGCAGGATAGGGGAGCGGATTGATTCCGTCGGAGGTAAAGTTGTTATTGCCGATGAAAATTTAGGTTACGAATACCCTTTGGACGTGCCTTTTAACTGCGTTGTTATCGGAAACGATTTTATATGCAACAGTAAAACAGTTTCGCCGCAAATTTTAGGTGTTGCCATATCCAGAAATTTGCGTATAATCGATGTTAAACAGGGTTATACAAAGTGTTCGCTGTGTCCTGTAAGAGAAAACGCCGTAATAACCGATGACTCGGGCATAGAAAAAGTCCTACTCAATAACGGATACGATGTTTTAAAAGTCAGCAAAGGCAGCGTTAGGCTGAATGGGTTTGATTACGGATTTATAGGCGGGTGTTCCGCGATGATTTCGCGAGATATTTTGCTTTTTTTGGGCAATTTTGAAATGCACAGCGATAAAGACCGAATAAAAGCATTTTTGCAAAACTACGGAATAACGCCGCAGTCGTTAAACGGCGATGTCCTAACGGATATAGGTAGTATAATACCTCTATCGGAACAGCAGTTATAAAAAAAAGAAAGGACTACGTGATATAATGAGAAAAAACAGATGGTCAAATCTTTTCGGTGATATTTTGGCAATAGGTACCGTCTCTACCGTCGCACTTTCAGCAAAGCACGTTGCAAAGAAATACGGTCAGAAATATAAGGGTATCAGCATTAACGGATTATATCTTCTTGACTATGCGGCAGGCAGGATTTTCGGCGATGGGGCAAAGGCTCAGGAAAAGCTGCTTGCGCTTCTCAGCAAAAATAAAAAAGACTCCGAAAACGGTCCTGCGGCTGAATCGTGAATTACATAAAAAACACTTCATACAGACATTTTACAGTAATTTAACGTAAATTAGGTTGACAAATCAGCTTTTAACGTGGTACTATCTTATAGTACTTGAATATACAACGTCAAAGGGGACGCAATGAGTATGGCTCATACTCATCGTGTCCCTTTATTTTTATGTTTGCAGGAGAAATGTCTTATGAGAATGAACAAAGACGGGCTATTTAAAATTATGCAGATTACCGATATGCAGGAGATACCTAAAGTATCGCCTGACACTATGGCTCTGCTCGATGCGGCAATTGAAGACGAAAAACCGGATCTTGTTGTGTATACCGGCGACCAAATCAAAGGATATGGAGTGTCGTACAAGGGAAAAGGGAAAGAACTTGAGAACGCCGTTGCAAAAACGATCAACACCTTGCTTGAACCTGTTACAAAACGCAACATACCTTTTGCCGTAACCTTCGGTAATCACGATAGGCAGGTTGGCATCTCCAATAAAGATCAGTTTAACGATATATATAAAGCCCTGCCGAATTGCATAGGAACTCAAGCTGAAGGCATAGACGGCGGCGGTACATATAATATACCTATTAAAGCCTCGGACGGTTCCGACAGAGATGCTTTCAATTTGTATCTTTTTGACAGCGGCACCGATGCAAAAGGTGGCGGATATGAAGCATTTGATAAAAAAATAATTTCTTGGTATAAAGCAAAACGTGATGAGCTTAAAGAGAAAAACGGAAAATATGTGCCTTCGATAGTTTTCCAGCATATACCGCTTCCGGAATACTATTGTATTCTAAGAAGAGTTAAAAAGAATGAAAGAAAAGCTGTTCAAGCATACAGGACGCATAAACACGAGTATTACAGACTCGGAAAAACATGCAGAGTCGGCGGAACTTTTAAAGAGCCGCCGTCAATTCCCGATGTCAACAGCGGCGAATTCGACGCCCTTTCAGAATGCGGTGATATAATGGCAGTCTATGTAGGTCACGACCATAAAAATAATT
>OGON01002420.1_pt1 | contig 11296 bp, 6 predicted proteins | sample 1552671 | NCBI WGS metagenome assembly OGON01 (sample SAMEA2580136, study PRJEB22360) | human gut metagenome | biome: human gut; feature: human-associated habitat; material: faeces | place: Denmark | collected 2008/2010 | reverse complement strand
CGATCATACCGTAAGCCAAAGCTTCCTCTGCCGTCATCCAATAGTCACGGTCACTATCGTGTTCAACCTTTTCATAAGGTTGACCTGAATGAGTTGATATGATTGTGTAGAGTTCCTTCTTTACTTTCAGGATTTCACGAGCCGTGATCTCAATATCCGAAGCCTGTCCCTGCGCACCGCCTAACGGCTGGTGAATCATCACGCGGGAATGAGGCAAGGCCATACGCTTGCCTTTCGTTCCGGCGACCAGCAATACCGCAGCAAAAGAAGCTGCCATACCCGTACAGATAGTCGACACGTCACTACTGATAAACTGCATCGTGTCATAAATACCATATCCTGCATAAACAGAGCCACCCGGAGAATTGATATAAATTGAAATATCCTTGCCCGGATCGCTTGAATCCAGATACAACAACTGTGCCTGGATTACATTTGCCGTATAATCGTCAACCTGTGTACCTAAAAAAATGATACGGTCCATCATCAACCGTGAAAAAACGTCCATCTGAGCAACGTTCAATTGACGCTCTTCGATAATCGTCGGAGATATGTAACTGCTGGTTATATTCATATAACTGTCCAGCGCATTACTGTTCATCCCTAAATGCTTCGTTGCATACTTTCTGAAATCTTCCATAATCTATAGTCTTATTGTGTTACCGAAAAGTCATAAAAAAAGGGATTCCTCTCTTACTTATCGGAATAACAAAGTTATAAATAAATTTCTGAAAGAAACAACTTATTTGCTGTCCGGTAAGATATTTTTTCGAGAGAAAGCCCTTTTTAGATAAAAAAGCTGCTGCTGCCGCTTTTTCAGGTAGTCTTATTCTTCAAAAAGTTTGTTGAATTCGTCGGCTGTCACCTCCTTGGTATCCAGTTCGACTTGTTCTTTCAACCAGCCTGCCAGTTTTTCTTCAACTGCACGGTCAATGATATTCTGCAGCGTCTGCTTGTTTTTCAAAATGTCTTTAGCATAGTTAGCCAATACGTCTTCCGGTACGGAAAGCATTCCATACTGGGCGAACTGGGCTTTAGCTACACGTTTAGCGAAGCCTTCGATATCAGCATCTTCAACTTTCAATCCGTTTTCCTTCACCAGATTTTCTTTGATCAGCTGATATTTCAAGTCTTCTATGATCCGAGGATATTCTTCGTCGATCTTTTCTTTCGTATTCTTTTCATTGGCAACCAGCAACCAACGCTTTAACAGGTCTTCGGCAAACGAAAGTTCACCGGCCTTCTGAACCAGCAGGTCACGGGCATCGACCAAGAACTTGAAGTCGCTCTGCGGAGTGAACTGCTCAGCCAAAGCTTCGCGGATCTTGTTCTTGAATTCTTCTTCGCTGGTAACAACGCCTTCACCGAAGACTTTGTCGAACAATTCCTGGTTCAGCTCTGCATTCTTATGACGAGTCACCTCCGTGATTTCAAAGCTAAAATCGCCTGTGATACCACTGACGGCTTCCTTATTCACTTTCAAGAAAGAAGCGATTTCTGCTTCTGCACCTTCGTAGGCCTTATTCGGATTGAATACGATCACAGAGTTCTTCTTTGCACCGATGAATTTAGCTTTTTCAGCTTCATCCTTTATGTACATCGGCATCAAAACAGCCTCTTCAACAACGATACCGCCTTCTTTCGGAGAACCGTTTTCCAGTTCGGCTACCGTACCTTTCACCAAGTCTTTTTCTTCTACATCCTCAACCTGGTCGTACGTTCCGAAATTAGCCTGGTAAGCCTCGACTTGTTTGCCGATCATTTCGTCGTCGATATTCACCTGGTAATAAGGAACCTTGTCATTTTTGGACAATTCGATCTTGATTTCCGGAGCCAGCGCTACATCAAAACAAAATTCGAAGTCTTCCTGAGTATCGAAGTTGATTTCTTTCTGTTCAGTTTCGTTAGGCAGCGGTTCGCCCAAAATGTTCAGTTTGTTTTCACGGATATAGTTGTACAGGTTTTCAGAAACCAATTTGTTGATTTCTTCGACCAACACATGCTTGCCATACATTTTCTTTACCATACCCATTGGGACCATCCCTTTACGGAAACCCGGCATCTCTGCTTTCTGACGGAAGCTGCGAAGGCTCTTTTCAACCTTGTCTGCATAGTCAGCTTTCACTATTTCCAATTTCACAATGCCTTTTGTAGCATCAATGTTTTTAAGCGAAACGTTCATTCTGAATGATTTATTTAATTAATAGTCTTGTTCGAATTTTAGGGTGCAAAATTAGACTTAATCTTTTAATCTCGCAAATTGTTTGCTTAAATTGTTATAACCGAGATGAATTTAGGAGCAATATTATTTTTTTCAGGATAAATTGTTGTTTATCTAAAATAAATGTATTCCTTTGCGATGTGAAAGGGCATTAACCTTGAACGGACCTAACATTGTTTTTTATTTCTTCATTTACTCGTTACTTGTCGAATATCTCTCACTGTTACGAAATTCCGGTTTACTACTTTCATTGAAGTAACAATTTTATTTTTTAATTTCTATTTTTATGAACATCTATGTTGGAAACCTGAACTATCGTGTTCGGGAAGATGATTTGAAACAAGTAATGGAAGAATACGGTACGGTTGAATCCGTAAAGATCATCAAAGACCGTGAAACAGGCAAATCAAAAGGTTTTGGTTTCGTTGAAATGCCGGACGATGAAGCTGCGAAAAAAGCAATCGCCGAGTTGAACGAAGCTGAATATGAAGGCCGCCAGATAGTAATAAAAGAGGCTCGTCCTAAATAATTACTTTTCCGGGAAAAAATAAGAAACTTCTGCTTATCTTTGAGCAGAAGTTTTTTTATGCTCAAAAATATGTTCTTAAAAGGTATATATGCCGGAAAACCGGCCATCTTCCAATTGACCGTCCTGCTTCTCCTGATTCTGGCAGGCGCAGTTTTCTCATCGCTGATTGCAATGGGATTCTTCTATATGATCTATGGTCTGCACGCCGATATTACGCAGTATTCGGACATGATGCGCCTGTTGCAACTTATTTCAGCCCTCGGCACATTCCTCTTTCCTGCATTGGCACTTGCGTGGCTGTGCAGCTACAATCCGAAAGAATATCTGTCGATCGGGAAAATGCCTAAAGGACACATATTGCTTCTCACATTTCTCAGTATATTTTTGATCACTCCTTCCATCAGCCTGACCGGAATACTGAATAAGCAGATGGAATTGCCATCTTTTATGGAACCCATAGAAAACTGGATGCGGTTACAAGAGGAAACGGCCGAACAACTGACTCTGAAATTGTTGGCCGGAAGAGGGATCATAACTTTGTTTTTTAACCTGATCGTTATCGCGGTAGCTGCCGGCATTACGGAAGAATTCCTTTTCAGGGGCGCTTTGCAACGGATAATCGGGAAATGGACGTACAATCATCATATCATCATCTGGAGTGCAGCCATCATTTTCAGTACCTTCCACATGCAGTTTTTCGGCTTCCTTCCACGTATGCTGTTAGGAGCTTATTTCGGATATTTACTTTATTGGACCCGGAACATCTGGATACCGGTATTTGCCCACTTCGTTAATAATGCAATTGCTGTCATCAGCATGTCGGATGCCAAATTAAAAGACAACGAATTCATTACCGGAGATATTTCCACACAGAATTTGTTGCCCTACACAATCGTGGCGATCGTTGCGTTATTTTTCTTTGTCCGTTGCTGTCGGAAATTGAAAATTATCAGATCGTCTAATCTTAATTCTTAAAAGTCTTTTTTGCGGAGAACAAAATCCTTACCCAGATATTTTTCACGCACAATTTCATTTTCGGCCAACTGCTCGGCAGTTCCCTGAAAAAGCACTTTTCCTTCGAACAGCAGATAGGCACGGTCACAGATACTCAAAGTCTCGTATACGTTATGATCTGTGATCAGAATCCCGATATTCTTATGTTTCAGCTTTGCGACAATGCTCTGGATATCTTGTACGGCAATCGGGTCTACCCCGGCAAACGGTTCGTCAAGCATGATAAATTTCGGATCGATAGCCAGACAGCGAGCGATCTCTGCACGCCGGCGTTCACCTCCGGACAACTGGTCGCCCAAATTCTTCCGCACTTTATTCAGACCAAATTCGGCAATCAGACTCTCCAATTTTTCTTTCTGGTATTCGGATGTTGTCTCTGTCATTTCCAATACGGAACGAATGTTATCCTCCACCGTCATTTTACGGAAAATAGACGCCTCCTGAGCTAAGTAGCCAATACCATTACGAGCGCGTTTATACACCGGAAACTTCGTGATCTCCATATCGTTCAAGAATATCTTTCCTTCATTGGGAGTCACCAACCCTACCGTCATATAGAAAGTAGTCGTTTTCCCAGCTCCATTAGGGCCGAGCAATCCCACGATCTCTCCCTGCTTCACATTGATCGAAACATGATTTACAACGGTACGTGTCTTATATTTTTTAACGAGGTCCTCCGTACGGAGCACCATTTGTTGTTCGTCTGCCATATCCAAAATCTTTGCCACAAAGAAACGGAATTAATTCCTTCTATACAAATCGTTCACTACGCTTTTATTGACTTACAGCCCAGTTTAGATTAAATACAAACCAGAAGTATCAAGCCTGAAATGAACAGTTGTTCCCAGAATTGCGTTATATTTGCAGACTGTAATTGAATAGAAACATAAAATAATGAATAAAGCATTACATCAAGTAGGTGAATATGTCATGTTGATGGGGAAATGCATCTCCGTACCCAACCGGTGGAGCATGTTCTTTAAGCAGTTGATAAAGGAAATATATAAATTAGGAGTCGATTCCCTTTGGATCGTTGTCATCATTTCCATTTTTATCGGTACGGTTATTGCCATCCAGATTTCACTGAATATCAGTTCGCCGCTCATTCCTAAATTTACGATAGGATATACAACGCGTGAAATTATCCTGCTGGAATTTTCTTCTTCCATCATGTCGTTGATTCTGGCGGGTAAAGTCGGCAGCAACATTGCCTCCGAGATCGGGACCATGCGTGTGACGGAGCAGATCGACGCGATGGAGATCATGGGAGTCAACTCCGCCAATTTCCTGATCCTGCCGAAGATGGTCGGTATGATGACTTTCATTCCGGTATTGGTTATCTTCAGTATGTTCACCGGTATTTTGGGAGGTATCGCAGCCAGCCATTCCACGGGCACAGGTATGACTCCCGCCTCTTTCGAATATGGTTTGCAGTTCTATTTCAATGAGTTCTACATCTGGTACTCCATCATTAAATCCGTCGTGTATGCGTTTATTATTTCATCCATAGCCGCCTATTTCGGTTATAATGTGAAAGGCGGTGCACTGGAAGTAGGCAAAGCCAGTACGAACGCAGTCGTTATGAGCAGTATCATGATTCTGCTGGCCGACGTGATCTTAACCAACTTAATGCTGACATAAAAAATGGTAGAAGTAAAACATATCACCAAGTCCTTTGAAGGACGCGTTGTCTTGAATGACATCAGCGCCGTCTTCGAAACGGGAAAAACAAACCTGATTATCGGGCGAAGCGGCTCCGGGAAAACGGGTCTTATCAAAAATATTATCGGGCTGATGCGTCCGGATTCGGGAGAGATTTTGTATGACGGCCGTGACTTGACATCGATGGATAAGCACGAATTGAACATGTTGCGCCGTGAAATGGGTATGCTGTTCCAAGGATCGGCCTTATTCGACAGCATGACGGTGTTGGAAAATGTCATGTTCCCGCTGGATATGTTCTCAAACGACACTTACAAAGACCGCCTGAAACGTGCCCAGTTCTGTCTGGATCGTGTGAACCTGTCGGAAGCCGGCCACCTCTATCCTTCTGAGATCAGTGGCGGTATGATGAAACGTGCCGCTATTGCCCGCGCCATCGCCCTGAACCCGAAATATCTGTTCTGTGACGAACCGAACTCCGGCCTGGACCCCAAGACTTCGCTGATTATCGACGACCTGATCCACGATATCACCGCCGAATACAAAATGACGACTATCATCAACACACATGACATGAACTCCGTCATGAATATCGGTGAAAACATTATCTTCATCAAAGAAGGCGTAAAAGAATGGCAGGGGAACAGCAAAGAGGTTATTACTTCCAAGAACAAAGCATTGAACGATTTTATCTTCGCTTCAGACTTGTTCCGCAAGGTTAAAGAAGTCGAGGAAGAAGAGTTAAAAGAAGAAGAACTGAAAGCAAAGTAAAAAATTATCCGATGCCCATCGGATAAAAAAACAATGGGCATCGGATCGGAAAGAGATAGGCATCGGATTAATATCCGAACAATTCTTCCTGTGTCAGTTTCTGAATCGGACCATATTGTGACAAACCTTTCAGATCGAGATCCTTTTCATCGCCTAATACACAATAGATATAGGTACGCCCTTTCACCCATTTTTCCTGGAATGCCTTGATTTCAGGCAATGTCATTGTCTGCGCCTTCTCGAACAGTTCTTTACGACTGTCCGTGTTCAGACCTAAATCCTGGGCATTCAGATAAGACCAAAGAACATCCGATTTGGTAATACGCTCCGTACGCAAACGGGTAATGAGAGCATCTTTAGCCAAGTTGAACGCTTTTTCTGATTCCGGCATATTATTGATAATTTCATCGAAAGCTTTCATCGCATCAATCATCTTATCATTCTGAGTCGCAATGAACGTACGGTAGACATACGGATATTTCAGTTTGGACGGAGTAATAAGGAAAGCTCCTGCAGAATAAGCCAGCCCACGCGATTCACGCATTTCCTGAAATACGATCGCGTTCATGCCGCCACCGAAGTATTCGTTATACATATTCAATGTAGGTTGGATAGCCGGATCGAACTTTTCACCTCGGTTAGAGACAGCAGAGAAATAAATCTGTTTAGCATCATACTGTGCAAGCAGAACTCTATTTTCAGGAGTTTCCTGCTGGCTAAACTCAATTGCTGCCGGAACCGGTTGCAACTGTTCAGGGACATTATGATATTGTTTGATGATGTCCAGAACGGCCTGTGGTTTTTCCGGACCATAATACAAAATCTTATGATCGAATGAGTTGATCTTATGAATGCGATCGACCAGTTCCTGCGGGTCCATCTGCTGCAACTCGGCAGTTGTCAGCACATTTGTAGCAGGAGACTTCGGCCCCCAGATAGCATACTGGATCAGTTTGTTGAAATTCTGTCCCTGGTTCAATTTAGCATCAGTCCTTTTTTTCAAGATATCACCTGCAAGGTTTCCATAAGCCTCCTTATTAACCTGTGCATCGGCCAAGATCTCTTCAAACAGAGCCATTGCCTTCGGCATGTTCTCTTTCAAACCTTCCAGCATCACATATGTGCGGTCTGAACCAGGGAATACATTGAAATAACAAGCCAGTTTGTAAAATTCTTCATTGATTTCCTTCAGACTCATTTTAGATGTGCCCAAATACTTCATATATTCGAAAGCGGTGCCCATTGCCTTATCATTATTCGTACCCATATCGAATACATACATCAGAGAGAAGAGATCATTGGAAGTATTCTCCTTATACAATACCGGAATATTGGATTGGGCGGTCAGTTTTTGCAAATCCTTACTATAATCCAAGAATACCGGTTCGATCGGAGCCACTTTTGAAGCCTGTATTTCTTTCAAGAACAGACTTGAACTATCGCGATTCATCACGATCGGAGTGATTTTAGGTTTGTCGATCTTCTTTTCGTTCGGGTCTTTACCTTGTCTTTTATAGATGAGCGCATAGTTGTCACCGAAATATTTGTTGGCAAAATCGACGATCTGCTGCTTTGTCACTTTGCTCATGCGATCTAACGAAGCGACTTCATCTTTCCAATCGACACCGTCGATGAAAGAAGAGACAAACATATCGGCACGACCGTCGTTACGATCCATCCGGTACATTTGCATCAGTTTATAGTTATTGATAGCAGCTTCCAGCAAGCCTTCGTCAAACTCACCTTTCTTTAGCTTATCAATTTCAGCCAGGAATAGGTCTTTTACTTCATCCAAAGTCTGTCCCTGTTTCGGACGACCACTAATAACAAATGCATTATAATCGGACATTCCGTATGTTCCGGCATAACAACTTAGTACTTTCTGTTGCTGAACCAAATCGATATCCAACAAACCTGCTTTACCGTTATTAATAATTTCGCCTGTCAGATTCAGCAAATCCTGGTCAGGAGAAGCAGCTCCCGGGAAACGCCAACCCAAAGTCACATTTTCAGCATCGACACCCAACACTTCTTTTATAACCGGTGCTTTAATCGGAGACTCATGCGTTACTGGCAACTTCGGCAGATTGGGGTTCGGTTTCAAATGGCCAAAATATTTATTGATCGTCTCGATCATCTGGTCCGGATCAAAATCACCGGACAGACAGATTGCCATATTATTAGGGACATACCAAGTTTTATGGTAGTTTTTGATATTCGTGATAGACGGGTTCTTCAGGTTTTCCTGTGTTCCGAGAACAGTCTGCGTCCCGTATGGATGATCGGGGAAAAGAGCGGTCAGAACAGCTTCATACACTTTACGGCCATCACTGGTAAGAGACATGTTCTTTTCTTCGTACACAGTCTCAAGCTCCGTATGAAAGCCACGGATTACATTGTTTTCAAAACGGTCCGCCTGTATCTTGGCCCAGTTGTCAATCTGGTTGGAAGGAATATCTTCCACGTAGACCGTTTGGTCAAAGCCGGTATACGCATTTGTTCCAGTTGCACCAATAGCAGACATCAGTTTATCATATTCGTTCGGAATTGCCAATTTCGAAGCCTCATAAGAAACACTGTCGATCTGATGATAAATAGCCTGGCGTTCTGCCTCATCAGTAGTCTTACGATACACCTCAAAAAGCTGTTCGATCTGATCGAGCATCGGTTTTTCCTGTTCGTAATTCTGCGTGCCGAACCGCTGAGTTCCTTTAAACATCAAGTGTTCAAAATAGTGTGCCAGACCGGTCGTTTCGGCAGGATCGTTTTTACCTCCCACGCGAACGGCAATATACGTTTGAATACGTGGGGTCTCTTTATTCACAGTCATATACACTTTCAGGCCGTTATCCAAAGTATAGATACGGGCTTTCAGAGGATCGTTCGGGACCGACTCGTATTTAAACGGGGAAGTCTCTGCACATGCAGTTGCCAAAAGGAGAAGAAAGGCTAACTGAAGAAACTGAATCGTTTTACGCATAAATTTTAGATTTAGATAATTACATGCGTCAAATATATGCAATTTAAAATAAAAATAGCTCTTATCCGAAAAAAAACAGAACAAGAGCCGATTTTTTCGGATAGGAGCTAATATATGCTCGTACAAAGATTATATTTACATTAAAGGCCGAACGCTTCTTTTACTTTATCGACATAATCCAGTTTTTCCCAGGTAAACAGTTCCACTTCGCAAACGGTCGGTTCCGGATTATAACGAGAAGTAAATGTTTTTGTCACAACCTGCGGTTTACGTCCCATATGACCGTAAGATGCAGTTTCCAGATAGATCGGGTTACGCAATTTCAAACGTTCCTCGATTGCTTTCGGGCGCATGTCAAACAGATTCCAGATCTTTTCTGCAATCTCTCCGTCTGTCATTTTCACGTTAGCACGGCCGAATGTATTCACGAAGATATTCATTGGCTTAGCCACACCGATCGCATACGAAACCTGTACTAGCATTTCATCAGCCACGCCAGCGGCAACCAAATTCTTTGCAATATGACGAGCAGCATAAGCAGCAGAACGGTCTACTTTCGAGGGGTCTTTTCCAGAAAATGCTCCACCACCATGAGCTCCCTTGCCACCGTATGTATCAACAATAATCTTACGACCTGTCAAACCGGTATCTCCATGAGGACCACCGATCACGAACTTTCCAGTCGGATTCACATGATAGATAATATCATCATTGAACAAAGCCTGAACATGAGCCGGATACTGAGCCTTTACGCGCGGGATCAGTATACTCTTGACATCTTCTGCGATCTTTTTCTGCATAGCCAAGTCCGCTTCTTCCTGTGTGATACCTTTTGCAGTGATAAATTCATCATGTTGTGTAGAAACAACAATCGTATCGATGCGTAGCGGTTTTCCGTTATCATCATATTCAATCGTCACCTGACTCTTTGCATCCGGACGGAGGTAAGGCATCAGGTCGTTTTCATTCTTACGTATCTCGGCAAGCTCCCACAACAGGCTGTGTGAAAGATCCAATGCCAGAGGCATATAGTTTTCTGTTTCGTTAGTGGCATAACCAAACATCATACCCTGATCACCGGCACCGTGAAGATTATAACTGTCATCATACCCTTCTTTCAGCTCGTATGATTTATCTACGCCGAGAGCTATGTCCGGGGACTGCTTGTCAATAGCGATTTGAACCTTACAGGTATGTCCGTCAAAGCCTTTTTCAGGTGAGTCGTAGCCTATCTCACAAACAACATCTCTTGCAATTTTCTCAATATCGATTTTTGCCTTCGTGGTTATTTCACCCATAACCATTATTTGGTCGGTTATACAAGTTGTTTCGCAAGCAACTCTGCCGTCAGGATCTTGTGCGAGAATAGCATCAAGAACGGCATCGGATATATTATCGCATATTTTATCAGGATGTCCTTCTGTAACCGATTCTGATGTAAAAAGATGTTTCGCCATTTTTAAAATTACTCCTTTATGTTTAACAATCAAAAAAAGAACGCCCGTGCTGAATCCGCATAAGGCGTCCCATAGAACTCACCTTATCTCTCAGCACAAAATGCTGCGGGATTTAGCACCTTGCATCTAAGTGCAGGTTGCCGGGCTTCACAGGGCCGATCCCTCCGCCACTCTTTATAAGGATTGTTATTTATTTGATTATATTCTACTATTTTTGTCAACGTTTGTCAATAAAATCAACTCAAATATTCTTGCCTTTTAAAATAGGAGACAGCGGCTTATAAATAAGCGTTGCTATCAGAACATTTACAAGACCTTTAGCAAAAGTGAACGGTAAATTAAATACAAATAAAGCCTGCCAAAGATTTTTAATCGAAGGCAAAATAGAACTGTATGCAGCAATTATAACGTCCATCGGCATAAACTTGGTATAAATCGGATAAACAATATAATAGTTTGAAACCATACTGAATGCTGCCATTATTACGGCTCCGAGAAGTGCGCCGAGAACAGCACTTTTTTTGGTTTTCTTGTGCTTATAAATCAGTCCCGCGGGAAGCACAAATGCACATCCCAAAATAAAGTTGGATAGTTCACCGACTCCGCCGGTTTGTGTACTTAAAAGATTAATCAGATTTTTAATCAAACAAACAATAACACCG
>OGON01002417.1_pt1 | contig 11298 bp, 10 predicted proteins | sample 1552671 | NCBI WGS metagenome assembly OGON01 (sample SAMEA2580136, study PRJEB22360) | human gut metagenome | biome: human gut; feature: human-associated habitat; material: faeces | place: Denmark | collected 2008/2010 | reverse complement strand
GGTATGGCTTAAACTATCTACGTCTTTGTTATCTTTCATTTCAAAGATAAACCTCCCTGTTCCTAGAATGTGGTTGGCAAACCCACACTCTATTCTACGGGGAGGTTTCTCTTTGTCTAGGGCTAAAGCCGTTTTTATTCCACCAGCAAAGCTGGTGGTTGTCGCTCGCTCAAGCTACCCAAAAGAAAATCAGCCGGACCCGAAGGCCCGGCTGATTTATTCTTTTTTACCCTGCGTCTGTGATGGGCTCTACCACCACATACACCCCTGCGGGCACACAGGCGGCCCATGCGCCGTCCTTGTCCAGCCAGCCGAATTGCTCACAGACATGGTCCGGGCACTGACTGTCCAAAAACGCGATGGCACCATCCTTCACCTGCAGATGCACGATGTAGTCCCCTACCTCGTACAGGTAATCATGATCCTGCGCAAGGGGCAGGGTCTCGGTAACGCCGTCACCGAAATCCACAACGGCCTGTAAGCCGCTGCCCTTGGCGGGGTGCTGCGCCCGCACCGCAAGAAAAATACCTGCGGCCAGTGCCAGCACCACCAGTGCAAAGATCACATTTTTCTTCCACGCGCTGCCCTTGGGGGCGGCGGTGTCAGAATTTTTTTGCTTTATGCTCATGCAGCGTACTTGCTGGCAGCTGCACCGGCAATGCGGCCAAAGACGGTAAAGTCGGCCACAGCGTTGCCGCCCAGACGGTTTGCACCGTGCACGCCGCCGGTCACCTCACCTGCTGCGAACAGGCCGGGGATCACAGAGCCGTCAGCCTTCAGCACCTCGGTGTTGGTGTTGATCTTCAGGCCGCCCATGGTGTGGTGCACACCTGCGGTGACCTTGATAGCATAGTAGGGAGCAGTATCCAGAGCCTTTGCAAAGCTGGTGCGGCCAAAGTCGGGGTCGTTCTTGGCGGCAACGTAGCCGTTCCAAGTCTTCATGGTCTCGGCAAAAGCAGCCTCGTCCACGCCCATAGCCTTTGCCAGTTCCTCGTAGGTCTGGCCGGTCACGGTGTAGCCCTTCTTGATGTAGCCCTGAATGACGCTGGAGGCATCGACCATAGCCTGATCCACCACCAGCCAGCTGTAGCTGCCGGTCTGAGCGATCTCGGCAGCAGAAACCACGTCACGGGTGCCCACTTCATCGATGAAGCGCTTGCCCTCGGCGTTGATCAGCACAGCGCCGTCGCCGCGCAGACCCTCGGTGATCAGAGCAGCGGTGTTAGCCTCCACGGTGGGGTGGATCTGGATCTGATCCATGTCCACAGTGTCAGCGCCCACAGCGGTAGCCATCTCAATGCCCTGACCCTGTGCGCCTGCGGCATTGGTGGTCATAAAGCCCTTCAGCTCGGGCTTGTACTCGGTGACCATGTCCAGATTTGCGCCGAAGCCGCCGGTGGTCAGCACCACAGCCTTGGCATTCACGGTGATGGTCTCGCCGGTGGAACCGGTAGCCTTCACGCCCACAACAGCGCCGTTTGCATCGGTCAGCAGCTCGGTAGCGGTGGTGTTCAGCAGGGTCTGCACGCCGGCCTTGTCGCAGTTCTCCTGCAGCAGGGGGATCATGTAAGAGCCCACAGAAAGGGTCTTGCCCTCAGCATCCACGGGGCGATGGATACGCTTGACGGATGCGCCGCCGAAGCTGGAAACGCTGTGCAGAGTGATGCCGTGCTCGTCCAGCCAGTCGATGGCGTCAGCGCTGTTAGAGCACAGAGTCTCCACCAGAGCGGGGTCGTTGATGCCCTTGCCGCCGATCATGGTGTCCAGCTCCATCAGCTCCACAGAGTCGAAGTAGCCCTTGGGGTCTGCCTGATAAGCTGCCCACTGCTCAGAGACGGTCTTTGCCAAAGCGGTGATGGTGGCGTTGTCGGCGTACTTTTCAGCAGCGGTCTTCAGGGTCTTTTCCACGCCTGCGGACTCGCCGAACTCGTTCTCATCCTGATACACGGTCTTGCCGGCGTTCATGCCGCCGGTAGCGCGCACGGAGTTGCCGCCCACCACGGGCTGGCTCTCCACGATGACAACGCTCTTGCCCTCGCTGGTGGCAGTCAGGGCAGCGGTCATACCTGCGCCGCCTGCACCCACGATGACGATGTCGGTATCAACAGTAGAATCCTCAGCAGGCTCAGCGTTGTTCTCCACAGCGGTCTGGAAATCCTCAGGCTTCAGACCAGCAGCGGTGATGGCAGCAGCGGCTGCCTCCTTGATGGCATTGGAGGTGATGGTAGCACCGGACACGCCATCTACTTCGATGCTGCCGCTCTCGGCGATCTCGCCGGGCATCTTGGCGATGGCCTCAGAGCCGACGCCCTGGGTCTCGTCCTTGCCCTCGGCGGTGCAGCCGGTGATCTTGCCGTCGGTCAGGGTCAGGGTGACGGTAACATCGCCGCCCATGCCCTTGGCTGTACCGGTGAACTCGCCGGACACGCCTGCGGTGGAGGAGGCAGACTTGCTGCCGCAGCCGTAGCCCAACAGGCTGACGCTTACAACAGCCGCCATGGCCAGCGCAGCCACGCTCTTGCGGATCTGATTCTTTTTCATTGTTTCATCCTTCTTGTTTTGGGTTGCTTGTGTTCGGATATCTATCAGCAAAAAAGGGGAAGCTGCTCATTCGGAAAGCAGCTCCCCCTCGCTGAAACTTAGGAAAGACTTAGGCGTTGGCCTGAGCTGCAGCAACAGCGCAGGCAACGGTGGCGCCGACCATGGGGTTGTTGCCCATGCCGATCAGACCCATCATCTCAACGTGTGCGGGCACAGAAGAGGAGCCTGCGAACTGAGCATCACCGTGCACGCGGCCCAGAGAGTCGGTCAGGCCGTAGCTTGCGGGGCCTGCAGCCACGTTATCGGGGTGCAGGGTACGGCCGGTGCCGCCGCCGGAGGCCACGGAGAAGTACTTTTTGCCCTGCTCGATGCACTCCTTCTTATAGGTGCCGGCCACAGGGTGCTGGAAGCGAGTAGGGTTGGTGGAGTTGCCGGTGATGGACACGTCCACGCCCTCATGGTGCATGATAGCCACACCCTCGCGGACATCATCGGCGCCATAGCAGCGGACATCGGCGCGCTCGGTCTCGGAATACCGAATCTCGCGGACGATGTTCAGCTTGCCGGTGAAATAGTCAAACTGAGTCTGCACATAAGTGAAGCCGTTGATGCGGCTGATGATCTGCGCAGCGTCCTTGCCCAAACCGTTCAGGATGACCCGCAGAGGTTCCTTACGTGCCTTGTTTGCGTTGCGAACGATGCCGATAGCACCCTCGGCAGCGGCAAAGGACTCGTGACCAGCAAGGAAAGCGAAACACTTGGACTCGTCGCTCAGCAGCATGGCGCCCAGATTGCCGTGGCCCAGACCCACCTTGCGGTCCTCGGCCACGGAGCCGTCGATGCAGAAGGACTGCAATCCCTCACCGATCTTGCGGGCGGCATCCGCAGCGGTCTTGACACCGGACTTCAGCGCGATGGCCGCACCCACGGTGTACGCCCAGCAGGCGTTCTCAAAGCAGATGGGCTGAATGCCCTTGACGATCTCATAGGGGTCGAAGCCCTTCGCCTTGCAGAGCTCGCGGCACTCCTCCACGGAGCCGATGCCGTACTGCGCGAGGACGCCGTTGATCTTATCGATACGTCTTTCGTAACTTTCAAACAGAGCCATTTTGTCGTCCTCCTTCTCTTATTCCTGGCGCGGGTCGATATACTTCTCCGCGTTGTCCCACTGGCCGTAGTGGCCGGTGGCGTTCTTCAGGGCTTCGTTGGCGTCCACACCCTTCTTCACGGCGTCCATCATCTTGCCCAGACTGATGAACTCATAGCCGATGATCTCATCCTTGTCGTTCAAAGCCAGCTTGCTGCAATAGCCCTCGGCCATCTCCAGATAGCGGGGACCCTTTTCGCGGGTGCCGAACATGGTGCCCACCTGAGAGCGCAGGCCCTTGCCCAAGTCCTCCAGAGACGCGCCCACAGCCAGACCGTCCTCGGAGAAAGCGGACTGAGTGCGGCCATAGACGATCTGTAGGAACAGCTCGCGCATGGCGGTGTTGATGGCATCGCACACCAGGTCGGTGTTCAGCGCCTCCAGAATAGTCTTGCCGATCAGAATCTCGGAAGCCATGGCGGCGGAGTGGGTCATACCAGAGCAGCCGATGGTCTCCACCAGCGCCTCCTCGATAACGCCGTTCTTCACATTCAGCGTCAGCTTGCAGGCACCCTGCTGGGGTGCACACCAGCCGATACCGTGGGTAAAGCCGGAAATATCCCCGATCTGCTTGGCCTGTACCCACTTGCCCTCCTCGGGAATGGGAGCCGGACCGTGATAAGCGCCCTTGGCGACAGGACACATATGCTGTACTTCCGTCGTGTAGATCATAGTGACGATGTTCCTTTCTGTGTTATAGTCGTGCCTTGCGGCGGGTAAAACGAAATGGCGATCCATGTATCATGGCCGCTTCGCGGTCATTATACCAAATCTCCCCACAAATTGCAAGAAACATTCCAAACATTTGGACATTCTGCGAAATCGCCCATAAGCATTGACTTTTCCCGTAAAACCAGTATACTATTATAGTATTTTTATCAAGTAACGGAGGTCCACCCCTATGTCTGACGCCGCTTATTTTACCGAGATGGAAGCCAAGATCCCCACGGGCAAGGTCCGCACCCGCTTTGCGCCCTCCCCTACCGGTTATATGCACATCGGCAATCTGCGTACCGCCCTGTATACCTGGCTCATTGCCCGCAGTCACGGCGGCACGTTTATCCTCCGTATCGAGGATACCGACCAGGGGCGGCTGGTGGAGGGAGCTACCGACGTCATCTACCGCACCATGACCGAGTGCCATCTGAACCATGACGAGGGCCCCGACATCGGCGGTCCCGTGGCTCCCTACATCCAGTCCGAGCGCCGCGACACCTACGGCAAATACGCCGAGCTGCTCGTCGAGCGCGGCGGCGCCTATTACTGCTTCTGCGAAAAGATGGAGAGCGCCGAGGATTCCGGCGAGTTCGACCGCGCGGACGATCCCTGCCGCGACCTGCCGCTTGAGAAAGCAAAGGCCCGCGTCGCCGCCGGCGAGCCCTACGTCGTCCGCCAGCGCATCCCCAAGGAGGGCACCACCACGTTTCACGATGCCGTGTTCGGCGATATCACCGTGGAAAACAGCACCCTGGATGACCAGGTACTGCTGAAACGGGACGGTCTGCCAACTTACAACTTTGCCAATGTGATCGACGACCACCTGATGGGCATCACCCATGTGGTACGCGGCAGCGAGTATCTGTCCTCCGCGCCCAAGTACGACCTTCTTTACCACGCTTTCGGCTGGGAGGTACCCACCTATGTCCACTGCTCCCCCGTCATGCGGGACGCACAGAACAAGATGTCCAAGCGCCACGGCGACCCCAGCTATGAGGACCTGAAGGCAGAGGGCTATCTGACCGATGCCATTCTCAACTACGTTGCCCTGCTGGGCTGGAGTCCCAAGGGTGAGCTGGCGGAGCAGGAGATCTTCTCTCTTGATGCGCTTGTCAAGGCGTTTGATCTGACCGGTATTTCCAAATCTCCCGCCATCTTCGACAAGGCCAAGCTGGATCATTTCAACGCCGTCTACCTGCGTGCCATGTCCCCGGAGGACTTCGCCAAGGCAGCCGAGCCCTACATCCGCCAGAGCGTCAAGGGCGACTTTGACGTGGCGGCCATCGCCGCGCTGCTGCAGGCGCGCTGCGAGCGTCTTACAGACATCCCGGAGAAGGTGGACTTCTTCGATGCGTGCCCGGAGTACGACGTGGAATTCTTCACCAACAAGAAATCCAAGACGAACCCAGAGGTCTGCAAGGCCATGCTGGAGGCGGCTATTCCCATGCTGGCGGCGCTGCCCCAGTGGACGGACGAGGCCATCCACGATGGCCTGATCGCCTTAGCTGAACAATTGGGTGTCAAGAATGCCACCCTCATGTGGCCGGTGCGTATCGCTGCTGCCGGCAAGCTGGTCACCCCCGGCGGCGCAGTGGAGATCTGCCGCATCCTGGGCCGTGATGAAACGCTCCGCCGTCTCCGCGCCGGCCTGGAGAAGCTGGCATGAAAAAACAGCTTTGTGCCATCGCCGCGTTCTGGCACAGGGAATACGGCCGATTTGTCGGCATAACTGCCCTTGCTTTTTTGGCACTGACCGTGCTGGCTTACATTGTCGGAAGGCTTGTCCCCAATGTTCCCGTAACCATTATACGCACCTTCAACGAGAGCATTGCAGACGCCGGTATTATCCGCGATGATGGCAGCTTCAGCGCGCTGGCCCTGTTCGGCAACAACCTTCGGGCTATGGTGATGACCGTGCTTTATGGTTTTATACCATTCCTGTATCTGCCGGCACTGTCTCTGGGACTCAACGCTGCGATCATCGGTATGCTTGCCGCACTGATAGATGGCCAGTGGCTTCTGCTGTTGGCCGGTCTTGTGCCCCACGGCATCTTTGAGATTCCCGCTCTGCTGCTCAGTCTGGCCGCCGGACTCTGCCTGTGCAGAAATATCAATCGATACATCCGCTGCAACGAAAAAGGTATGATGAAGCCCCTGCTTCTGGACCTGCTTCGCGTGGTGGGATTGCTGGTGGTACCACTGCTGGCCCTGGCCGCTGTGATGGAGGCCTATGTCACTCCGCTGGCTATGCAGCTGTTTATGTAAGCCCCGTTTCCCATACGGTTTGTTTTTCCCGCGGCGCCGCCGCGTACTTGATTTTGAAAGGATTGATCCCGCAATGTGTGAAAAGACCACGAACGTTCCCGCTCTGTTTGGCAAAATGGTGTTTGGTGAGCAGCAGATGCAGCAGCGTCTCCCCGCCGCCGCCTACCAGAAATGGCAGCAATGCCTGGCCCAGGGAACGCCGCTGGATCGTACCACCGCTGGCGAGATCGCCAACGCCATGAAGGACTGGGCCATCGAAAAGGGCGCTACCCATTACACCCACTGGTTCCAGCCTATGACCGGCGTTACCGCCGAAAAACACGACAGCTTCATTACCCGCGACGGCAAAGACGGCGTGGTCATGGAACTGAGCGCCAAAGAACTCAGCAAGGGCGAGGCGGACGCCTCATCTTTCCCCTCCGGCGGTCTCCGCGCCACGTTTGAGGCCCGCGGCTACACCGCCTGGGACCCCACCTCCTACGCTTTTGTCAAGGACGAGACACTGTATATCCCTACCATTTTCTGTTCGTACAGTGGGCAGACGCTGGACAAAAAAACGCCTCTGCTGCGCTCTATGCGTGTGCTGGACAGGGAGTGCATCCGTATCCTGCGGCTGTTCGGGAACACCGAGGCGCAGCATGTCACGCCGCAGGTAGGCCCTGAGCAGGAGTACTTCCTGATCGACGAGAAGGTATACCGCCAGCGCGAGGATCTGAAGCTGTGCGGCCGCACGCTGTTCGGTGCCCGTCCCTCCAAGGGGCAGGAGCTGGACGACCACTATTACGGCGCCATCAAACCCCGGGTAGCCGCGTTCATGCGGGAGCTGGATCAGGAGCTGTGGAAGCTGGGCGTGCTGGCCAAGACGGAGCACAACGAGGTTGCGCCTGCCCAGCACGAGATCGCGCCCATCTACTCCGATGCCAACAGCGCCTGTGACAAAAACCAGCTGACCATGGAACTGCTGAAAAAGGTAGCCGCCCGCCACGGTTTGGTATGCCTGCTCCATGAAAAGCCCTTTGCGGGCGTCAACGGCAGCGGCAAGCACGACAACTGGTCATTGGCCACCGACACCGGCGAGAACCTGCTGAAGCCCGGCAGCACCCCCAGCCAGAACGCCCAGTTCCTGCTGTTTCTAGCCGCTTTTATCAAGGGCGTTGACGAGTACCAGGAAATGCTGCGCTGCTGCGTGTCCTATCCCGGCAACGACCACCGTCTGGGCGGCAACGAGGCCCCTCCCGCCATCATCTCCATCTTTCTGGGCGATGAATTAACGGCTATTCTTGATGCCATCATTCAGGGCACTGAGTATGTGGACATCACCAAGAAAAAGCTCACCATCGGCGTAGATACCCTTCCGGAGATCCCCCAGGACACCACTGACCGCAACCGCACCTCTCCCCTGGCCTTTACCGGCAATAAGTTCGAGTTCCGTATGCTGGGCTCCTCTCAGTCCATCGCCAGCCCTAATGTGGTGCTGAACACCATCATGGCCGAGGAGCTGCGCCAGTTTGCCGATATTCTGGAAAAGGCAGATGACTTCCAGTCCGCCCTCCAGAAGCTGCTGCATGACACCTTCACCGCCCACCAGCGCATCATCTTCAACGGCAACGGCTATGATGACGCCTGGGTACAGGAGGCCAAGCGCCGGGGCCTGGCCAATCTGCGGGACACGGTGGACTGTATGCCCGCCTACATTGACAAAAAGAACGTCGATCTTTTCACCAAGCACGCCATCCTCACCGAGACGGAGATGCGCGCCCGATACGAGATCCACCTGGAAAACTACTGCAAGGTGTCTGCCATTGAGGCCAGCACCCTGCTGGACATGGTCCAGCGTCATATTCTCCCCGCCGCCAGTGCTTACGCCGACCGCCTAACCCAGACGGCCTTTCACAAGGAGAACAGTGTCCCGGCCTTGTCCGCCCGCATGGAAAAGACTCTGGCCCAGCGTGTTACCGACCTGGGTGAGAAGCTGTTTGATACCTGCGAGGCGTTGCACGCTGCCCTCAGCGATGCCCCCGCCGCGGACGGCGGTATCGACGCCGCACGGTACTACCGCTGCGAGATCGTTACCCGCACCCAGAAGGCCGGCGAGCTGATCGGCCGGCTGGAATCGCTGGTGGACGCCAAGGCGTGGCCGTATCCCACCTATGCGGATATTCTTTTCAGCGTGTGATCCAAAACATTGTAATTCTGTACAGAACTCACTCTCCTCGCAAAAAGCCTCCCCGGTCGGGGAGGCTTTTTCTTTCTTATTTTCCGCGAAGCGCCGCAACGATCTGCGTGTATACCTTCTCCGGCTCCCTCTGGAACCGCTCCGCCAACGCCTCGGCGTCGGCCTTATCGGCCACCATCAGATCCAACGTCATCAGGCTATCCACATCGTCCCGCAGCCGCAGCTCCACGGTGAACGTCCCGTTTTCACGCGGCGTCACCCGTCCCTGCACCTGCTGCCGCCGCACCGCCGCCTTGTTCCAAGCCGCGATATGCCTGTCCGACAGCTGCCTTACGGAATATGGCAGGCTGCTCTCGCAGATACCGCTGTTTCTCCGTCCCTTTTCCGTGATGATGTACTGTCCGTCTTCTGTGACGCGCAGATGCTCTGTCTTCACCAGGTCACCCAAACACTCCGCATAATCAAAGTAGTCGATGCCCTCGTCGCACATGGTCATGTCCTGCAAGTCGGCTCCGTCCACCGGCTCCGTCAGCCGCGACACAATGTACAGGATCAGGAACTTGATCTCCAGCTTGTCCTGAATAAACGCGATACCCACATCGCCCACCTCCTTTTTTGGTATTATACGCAATTTTTACCCGCTTGTAAAGCGAAACCCCGCGAAAAAAGCAGAGGACGGCACTCGCCGTCCCCTGTTCTGCTTCTCAATGGCACGCACAGTAGTTCTTGGTGCTGTTATAGTCGCAGGGCGTCTCCACCGCGTTGGGCGGGAAGAACTCGTTCATGGGGAACGCCACGCTGCGGAACAGCCCGCAGGGATCCTCCTGGCTGCCGCAGTCGCACTCGCTCTGGGGCACGCAGTAGTCATATACCGGCACCAGCAGCTGCGTATCGCGCTCCAACCGCACCAGCGTGAACTGCCCCAGCGTCACATACAGCCGCCGTGCTGCACTGTCGTCGAACACCAGCTCTCCACTGAAGCTCTGCGCCACAAAGGACGGGATCTCCGACAAACAACTGCCTGTCGAGACAGGGACCGGTACCTCCGCTACACGGGTATCCAGCACGATCGGGTCCACGGCTTCCACCACGGCGATAGGCAGATTGGTCCGTATCCGTCCCGGCACATCCAACTCGTCGAACACCGTGTCCGAGGAGAATATCTTGGCGTTCCCTTCGCTGCCGAACAGGATACACCGCTTGTCGAACACGCACAGGCCTTCCACCTCAGTGTATCGCGGCGTGCCGGTACACACCTGTAAAGTCACCCGGTAGTAGAAGCGCATATCCACCGAATAGAACCCCCGGTTGAACGTCACCGGCTCCACATCGGTGTAGACGTACAGCAGCTCCGCTGTGCCGCCCTTGATCATCTGCGACGCGCTGAGCACCTCCTGCGCCGCCGCCGTGGGGTAAAAGCGCAGATCCTCCACGCAGTCCTTATCCCTGCATGAGTCAAATATCTTCCGCGTATGGATGCACACGGCCTCCCGGACGTTCCCCAGGTCGCAGACCGGTCCCGGCATTACATTTTCAGGCATAGAATGACCTCCCAATAAGTAGTGAAAGACGGCCTCTTTCATTCCACTCTATGCCCAAAAGGCAAAAAGGGTGCGGCCCGCAGGCCGCACTCTGACACTCATTCGCTCTTTTCCTTCCTTCGCACCACAACGTTCTCCGGTCCAAGCCATTCCCGGCACTCCTTCAAAAACGCCGGATGGTCCAGGCAGAAGCCGCCCCACAGCTTGCCGGTGTCGGCAATGCGTATCTTCAGCGGCACCTTCCCTTCGAACATGGTCGCCACCAACAGCAGATGGCTGAACGCCGGGTCATCGATGCTCTTCACCCGCAGGTATACGGCGGCAGCGCCGTTTTCCGGGGCCTTTTGCCCCTCCGGCAGTTCACTGCCGTTCATGGGGAATACCACGTCTGGCATGATCTGCGGCGGCTTTTCGTCCCGCAGGCTCAGCCGTCCCTTGATAAGTACCGGGCTGTTCACTGCCAGATAGCTGCCGCATCGTTCCAGCACCCGAGAAAAGCACAGAAGCTCCATGGATGCCGTCTCGTCCTCCAGCACCACATAGGCCATCAGCGTCCCGTTCTTGGTGGGCCTGGTCTTGCTGGACGCCACGATGCCCGCCACCGTCACCGGCATACCGTCGGCGAACCGTGTGGGGCCCTCTTCAGAGGACACATCCTCCAGTATCTCATTCAGCGTCACTGCCCCGCTGCTACGGGCCGCAGCGCGATAGCCCACCATGGGGTGCCCGGACAGATACAGCCCCGTGGTCTCCTTCTCCATGTGCATCCGCTCCGTGGCGGTAAACTCCGGAATGTCCGGCATCACCACCGTTTCCACGGTGCTGTTGGCGGCGCTCATGCCGAAGAAATCGATCTGGCCCTCCACGTTCCGCCGGGAGAAAAAAGGCGCCTACCACGCCGTCCGGGGCCA
>OGON01002414.1_pt1 | contig 11308 bp, 10 predicted proteins | sample 1552671 | NCBI WGS metagenome assembly OGON01 (sample SAMEA2580136, study PRJEB22360) | human gut metagenome | biome: human gut; feature: human-associated habitat; material: faeces | place: Denmark | collected 2008/2010 | reverse complement strand
GATCGAGGCCACGGGCGCTGCGGCCGCGGACGGCACCGGCGAGGAGGCGTTCGAGCGCGCCGGCCACGCGGTCCACGGCACCACCCGCCAGGTCCTCTCGCTCATCACCAACCCGATGGACGTGATCTGCCGCAACATCCGCACCGTGCGCGAGAAGATGGCAACCCGCCCCGACATCCTCGGCTGCCACCTCGAAGGCCCGTTCCTCGCCCTCAAGTGCAAGGGCGCGCACGATTCGAACTGCCTCAAAGACCCGATGCCCGAACTCATGGACCGCATGCTCGACGCCTCGGGCGCCGACCTCGCCGCCGGCAAGCTCGGTTGCATCCGCCAGATCACCATCTCGACCCCACCGACTGGACCGCCCAACACGTCTGGTGCGCCGGCCGCCAGGTGGAGTAAACTCCTTCCAGCAAAATCGACGCCGGTGCCGCCCGTCTTCGAGACGACGTCTTACGCCTGAGGAACGAAGCTTGCGCGCGGCACCAGTTCGGTCGTCAGCAGGATGTGACGACGCACCCGCCGCTCATGCTTCAACCCATCGATCAGGGTGGAGAACGCCATGCGGGCCAACTCCCTTTGATCGATCGCATACGAACTCAGCGGCGGCGACGTGTACCGGGCGATCGACTGGTTGTTCACACTCACCACGGCCAACTCGTCGGGAACCTCCACGCGCAGTGCGTTCAACGCCTGCAACGCCCCCACCGCAAGCACGTCGGCGGCCACGATCAAACCATCGGGCATGCTGCCGGCCTCACGATGGTCAGCCACCAACTGCTCCGCGAGACGATAGCCGTTCTCCACGGTGAACGTGCCGGACGAATACACCAATCCGTCCGTTTCCAATCCCAGATGCGCGGCCCACTGACGGAACGACAGCTCGCGAATGTCCTCGGGATAGTCATGCATGCCCATGATGCTGCCCACGCCGCCGAGAAACGCGATATGACTGCGGCCCGCCGCGATCATCGCGTCCAAGGCGTCCAGCATCGTCTGCGACAGATCGGGACACACGGAGTCGAACAGGCGCGGCGCCGGATTCGTGTCGATGCACACGCCATGCGGGAGCACCATATGCAGGGCTCGCAGGTCCGCTTCGGGAAACACCGTGGCTCCCACGGTGATGAACCCATCAAACTCCGTTGCGCGTTCCGTCAACTCGTGTATGGACCGGATGAACGTGAGCTGGTCCAATTCCAACGACTCCGCACGCTCCGCAAGAACCTTCCGCAGATCGGCGAAGTACGCGTCCTGCAATTCCTCCCCGGACGGAGGCGCATCCAACACCGCGATCGCGGGACGGAACACGTTGCGATACCCCATCTCCTCGCACACGCGCAACACACGCCGACGCGTCTCCTCCTTGATGGAGAACGACGGGTCGTTCAACAAGCGTGACACCGTGCTCTGCGACACCCCGGCCCGTCCCGCGACTTCCTTGAGCGTGGCCATGACATCCTCCCCGCAAACTTTAGTAAAGGGTTTTACTACAGCATAACCCGGGAAGGCGGGGTTAGCGGCATTGGCGGCGTGGAAGTTTACCCATGACTGGTAGACTGCACATGTCCCGGCAATAGGGGCAATGCATAGGGGGGTGGCGGGCATGTGCAGCAACATTCCCGTCACCTTACGATTCTTATAGCGTGTCAGGTAAAAGAATTATGATTCTCAATCCACCTTCCGGCCGCGCCTGCAGACTCAAATGGCCATGATGCATAGCGACAATCTCTTGCACTATGGATAAACCCAATCCGTGATGAGGTGATGCAGATCCCACATGCGTATTTATCCTATTATCCTCCCCTCTGTTAAAAGGTGACAGGAAATCATCTATCCTCGTATCGGAAAGATCCATGCCGGTATTGGATATGTCTATCGCAATGCAGGACTCGCCTTCGTATTGCCTGTCGTTGGCTAAGTTTATCCATACATGTGGTTGAGCCGCACGATTATGCTGAATGGCATTCGTAATAAGGTTTGCAATCATCTGTCTAATTAGCAGACCATCGGCTAGGATATATGCATTCTCCAGATTGGTATGTACTTGAACTCTATCTCCGATAAGTTCCATATTTTCCTGAAGAACATTGCGAATGATCTCAGCTACATTAACTCGGCTAAGGTCAGCTCGGTTTAATTGCTGAACTTTCGACAATTCGAGCAGATGATTGACGATTTCAACCCCAGCATGATTTGAAGCCAAAGCCTTTTCGACGAAAGGTCTGCAACGCTCATCGAAAAGCTGGTTGTGCAGCGGAATCTCCAATGCGGCCGAAGTGGCCGCAAGTGGATTTTTTAACTCATGTGACGCATCGGCGATAAATTCCTTTTCCCGACTGATTGCGCTGTTGAGATCCTTTAACATGAGGTTGTATGCGGATGCAATAGTGTACGCCTCGTCGTTTTCATATGGAATAACGATAGGTTGCCTTTCCAATCCAGCGTCGGACGCGATAATCTGAGAGGCCACACTATTGATTCTTCGTTGTGTCCTAGTGGCGATAATCCAAGTTATTCCTCCAGATAATATGCCGAAAACAATGATGGGGGCTATGCTTACCGCCAATATCAGATCCCGGGATTTTATGTCTCCTTGTTCCATAGTTAGCGTTAAAGCATCCTTACCGGAGTCATACCCGGCAGAAACGTAATCCTTACCGGAGTCAGGAGGAATGGCTTGCGAATTCAAACTATGTTGTTCATCGGCATCTTCTGCCTGAGTAAAAGATTTATTTACGGTCACTGTTTCCAGTTGCCGGTTCACGACATAATATGTCATGGCGGTCACCACTCCGGTAAGCATGAAGAACACGATGACGATCGTGGTGACCAATCTTCTCCTTGTAGACCACTGAAACGGTAAACGCAGTTTCGGATGGCTGGAATGGCTCCCATTCGACGAAGGATATTCAGGCTTTTTCATGATATGCGATATCCTTGTCCGGGAACGGTTTCAATGAAATCAGTGATTCCGATTTTCGTGCGAATCGCATAGATTGTGGTCTTGACGATTCCTCTCGTATGAGCGTGATCATCCTGCCAAATCTCACGATATAGACATTCCGCACTAATCACCGCACCTCGCGCCTCAATCAGCGTCCTCAATACGGCAAGTTCTCGTTTCCCAAACTTTAGTTCTGCACCGCGAACCGTGATGGATCCCGTTCTGAAGTCCGCAGAAAAGTCATCCCGGTTGTAGACCATGTCATTCACCATGCTCAAACGCCGACGCACCGCATTAACTCTGGCCAGCAGTTCGGCGTATTCAAATGGTTTCGTTAAATAGTCATCTGCCCCAAGATCAAGCCCGCGGACTATGTCCTCGGTCTGAGATGCCGCGGTCAACATGAGAATGTGTATGGGATCACGCCGTTCGCTTAATCTCTTAGCGATTTCGTCACCATGCAGTCCGGGAAGATCGCGATCAAGTATCAGCATGTTCCACTCCCCGGAATTCAGTTCCTCCAGGGCATCCCGGCCATCGTAAACAGCTTTTGCCTCCATGCCTTCCATGGAGAGTCCCATCCGTACCACATCAGCGAGATTGGCGTTGTCTTCGACAATCAGAACCTTCATCCGTCCAGCTCCCTTCGCGAAACAATGCGCACACCATAGCATTCGCGTCCAACCTGGTCAGGAATCGGTCAGGTTCAGTCAGCGGCAGGTCAAAACCCGCCTTGCCAGCCGTGCACGTCGTAGCTTTGACTCCGGCTGGACGGACTTCCCCGTCGCGGCCTCTTTCACAGAAGAAAGGAAACAACATGATGAACATGAAGAAAGGAATACATATGTCAAAAGATGCGTTGCGCGTGGTTGCGGCTGCCGGTGTGTTGTCAGTGGTGTTGGGTTTGGGGGCGTGTTCGATGCCGGGTTCCGGGAATGCCGGTGCATCAGATGGGGGCTCCTCCTCGTCTTCGTCGTCTTCCGGATCGTCGTCGTATGAGGCGGAGTTGAAGCAGGCATTGCAGTCGGCGTCGAGTGATTTCGAGCGCGGGGTGTTGGAGCGCGCGGTCAAGGCCGGCAGGATCAGCGAGTCGGATTACCGCGAGGCGAACGAGAAGTACCAGGAGTGCATGGCCGCCAAGGGCGACGACGTGGAGTTCGACACGGACCAGTCCACCGGGTTGATGCAGGAACACATGAACACGGACGATAATTACGATTCGGCCAAGGCGAACGAGGACAGCATGGCGTGCGCGAAGGGCACGAACCTGCAGATCCGCGACCTGTACGAGCGAATGGTGCAGAACCCGTCGAACGCGGACGAGATCGAACTGGTCGTGGGTTGCCTGAAACGACGCAAGCTGGTGCCTGATTCGTTCACGAAGCAGGATTACCTGACCGAGATGGGCAAGCCCGAGGGGTCGTCGAAGCTGGACACGTCGTCGGACGCGTTCTCCCAGTGCCTGGCGAACCCGAGCAAGTAGAGGAAGTGTTGCTCGTGTTTCGACAGGGAAGAATAGTGCCCGCACGCGTCGGCGGGTGAACGGCGTGGGGTTCGTGGCGGCGTGCATGGCCGCGTGTCTGGCGGCGGGCATGGGCCTGGCCGTGGGGCTGGAGCGGACGATGACGCCGCCGTCCCTGTCGGATTCCTCGGATGCGGGAAATCTCGCGTTGGGGTCGGAGGAGTTCGACGACGTGCGTTCCCTAAACGTGGACGTGACGGCGTCGCCGGCCGGTGGGGTCGCGTTCCCGGTGTCGGGCCGGGTCACGTTCGCGTCGTGCCCCGCGGACGGCGTGGTGCGTTCGGGCTCACGCGAGTACGGCGTGGATGGCACGCCTCTGGTGAGCCTGCACACGGACACTCCCCTGTACCGCGATCTGGCGTACGGGGACAAGGACGACGACGTGACAGCGTTGCAGAACGAGCTGGCCGCGCTCGGCTACGGCGGCTCCCGGTCGGGCGTGTTCGACTGGGCCACGTGGGACGCGTGGCGGCGCCTGTACGCGGCGAACGCCGGCACGGCCACGGCGGCGGCCCGAGTCCAGCAGGGCGCGTTCTCCCGCGCGTTGGCGGTGTGGCTGCCCGCGCAGACGATGAGCGTGTCATGCGCGGCGTCGCTGGGTTCGACCGTGACCGGCGATTCGACGGATTCGCTCGCGTTCCGCAGTCTGGCCGGGGTCGCGTCGGTCAAGGCCGCGTCCCTGCCGGACGGCCGCATCCAAGGCGATCGCGTGGTCGAAATCAACGGCAGGGACTATCCCATCGGCGACGACGGCATCGTATCGGACACGGCGGGATGGTCCACGTACACGGGCGCGCACAAGGACGGCGAGGACGTCACGAGCGTGACCGTGACCTACAAGCTCAAAAAGCCGATCGGCGTGTACTCGGTGCCAGCGTCCGCGCTCACCGGGCTCAAGGGCAGCGACGGATGCGTAGTGGCGACCGACGGCACAAGCGTCAAGGCGCACGTGGCCGGCAGCTCATTGGGCCGCACGCTGGTCACGATCGACGGCAAGGCGCCCGCGAGCATCAAGGCCGATCCGGGACAGGCGGTGTGCGATGCGCGTTGACCTCGACCACGTCGGCCACCGGTACGCCGACGGTCCGCTCCTGTTCCACGATCTGACCGCGAGCCTCATGCCCGGGCACGTGTACGCGCTGACCGGGCCGAGCGGCGCGGGCAAGTCCACGCTGCTCGGCATCATCGCCGGCTGGACCACGCCCGCCGAAGGCCAAGTGACCCGGCAGGGAATCGACTCGATGCGCTGGATTTTCCAGAACCCGCACGGCGTGGCCCAACGCACCGCGATCGACCACGTCAGCCTGCCCCTGCTCGCCAAGGGGCTCCCGCGCCGCGAGGCCGAGGAACAGGCGCGCACGCTCATGGACCGGTTCAACCTGACCCGGGTCACCGACCGCAGGTTCGCGGAACTGTCCGGCGGAGAGGCCCAGCGCCTCATGCTCGCCCGCGCGTTCGCGGCCCAGCCCTCGCTCATGCTCGTGGACGAGCCCACCGCCCAGCTCGACATGCACACTGCGGCCACGGTCAGCGAATCCCTCTCCCGTATCGCCCGCAACGACACGATCGTCGTGGTCTCCACCCACGACCCGAACACGCGCGACGCGTGCACCGACATCATCGATTTGAAGAACTACCAATGAACCACACCACGATGAAAGCAACCGCCGTCATCTCCGAGGCATGGCGCTCCATCACCAGCGGCGCAGCCCGCCTCGCCCCGGCCGTCCTCGCCCTGGCCCTGACCGCCGCCGGCATGGGCGTCATGGACATCGCCGCCGGCTCAACCATCCTCGACCAGGCAAGCGCATACCGGCAATCCGGAGCTGACATCCTCGTACTCAACGCGCCCGACGGCATCGACGCGGCATCCTGCGAACGCCTCACCAGCCTCACGAACGTCCAGGCCGCCGGAGCGATCCGCACTACGGACCCGCTCACCCTCGCGGCCCTGCCCGACACCACCACGCCCCTCTACCAGATCACCCCCGGCCTGGCCAAACTCCTCGACACCAAACAGGACCCGAACACGACCGGGCTGATCGCATCCCAACAAGTCGCCGAAACGCTCGGCACCTCCACCGGCGGCACGATCGGCCTCGCCGACGGGCGCACCGCGCGCGTCAAAGGCATCTACCAATACCCCGACGACGGACGCACCCCCGGATACGCGTACGCGCTCATGGAGGAAACACCCGCCACCGGCACGTTCGACGCCTGCTGGGCCAAGACCTGGCCGCAAACCGACCGGACCCGCAACGCCCTATGGTCCACCCTCACCCCGAACGCGAAAACCACCGGCGACGATGCACCCACCCTCGGCCAGCTCAACACCACCAAAGGCGACGGCTTCGACGGACAAACCCTCTACCGGCAACGCTCCACACGCATCCTGCCCGCCTGCGGCGCACTCATCGCCCTCGCCATCGGATACCTGCTCATACGCGGCCGACGGCTCGAAATCGCCTCCGCACTGCATTGCGGCGTACCCAAACCCGCACTCGCCACGCAGATCATCATCGAAACCGGCATCACCATCCTGCTCGCCACCGCCATCAGCCTGCCCATCGACATGACCGCCGCCAGACTCCTCATCGACACCACCGACCGAACCGCCATCACCCTCAACGCCATACAAACCACCATCACCACCAACACCGCCTACCTACTCGCCACCACCATCACCGCCCTCCACATCAAAGAACGACATCTCTTCACCTACTTCAAAGAACGATAAAGCGCAGAAAATCATTAAAATTACGTGATCCGTATATTCCGAAATCCTCATCATCGTCGGCGGACACTATCAGCACGGCATCCTACTCGATTCATAGGCTGCCGTTTTCATTTATCAATGCTCTCACGAAGGGAGCGTAAGACATTTAGCGGCCACATCGAGGTAGGGGGCTGGCCATGCTGATCGGCTCCTCGTTGGTCTGCATGACGCGCGGGAGGACGGTATGCCGTGGCGGTGCGAATGGCGCATCGTCCGACGGGCTGGCGCACGGTGTTTGTGTCGCCGACGTTGCTGATGTTGCCGGGGGTAATAGTGATGATGGCGTTGCCGGCGCGTGTTCGGGCGAATCCGACGTCTGGCACAAGACCGTCATCTGCTGGCTCGTCCTGGTCGCATACCTGTACATCCAATGCGAGAACTATGCGTTCGCCGCCTCGAAGGCGAGGCGCGAGCGCTGATTCCTCGCGGGCCGACGCATCGACGCGCCCCGAGATGGACCAAAATCCAGAATAACCGACATTCGCCGCTGTTCCGTCTTTCGCCCAAGGCGTATATCTACCCGTATCTTGAGGTGCATCATGTATTGTCGCGGCTAACTAACCGGCGAAACGCGGCATGTTTCGCATTTTGGGCGAAAAGCCCAAGGCCCACAGGAGGTATTGATGACGTTCGTTGCACGGTCGGTGCGCTATGTTCTCAGAAAACGAGTGCGAACCATAGTGCTCCTCATAGTATTGACCATCATAACAGCGAGCATGCTATCCACGATCGCGGTTTCTCGAGCAGCTCAACAGGCCGCCGGACGAATCGAGAAGGAAGCGGTCGGCGGATTCGTGCTGGCCAGCAATCTGCAGGGCAGCATGCTCACGCCTCGCGGAGGCGGCATGGTGCGTCCCGCCGACGTGCGCAGAATCGCCCAACTGCCCGGGGTCGATTCGTATATGGTCCGTCAGAACGCCACCGCCGACCTCGTGGGGGCGAATGTGGCGAAGGTCCCCGGCGGCGATGATTACGATGCGACCAAGGAGCAGCAGTTCGGCAACGCCGCCAACGTCATAGGCACGAATGATTCGTCGAAACTCAACGTGTTCACGTCGCGCACGCTCGGCATGGCCGAAGGACGGCATCTGAAGGCCTCCGACAAGTACACGTCGATGATCCATGAGGATCTCGCCAAAGCCAACGGGCTCAAAGTCGGAGACACGCTCACGCTCAAGGCCAACGCCTACGACGCCGACAACGAATCACATTCGACGGCGACCGTCAAGACCACCATCGTGGGCATATTCAAGGGCGACAGCGCCAGAAAGGTATCCAGCCGAGCGGAACTGACCGCCAACACCATCTACACCGATCTGGATACCACACGCGATCTGTACCAGTACAAGGACGGCAAGGAAATATACCAGGACGCCACCTTCGTGCTGTCCAAGGGCGTTGACGTGGAGAAGACCATGGACGCCGCAAAGAAACTCCCGGTGGATTGGAACAACTATCAGATCACGCGCAACGACCAGTATTCATCGAGCATGCTGCATGCCGCCCGCGGCGTGCGCTCCATGATGCGCGGCGCCCTGATCGGCGTGACCGTCTCGGCCGTGCTCGTGCTCAGTCTCATGCTGCTGCTGTGGATGAACGACCGCCGTCAGGAGATGGGCATACTGGTGTCCCTTGGCGTCGGCAAGCCCTCCCTGGTCGCCCAATACCTCACCGAGATGGTGCTGATCGGTCTGCCGTCCCTTGCCCTCGGCTGGCTGTGCGCGCAGGGAATGGCCCAATGGCTCGGCACCACGGCGCTCCATTCCGTGAACGCCTCCGCGGCGAAGGAGCTGAGCAGCATGGGACAGGTCGGCGGCGACCTTGAATCCAGCATGTCGGTGCGCACCCTGGATTCGCTCACGGTGTCGGTCGACGGGACCGCCATGCTGTACGTGGCGCTCGGATTGTTGGCGGTGATGCTGGTGTGCGTCGCGGTGGCGTGCATACCGATGCTGCGCAAATCGCCGCGAGACCTGTCGGAGATTCGATGATGAGCATGAATGTGTGGAAGCGTGCCACGTTGGCGATCGTACGCAAGCCGGTACGCAGCGGCATCATCGGTCTGCTGATGCTGATGGTCTTCACGAGCCTGGTGGCGCAGGTCGGAGTCTCGACGGCCCTGCGTACCATGTCCGACAGCATCGGCGCGGGCATGGGCATAGGGTTTACCGTCAGCGCCGGCGAGAATCCCATCAGCGCCGAGGAGGCGAGCCGGTTCTCGCGTATCCCCGGTGTGACGAAGACCGCCTATGCGACGAAGACCTTGGCGCAGGTGGATGGCGCGCGCCCGGTCATGCCCCGGCAGGGCCCCCGATTGGACTCCGATCTGGCCATGCAGGTCAGCGTGCTGGGCACCACCGATTCCTCATTGTCCGAGGAATTCCAGAGCGGCCTGTACCGCCTGGAGCAGGGCCGCCATATCTCGGGCGACGGCGACAATGTGCTGGTCCACCGCGACTTCGCGCTGCAGAACGGCCTATCGGTCGGCTCGACATTCCGTCTCCGGCAGGAGGGGCGCAACGCCACGGTGCGTGTGGCCGGGATCTTCTCCGGCAACGTGCAGGCCCAAAGCCCCCTGCCCTCGGACACTTCCGAGAACCTCATCTATTCGGGTAGGCGAGTGACCTCCGCTCTGACCGGAAACGACCAGATCGGCATGATCCGATGCCTGTCGGATAATCCGCAGGACCTGTCCGCGGCGGTCAGTCAGGCCAAGACCATGGCCGGCGGCAAGTACGACGTCACCGACGATTCGGCCCGGCTCTCCGGCGTCCTGCAATCCGTGCAGACGGTGCGTGATCTGGTGCGCATGGTGCTGCTGTCCGTCTGCCTCGCGGACGTACTGGTGCTGGCGATGGCGCTGGTCTTCTGGATTCGCTCACGCATCCATGAGATAGGCACGCTTCTGGCCCTCGGCATCGGCAAGATGCGGATCGTCGCACAACTCGCCATCGAAACCGGACTCATGGCGGTGGTCGCCGCCCTGTGTTCGCTGGGCACCGGCGCCATGCTGTCGGGATACGTGTCTTCCCGACTGTTGCGCGATTCGGGCGTCGCGCCGTTGGAATCGTTGCACGTGGAGGCCTTGCCGCCTGAGCAGACGCTGCTCATCCTGCTGCTCGGATGCGCGGTCATCGCCGTGGCCCTTGCCGTGTCATGCGCCGCCGTGCTGTCCAAATCCCCGAAATCCATTCTTTCCTCTATGCGTTAGGAGTCACCAATTATGTCTAACTGTCTGCAACTGGACCATGTCGATTACGCCTACGGCGCGGCGAAGATCCTTGTTCTTTCGGATGTCAGCGCGGATTTCGAATCCGGGAAGATGTATGCGATCACCGGCCCGTCCGGCGCCGGCAAGAGCACGCTGCTGTCGCTGCTGGCCGGCCTGGACGCCCCCTCCCGGGGAGTGGTCCGCTTCGAAGGGGAGGACATCGCCACATCGGGCTATGCGAAGCACCGTCGGGAGCACGTGTCCCTGGTGTTCCAGGACCATAACCTGATCGACTACCTCACCCCCGAAGAGAACCTGCGGCTGGTCAGCACCAAGGCCGATATGAAGATCCTCGAGGAACTGGGTTTGAGCCGTGAGGAATCCAAGCGCAACATCATGCACCTGTCGGGCGGCCAGCGTCAACGGGTGGCGGTCGGCCGCGCGCTGGTCGCCCCGGGCCGCGCGATCCTCGCGGACGAGCCGACGGGCAGCCTCGACCCGAAGATGACCGACGAGGTGATTCATCTGCTGCAGCACGCCGCCCATCAGCTCGGCAAATGCGTGATCGTGGTGACTCATTCCAAGCGCGTCGCCGACTCCGCCGATGTCGTGCTGCGTCTCAGGAGCAAGAAACTGACCCGGGCATGACCCACCTGGGCCGGGCGGCACCCCGGCGACGACCCGCATGGAATCATCGTCATAATGACGCCTGCGATCCCTGGACATGAGAAACCGCACCTCCGATCATCGAATCTGGATTACTCCAGTCCAACAATCGGGGTGCGGTTCAAAAGGCCCTTTTTTTGTGTCGGATTACGAACCGCGCGTCTCACCGCTTGCCGTTGTAGATCT